>ERZ1046568.1332-NODE-1332-length-17792-cov-8.000169_pt1 | contig 17792 bp, 24 predicted proteins | sample MGYA00383092_ERZ1046568 | MGnify/ENA primary metagenome ERZ1046568 (study PRJEB29581, sample SAMEA5548362) | metagenome | biome: marine; feature: coastal; material: water | depth 1 m | study: Short-term variability in the microbial, nano- and picoplankton... | reverse complement strand
CATCTGGGAACTCATTACCGGACTCATCCACTGGTACTATTTCAGTAACAGGGTCAGGTATGTCATCAGTGAGGTCTACTGTAGCGAATTCCTCTTCCTCTACCACTACTGGGTCTGGCTCACCCCAGCCTTCAGTATCTGTATCCATGGCTACTTCTTCCTCAACCTCTACTGGGTCTGGAATCTCTAGCACTGGTTCTGGGTTATAACCATTACGTGTTACATCTATAACATCTAATATGTTTATAACACCATCTTTATTAACATCATAGGCCATATCATCAGGCCTTTTATCTACAATCATTTCACTAATGAGAGTAGCTATATCCATCCTAGGGTCAGGGTCTGGCTCAGGTTCTGGTTCAGGTTCTGGGATCTCTAATACTGGGTCTGGATCACCCCAGCCTTCAGTATCTGTATCCATTTCTACCCAAGAGTCATCATTAGAGACATCCCATGGATTAGTTTCATTGTCGTAAGTAGGATCTATTGTAGGAGGGGGAGGATCGCCAGTGAGGTCTACAGTCCATGGGCCAACTTCTCCTTCCCCTAGAACAACATCTGGGTGAGTCCAGTAGTCATCAGGGAGTGTAGTGTCTACTACAGTTTCCGGTTCATACTCTACTTCCACTGGCACTATTTCAGTAACAGGGTCTGGTATGTCATCAGTGAGGTCTACTGTAGGTATTGTTAATTCAGTATCTATTGTAGGGGAAGGTGGGCTTGGTATATAGGGGTTTGATTCACCCCTTGGGTCATCATCAACGCCTCCCCAGCCTTCAGTATCAGTATCCATCTCAACCGAGGGATCATATGAGGTATCTACAGTCGTTGGAGGTGGTGATCTGTCATTCTTACTACTATTGTTTCCCCCTGTGTTACTACTGCCATTATTCGTGTTTCCACACATAGCAAGTACCTCTTTATTTTAAGTCTTTGGTATATTCAATCCACCTGGTTTCACACCACCCAAATTTAAGCCAGTGTCTCCAGGGTTGCGTAATGAACGCTTACCTTTTGACTTCTTCTTACGTTGTGCAGAAGGGCTTTGTTCAAGATCTGTAAGATCTAATCTAGCGGGGGATCGGGCTGGTGCAGGAGGTGTTGGTGGGGATGAGGGTGAGCTTCCTAAACACATAATTAATAGTGTTCCTCGTTATGTTCATCCGTCATTAACTCGGTTAGCTTATCAATAACGGAACGCTGGCCTTGGAGAAACCTTAGGTCTTCCAGAGTGCAGCTTGTGTTATTTGGAAGCCTGTCTGGGAACAACTCATCAAGTTTATTTATGAGTCCCTCAGACAGGCTATAAGGGTTACGTTTTATAACTTTTATATCATTATTCATTAAACGAATGCCTAGTGGGTACGGGTTATATTTCGTGAATGGTGAAGACCTACTTTTTGTTTACCGTTTTCCGCTGATGGTTCCAAGCGTTTATAGCGTCCGTGAGACTAAACTCACCTGAACCCTCTAGCTTACAATCACGGCACAATACATAGTCCATCGTGTAGTGACTAGTACCAGTACATTCGACACTCAGTATAGTAGAGCCACACTTACAGGGTTCTAGCTCTGTTTGTTCATTTTTCATCTACCCTCCTTTGTATATTCAAATGTATACTACAGTATACACTTTATGGTACATATTATAGTATATAGTGTACACTTTATGGTACATTATTCTGTCAAGGCCGCCCAAGAAACTGGGAACAATGGTTCGACAATCTCGGAAACATGTCGAGAAAGCTCCTGAATTTCGACCTATGCATGACTATCTGTACGCTGATTAAACATATGGGCGAAATCAAAGGATACCCTTGCTGCATTTACTACAGTCAGATCATTACCCATGTGGTCTATGTAATCTACTTTAATTTCAGCCATGTTCTTAGTACTCCAACAATGAATCTTTGTAGGCTTCTAACACTAGACGCTCAAACTCGTCTTCATCTATGTCCCCGATAAACAAATCACTGTCATCAGGTAGGTTGACGCGACTAATGTGGTACTCAATTTCCTCATATTCCTCAGGGTAGCAGTCTTCAGGAGGGCCACTTATGTAAGCAGGGTGGCCTGGGTAGTAGTCCAGCACCTCAACCTCAAAGAGTAGGCCAGCATGTTCAATGGTTAACTCACTCATGGCTGGTGTCCTCCACGTTTAGTTCGGTTACTTTGGTTGATGGTGAAACGCCCAGCTTCACACGATCTTTAGGTCTTGTGTCTTCCCCTAAGGCGGGAGGTACTTCCCCAAAAATAGCATCCCAACCATCTGCATATGCGTCAGTTTTTGCCTTTGTCCGAATTGGCAATCCGGTTGCCTCGCTTATTGCTGTAGCCATAACTAAATCCTCTCCTTATGTTATTTCACATGCTCCTCCTGCACAGGCTAATTCACCCGCTAGGTCGGTCATGTCTTCTGATTCTTCAACCAGTGTTAGGTCTATATTGCTTAGGGATTTCTCCAACATTTCATAACGCTCTTGAGTAATATCCTCAAAAGGGGCTTGTATGTAGGAACCACCATCAAAAGGCAGTACGGAAATACCATTAAAAGAAAGTCTGTTTTTCCACATCCACTCGCCTACCAGCTCCCATTCATTATCTCTAACGCTGACCGTGCAGCTCACATTATGGGCGTTCTGACCTTTTAGATGACCAGCTCTGACCCATTCCGTATTGAACTTACGGACACGCTCTAGTAGGGATGTAGGGGATTCTGTGCGGAGAATTGAGTTGTCGGGGGCTGCTTGAGGGATTTCTACAACCGCCATTTCACTAGGTCGGAAGTATTCATCCTCCACCAGCTCTGGGTGGTACTCATTCAGGTAGCCATATAGGGCTTCATTTTTACCTAAGCGTATACGACGAATATAAAAGTCGTTATGCCAAGCATGGATACCGCTAGAAGACCCCAGTACACAACTGGATGTACCAGAGGGCTTAACAGTAGTTGTACGAGCAGCAGTGTTAATCCCAAGGATTGAAGCCACCCTTTTATTTTCTTGTTGAACAACATTAGCAGCTTCTTGTAAATCATATTCTAATACCTCACCTGATCCGATACCTGTCATACCTACACCCAATAGGGCATCTTTTTCTGTGGTCTCTCGCCAGATCTCTCGTAAGTAGTGGAAGTCTGTATAGGAGGCCTGAAGAGTCCCAATGAAGGCTGCTGCCTTTGCTCTGGCATTCAGGTCTTCTTGGCTGGATATATTAGAGGCATTGATTTCAGTGAGGTTACAGAATTGGTAGGGGCGTAGTGCTATTTCACAACACGGATTTGTTCCCCAATCTTTGTCGTTACTGAAATATACACCAGGTTCCCCAGAGCCTGATAACTCTACGCGCTGCCAAAGCTCCTCAAAGTCTTGCTTAGTGACCTTGTGGCGTAGTATAACGGCTGAGTTGTTTGCTCGGCCTCGCTGGGGGTTTTCCTCATACCACTTACCTGACTTACACGCCAGCATGTCTTCATCGTCCATAGAGAAGAGACTGATGAGAGCTGCTCGTCGAATACCGCCAGCAAGGACAGCATCAGCTATATGACACATAAGGTCATGGGTTTCCAGAGTGGTCAGCTTACGTCCTATGGCTTCATCAAGAACCTTACGGAGGTTGTGGATGCAATCTTTAAGGGGTTGAGGGCCAGGTGCTTTACCACCGCTGGTGATCAGCTTGGCTCCCTTGGCACGTATGTCTCGGTAGTCAAACTCAACGTCCATGAGACCTCTAAAGTAGGCCTCCATTAAGACCTTAACCGCGTCTGCCCAGCCTTCAATGTTGTCCGATATTAGGAAGCGTCTTTTACGTTTCTTGACCCCTACTACATCAGGTAACTTTTCAACATGATGGCGCTGAACGCTGTAACCTACGCCTGTACCTCCTAGTAGAAGGAACATGGCTTCGCTGAAGGACTCTGTGGAGTCACAAGGCATAAAGGCACAGTTGAAGATACGGTTAGGTGCGAGTTCAATAGGGAGGCCCCCAAACTGGAGACTTCTCATTGAAGGCAGTACACGCTTTTCATGTACCAAGCGATAAGCCCCCTCAATCTCTGCATTGAGTTTAGGGAACCTACGCTGGTGCATGTACTTGTTGCGGTTGACTAGTTCTTTCCAGGTTTCCCTGCGGTTTAGAAAAGGGTCATACTTTGCGTATTTGGAAAAGACTGTGATGTCGGAAAGGATTTGATTTGATGTGGGGCTATTAATTGTTTGTTGTTGTGTCATCTTTATGGTTTAACTCTGTACGTTGAATTAAAAGGTCGAGGTAGAATCTCGCCTTGTTTAAGTCTGCTATGGGAGTACCTTTGAAAGGGTAGCGGGTCACGTACTTGATGATATTGCCCTCAAGAAAGTCGAGATCATTTCGGACAATGTAATCAATGGGTTCAATACCCCCACTGGTGTAGTGAGGTGGTTGCTTGATTAGGTCAATCACATTCAGGGTAGGTTCAGTTTTAGCCATGTCAATTTATCTCCATTGCTTTAATAGGTGGTTCCCAAAGAATGGGACTTTTACCGTCCCAAAGATCATGGGTCAAGATTCGTGCCATACGTGCATTCAGTAAGGCTTCATTCTCCATCCACTTGTAAGATTTCAGAACACCGCCCCAAAGACTCTCAGGGGTTCCTCTGAACTTCTCAATGATGCGTCGAGCCTTGACCTCACCAACACCTGAGATTCCGTAATACCCGTCCGTAGCATCCCCTTTTAACGCCTGACATATGAAGTTCTCATAGGCTTCTTCAGGATTAATATGGATGACTTCCCCTTCCTCCCAAATGTAGGCATCAGGAATAGTCTTCATGTCCTTGTCGGCACTAACTATCACGTATTTCTCTGGTTCTTCCGTAGCCAGGATTCCTATAACGTCATCTGCCTCAAGTGTGGGCAGTACAACGTGAGGATACTCATCCTTCATAAACTGGATAGCTTGGGACAGACACATAGGCTTGCGGGTGTCTTTACGGTTTGACTTGTAGAGTGGGTTCAGTTCTTTACGGAAGTTCTCGGTGTCGCTTATAGCAACCACAATGTCCGTAAGGCCTGTACTAGTAATGATCTTTTCTATCTGTTGATGAATGGCAGCATATACATCATCCTCAAAGCAGTGGAGAGTCCAAAGACCCTCCCCCCAGTTGATGCCCTGCTCCCTTGAAATAGCGGCTTTGTACGCAATGATGTCACCATCTATCAGAAGAGTCTTCCGCTTGTTCTTCCATTTCTTTGCGTTGCTGTTCTCTCGCATCTTCTATAATATCCTCCAGTTGTACCATCGTAGCCACGTAGTTAACGTAGGCCTGAGCTATGAAATTAGCAGCCAGTGCAAAGCTGACTGCGAGAAAACCTAAGGTAATTAGTGCCAGCATAGATGCCTCAAAAACAGACATTTAATGCACCACTTTTAGATGAGGCTTTTTCTTTTGATCCACTTTCCCTCCAGAGTCTTTAGCAATAACTTTAGCCAGCTCCAGGTAGAACTCAAAAATATCCTCATCACTAACAATATGACTGACAGCGGCATAGAAAACCGCACCAAAGACTGACTGATCATCAGTAGGTTTATCACCATCTACCTGATAACTACGAAACTTGACTTTTTCACACTCGGCATCAAGCGTGAAGATTAGTTGAATATCTCCTGTTTTCATCGTTTTCCTCCTATGTTGCCATCACGGTTGAATACCTTGATCCACATAGCACATACGTCTGAACGAACAATGTCATCCTCACTAAATTCAACGATTGGAATAGGTAGGTTGAAGCGTTGGGCTAGTTCAACTACTTTCTTCAGTCCTGAGGTCTTACCACGGAGATCTGATTGACTAATGTCACCGTTGATAACCACCTTGGTATCTTTACCAATACGAGTAAGAAACATCTTGATCTCTTCTGGGGTGGTGTTCTGAGCTTCATCAAGAATCACAAAGGCATCATTAAACGTTCTGCCCCGCATCACTTCAAAAGGAACGATCTCAATCTGCCCCCGTTTCATGTAGATCTCATAAGCTGCGGCCCCTAAGCGGGCCTTAATGACCTCTGTAAAAGGGGCGATCCACGGCTCAATCTTCTCTGCCATTGATCCCTTAAAGAAGCCTAGAGACTTCCCTGCGCCCACATTAGGACGGGTCAGGACAATCTTTGAGATCTTATTCACCCGCAGTAGATCCGCAGCTATGCTACCCGCAATGTAAGTTTTGCCCGTACCAGCACAGCCCATACTGACTGTTTGTTGTCGAGTCATAATGGCTGCTATATAGTCGGCTTGCTTATCAGTTTTAGGTAGGAGTGGTGGTGGTATGCGTTCTTCTGTGAACTTTTCCTTAATACTGTTTTTGTTCTTATGTTCCTTCCGATGGTGATGACGCGCCATGCTGTAGATCTCCAGCTAGTGAATTGAGAAGTTGTATTGCAAACTCCAAAGGAATACGGAACCATTCGCCAAGGCGTTCAGTGGCATTCTTTTGGATAAGGTTGTGGGCCTGTCGTTCTGCTTTTGCCCGATCATCTGCTTCTATGTAGTGAATGAGTTGGTAGTCACGGTGGGGTGAGGAAGTTTGGTATGAGTTAAGGCGGTCACTAGCATCAATGGCTTTACCTACCTTAACCCATCCATTCCAAGCCTTGTTTACAATCAGGTAAACGTGACCCTTGGGAGTCTTGCTGTAGCCCTTAAGAGCTGAGAAGGCTGCATCATCAAAGGATTTATAACGACCTGGTTTATGTAGTGGGTGTGACTTAGGGACGTACTTACCGTTCACGAACATCTGTGTCCCTGCATGTTTATAATTATTAATACGCCTACATGCCCTACAGTAAATATCCTTCCCATCCTTCGTGCCTGAATTTTTAGGGAACTTATCTATATCCTGTTTAGCTTTACACTTACTGCAAACCTTAGTGGGTCTCGGCCCAACTGCTTCCAATGTTGTACTCGGTGTCGAGCTTGATTCTGAACTTAAAGTGCTTCCCTGCTCGTTCAATTGCTGTTTGGCTAATTTTTCCAAAAATATCTCCTTTGCCTTTAGGCACAAGTATTTGGATCTCATCGTGAACCCAAGCCACCTGTTGATAATCTTTGCCATGATCGTAGCCCTGCTCCTTTGCTACATTATGAAACTCAACTACCCACTGCTTGGCGAGTAATGCGCCAGCACATTGCAGAAGGGTGTTGAGGGCTGAGTGTGGGGATCGGACAGGTATGGTGCGCTTATCAAGGCCTGTTAGGTATCCTTCCTGGCTGGCTTTGCCCTCTACGGCTTTTTGGAGTTTGGCGAGGGCTGGGAGGTTACTTAAGAAACGCTTTTTAAGCCCAGAGCCTCCTTTAACGCCCTGTCCAACAATGCTGCCAATCTTGGCTGCGCCAGCTCCATAGAGTAATGCGTAGATGAACGTCTTTGCATGGTCTCTGGTGGGGAGGGCTGCGGCTTTTTGGTTGGCGGTGTGAATGTCTCCGTTGAGTATGATGTCTGCATATTTTCCCTTATCAAAACGTGCCATGTAGTGAGCCAGGCATCTAAGTTCAATACCTGACATGTCGGAACCCATAATTTCCCAGCCTATAGGTGCATGAAATAACTCACGGCATTCTTTACCGTAGGCTGCACGTAGGCTGGGGATCTGGGCTAGGTTGGGTGATTGGTGGGTAGCTCTGGAAGTCACTGCTCCCATTGTTGTTACCCGCCCATGTATCCGACCCTGCTTACTCAGCTTTAACCAAGCATTAGCCCCCTCTGCTAGTTGTCCAATGCGTTTGTTAAGCATCAGAAACTCTAAGAGCAGTTTGGCTTCAGGTATATCAATCTTGGCTAGGACGGACTCGTCTACTTTAGGCTGGCCTGAATCAGTCTCCTCCTCAGGCTTCCACCCCCTTTTCATCAACCTGTCGGCAATCTGTTGGCGGCTGGCAGGATTAAAGGGAACTACTTTTGTTTTCGTTTTAAGCTGGATAACATTCGGTTCAAACTGTTCTTGAAGCTGTGCCTTAAGCTCCTCGCGTCTTGCTGAAAGTCGTGAGTAAAGAGCTGCTGCTTTTTGTTCTTCAAACGGGAAACCCAAGCGTTCCTGCTCCAGGCAGATTCGGTGGATGTCGTGTTCAAGTCGGATTGCGTCATGGCTGAACTCCTTTTTATTGATAGCGTCCAGAAGTGTCTTATTCACCCATATATCCTGCTTGCAATACTCAAGCATCTCAGGGGTGAACTCTGCCCAATCTGTGTCCTGACCAAAGTCACCCTTATGACACTTAAGGCGGTAGCCCCAGGCCTCAAGGCTATGAGAGCCAAAGGATTTACGGGGTATCTTTTCCTTGTTGAAATCCAGCTCTCTCAAGTTAGGCCATATGAGCCTAGAGAGAACTAAAGTGTCTGTGATTTTCTTAGGGGGTTTGAAGTCAGGGTACACTTTGAGCAACGCAGGAATGTCAAAGCCCATGATGTTGTGGCCTATGAGTTCATCGGCCTCCATGAGTGCTTTAAGACCCTGCTCAATAGATGTGGGGTCAAAGGTCAATATGACCCTCGTATCAACATCCATCAGGGCTATGCAGTGTACTTTTGTCAGGGTATCTAATAACCCATCGGTTTCTATATCAAAGAGTAGTTTCATTGTTGCATCCTCTCGCTGGAGTGATTGTGTGGTTTAAGGTTTAAAAGTCGTCCGAATGGACTAATGGGCTATCGTCTTCTGGAAGTAGTTCAGGATCACTGCCCTGCACCATGCGCCCTGTGTCCTCATCAAAGAGGAGGTAGTCGGCTGCGCCAGTGCGTCCGGTATAGCGACACTTAAGAACCGTAATGAGGCTAGTGTTCCTAGCGACATCATTGAGTTCCTGTTGGTTTCTGCTTAGTGCAAAAACTGAATTGCTAAGTTGTTTAATACCACCAGAACCACGGAGATCGTCAAGATTCGGTACATAACCTTCCTCAAAACTTCTTCCTTGGGGGGCTTTTTTGAGGTGGACAATAAGACCAATATAAATCCCAAGCTCAACAGTAAGAGATTTAAGATTGTGCATAATGCTATCAATGATTCTTCGCTCATCACCCTCTCCTCCTAAACCTGATACCAGGATGTTTAAATGATCAATCCAGATGATCTTGCAATCCAGACCGTGTGCGAAATATCGGATCTTGTTGTACAAGTCACCCTCATCAAGACTGCCGAAAGCATCGTACAGATTAAGCCTAAAGTTCCCTTCGGAATCTGTTGCTCCAAAGGTCTCTGCGTAGGCTACAGCTAGATCAGCCTCAGTGACTTGCTCACGGATGTTCGGAAGGTTTAACCGCTTACCCATATGGATACCCATGAGACCTTCAGCGGTGTCCTCAAGAGTTTCTTCAAGATGGATTAGGGCTTGGTTAAAGCCTGTAGTTGAGTGGAAGTGGTGCTGCAACTGCTTGATGATAGTTGTCTTGCCCATGCCAGAGCCTGATGTGAAAGTGTCCAGCTCACCTAAGCGAATGCCAAAGGTTTTCTGATTCATTTTTTCCATAAAATCTGGATAGGCGTAACTGGTTACAGATGGTCTATTGATCAACCGTTCCCAGATTGCTTCACCATTGACAATTCCATCTGGTGCATATTCCTTTGCTCCCCAGACAGCATCTGTCAGTTCAGTGACTCGCCCTGCCTGAAGCATCTCATTCGCATCCTTAAGTGGAAGCCTAGCGATCTTAGCCCTGCGGGGTGGTAGGAGTGCTGCACAGGCTTTAGCTGCCTCCATGCCTGGTTGGTCATTATCAAAGCAGAAGGTGATGGTCTCAAAGCCAAGAAGCCACTCAAGAGATTTCTTGATGGCCTTGGTTGCTCCCTGTGCGCCATTGGGTACGGACACCACAGGCCACTTGTTGTTAAAGCAGCCCTGGCTTATGCTTAATGCATCCAACTCACCCTCACAGATAACTACCTGTTTACCCTTATCTCGCCAGAGCCACTCACCGTATAGTCCGGCTGCTTTAGTGTCCCCAAGAAAGGTAAAGGTTTTATCAGGATAGCGGATCTTCTGGGCTACTGTCGTACCGCTGGGATTCTTATAGTTGGCAACTTGACAGGTCACGCCCTTGTGCCTTGAGACTGTGTAGTCCCACTTCTTACAAGTCTGTTCGGACAGCTTACGCTTTGCTAAGGCTTGTGCATTCCCTTTATGAATAAGGTCTGGGTTGGTTATTTCATCCATGAATAGCTCAGTGTCCTCACCATCTTCCGGTGGTACATTTACACCACAAGAAAAGCAGTGGCCCCAATCACGATCATTGATGCTGTACGCATCTGAACTATCGCACTTTGGACAAGGTAAGCGCGTTGCTACCCATCCTTCACTTGATTCCACCATTCTGATACCTCAAAGTTTGGACATGTTTTATGACTGTCGAGATCTGTATGACCAACCACAGAGGCTTGGGGAAACATCCTTGTCAATGTGGTGGTCAGGGCATCAAGGGTGTCGAACTGAGGCTGCGTGTAGTTCACATCAACCTCGCCTTCTTCATCCAATCCCCCCACCAGACAGATACCTACTGAGTTGTTGTTGAAGGAGCGAACATGCGCCCCTACAGCATCCCAGTTACGCCCTACTTCAATGGTTCCGTCACGCCTGATGACGTAGTGGTAGCCAATCCCTAGCCACCCCCTACGCCTGTGCCATTGATCAATTTCCTTTCGCCCTATGTCCATGCTGGGTTTTGTAGCGGCACAGTGGATCACGATGAAGTCCGTTTTATTCCGTGTTTTCATTCTGTCCACTCCTCCGGAACAAGGGCTTCACACCATTGGTAGTCGTACTTCTTGCACCACTCAATGTTGGTCATCTTTGACCCCTGGACTTTTCCCTTGGCGTTCTGAAAGAGCATCCTGAAGTCCTTGTCTGGATGCTGTGCTTTCAAGTTTCTCATCTTGCGTTGGTCTTCTGATTTGAAGTAGCCCTTGGCTTCAACATAGATCCCATTAGGGAGTTGAAAGTCAGGCTTGTAGTTACGAATGACCTTGTACTCAATCCTTTCGTCCTCATAGCGGAACTTAACGCCCCGCTTATTGAGATCACTGGCTACTCGTTCTTCCAGTTTTGATCGGTACTTGTTGGTATCAGAAGTCGATGTCGTCAAGCTCATCGAATGGTGCTTCTTCGGTGCTGTTACTTGCGTCCTTTTGCGTTGCTTCATATCCTTCCTCTTCACTGAAGCCGTATGACTCAGCTCCACCACCTGCTTGATATTCTTGTAGGTCAATGATCTGAACAGCCTTCATGCGGAGGCTCAGTGATACTTGTTTGGTAGATGCCATCATGTAAGGTATGGGTTCAAAGGCCACTTTGATCTTTGAGCCATTACCGACATTAATGTCATCCATAAGTGGTTTACCCTTGGCATCATAAAGAGCTGGTTTCTGCGAGAATGAAGAGCCATCCTTGCAGTTCACGAGGGCTTTCAGTTTAAATTTGAACTCAAGCTCTCCGGTCTCATTACCTTCGTCATCCAACACTTCTTGATAAGGTGGGCGTTTGGTCAACTTGGTTTTGAGTTTAGGATTACGCTTGACTTCTTTTGCAAATGCCATGTCCACCAGCTTGTCTAACTGAGATGTCAGAGCCTCTGCTGCGTCTTCACGTATCAGTAGATTCACCTTATACTCACCATCTTGATTAAATTTGGTGTCGGGAGTGATCAACTTAGCCCAGTTCGCAGAGCCAGCGGGTGTTGTGATTTTCTGTAGTGTTGCCATTTTGTTTAATACTCGTTTGGTTTAATTGTTTAAATTGAATACTTGCGTTCAATTGCTGATACGTCATATCCTTCATTCAGTAAGTCAGCGATCAAGTCGCAAGGTAGAGGATTTCCCTCTCGTAGAATTGATATTGCTCGTTCAAGCATTGTCCTTTCCCCTTTAAAACGGTTTTGTTGGCTTATGGGTACGTTCTTTGATTTGTAACGTTACAGTTATAAGGTTAAGCGAAAAAGTAATCAGACTTTAAAACAGCTGAAAGATCCAGATCACCACGCGCTGGGGGTTCAGGGACTTCATCAACTACCTCAAGGGCTGCATTACGGAACTGATCAAGTACGTCATGCTCGTTGTACATCTGGTAGAAGCTAGTCCTAATGGCATCCTGGAGCTTTCCAGCATTACACGCATGAGTTCCGAATGAGTCGTGAATCATCCAGTAGTCAGTGATGCCCTCTTCTACCGCATGTAATATGCAGAGCATCATGGCTGATGAATCCATGGAATGCACAAAGTTAGGGCTGGCACCGTTGGCGTTGCGGTGCTTATCAATCTTGTTGTAATTAGGCATCTTGTCCCTTGGGCGTAGGATAGACCCGTCAATGTGTGTCTGGATACGCATCACTTTATAGTTGGGGTACTGTTGAAATACCCGAAAGCCACTTGGCGTAGTCCAGATCATGGGTAAGTTTTCCTTAGCCACCAACCTTGCAACAGATTGTATCCAAGACATACACTCCTTCGCCTTGGTCACACAGTCGCCAATAGATGACCAGACCATCTTTGCCAGGTACATGATAGCTAGTTTTAGCTCATCGTGATTAGCAAAAGGATTGTAGACTCCCGCTTCCAACTGCTCATCTACATACTCCTGAACATAGTCTCTACATGAGAACAAAGTAGCGCCATAAACAAGCACCATCGTAGGCCTCTTTGTGAGGCTCCTGGAGACACCAAAGTCTAACCAACGCTGGGCATAGGGGTGAGCCGTTTCCTCCTGCTGTAGCTTGTTCTGGACGATCCTAGCAACATCCTTATAGATGTCCTCAGGGACTTCTTGGGGAATGATGTTGGTTGCCCTGCTTCCCTCAGGATCTCGCATGATGGCAGAGAAATGTTGCAGCCCATTGTTCGATCCATCAAGGGCTACGGATATATGACTCACAAAACTTGGGCCTTGCTCAAGATACTCAGACCACTCAAAGCAGAACGCTAAGAAGTTCCAAGGATCATCTGCTTGTTGCCATCCCTTGTGTTCCAGGGGGTCACTGGCATAGGCCTTGATCTCTTCCTCCATATTGTCAATGTACTTTACCCGATCATCAAAGCTAACCTTATCCTCGCCCCAACAGTTAGATCCGTGAATAGCTAACCAACGTGCGCCTGTGTCACCCAAGGGCTTACCATTGGCAAACAGGAGCATGGCCTTGATGTTCTTGCTGCCCTGAGGAGAGAGGTAAGTAACCCAAGGGTATGCTCTACCTCTGAAGTCAAGCTGCCAAGGGAAGTAGATACGCTCATACTTTGAGAAACGGGTAGCTGTCTTCAGGGACTTCACAAAAGCAAAACGCTTAGATGCCAGTTGAGCATTCTTAGTGTAGATCTCTACGCGCTGGTGCTTGAATTTCCTTAGGACTACCAACTGATCCTCAGTGAGTTCTCTAGTAGGTATATTAGGAAAAGGTGATGGAGGTAGGGGGTAGTCCTCCTTAGGGGGGATGTCTTTCCACGCTTGACCGCTATCCCAACATGCCTTTTGAATCTCAATGATCTTCTTGTTGATCTTGAAGGGTGTTGCCATTAGGGTATTCACGGCATCAATGGTGGGTTTGAGACTCGGATCACCAGATAGCTCTTCAATCAAGTTGTTGTTGCGTGTCTTGATGAGCTTAAACTTCTGAACAAAGTGCTGGGAGTGGGCTACTCCCCTGTTGACTGACAGCCAGGGTTTAGGTGGTACAAGAAAAGGTAGGGCTTCAGGCGCTAGGGACTCACCGGACTCATTGACCTTGTTGACCCACTCTAGGGTCTCTGGTGCAGCTCTGAGAACATGCTTAGTCTTAGGGCCATTAGGTAAACGTACCTTGACCAGACTCACAATGCCTGTTGATTGGATGATTGCATCCACCACCTTAGATCCGATGTGATAATGGGCTTGCTTGCCCCACTGATCGTATTCAGCACCAGCTTTACCCGCTGCTGTTAGGAGTGCCATCTTCTGGTGCTGGCGGTTGCATGTGCGTCTGATTGCGTGAGATTTCGTTGACTTGTACCAAAGCTTGTTCTTCTTCTCAAAGGCATCTATGACATACTGATCGTGAATGGCCTCACCGATGTCTTTGCATATCCTGGTTAAGGATGACTTCTGGTTGCTCAGCGAGTTGACCACTATCCGTAAACCAATATAAGAACAAACATGAATGTCCAAGCATGATAGGTACATGTAGGCAGAGGCCTTTGACCTAGCCTTGCCACCCATAACCTTCAACAACTCTTTGTTCAGATGATCAGCTACCTTGTCTACTGTGCTTTTCATCAGCAATAGACCATATGCTGTTGACCCCTCATTGTTCTTTTCTTTTAACTTATTCACATCCCTCCAGTAGCGGCTGACACCACTGTCAACCATTTCTCGTTCAAGCTCTAACTGCTCATCAAATAGATTCATTCTTCCCTTCCTCTCATACTAAAGAAACTAATGTGTGAACCCAGGGGTGTGGGCTATTGGGTACGTTCTTTGTTTTGCCACAAGATTCACCACTAAATGCAGATCTTGTGGCAAATGAAGCTAATTATAACGTTAGGGTTATGGATAAAATCCACTACAACACTATAGGCTACAGGCCTTACAGTGTCTAAGCAAATGATAACGTTATAGGAGGGAAGAAGAACCTAAATCCAGTGAATCTAATGATAACCTATTGATTTCATTGGATTCATTAGGGGGTTCTCTACCCTCTGTGGTGACTCATTCGCCACCATTCGCCACACCCCAAGTGGGGGCTGGATAAAACATCTCTACTACTGTTAAAAGATGGTGCGACTGGAGAGACTCGAACTCTCACGCATTGCTGCACCAGGACCTAAACCTGGCGTGTATACCAATTTCACCACAGTCGCGTTGCCTTGATGACGAGGCGCATTCTACGTCACTTAAGCAGGCTCTTCAATAGATAATATCATTTTATCTAGTATTTTTTTAGCACCTACCATATTAGCAGGACACAAGTGCTGATAACGCATAGTGGTCTTCATGTCCTTGTGTCCCATCCACTCCATAATGGTCTGCATGGACGCGCCCTGTTGAGCTAAACGTGACGCACAGGTATGGCGTAAAGTATGGATCTTGATGTCACCAAACGATAGCGCACCTCGGATGCGTTGCCAGCGCCTGTCCAGCGTGTTCGGACTCACATCAAACAAGTAATCACTGCCCTTCAGCTTCTCACCTCTGCGCTTGAGGATCTCCAATGCACGTTCAGTGAGGGCTATGGTGCGAGGCTCTCCATTTTTAGTTTTGTAGTCGTAGCCTATTTCAAGCATCCCTTCCTTAACATGCTTCTTGCGAACCTTCAGGAACTCCCCCTTGCGGAGGCCTGTGTCCACCAGCACAATATAGGCATCCAACACAAAGCGATCCCCCCAATGCGTTAATGTCTCAATGAACTTCCTCTCCTGAGGTGGTTCAACATAAACGGTCAGCCCTTTGGATTCCTTTTCAAAAGGTATCACAGGCTTCTTGGGTAAGATGTCACGCTCAACAGCGTACTTGAGAGCTTTGGATAATACAGCCAGCTTACGGTTGCATGTAGCACCTGAGTTACCCTTTCCCTTACACTGTATTACAAAGTCATCCATGCTCAGTGTGGTAACATCCTTAACGTTGGCGTTATGACCAAAGAAATCTAAAAGTTCACTGATCTTTCTACGCGCGTCCTTAGCTGATGCCTTGTCAGCCCAGAACATCTTGTAGGTGTTGTCAAGCACCTTATCCAAGCGGTGGTTTCTAGCCGCCCTAGAGCCTGCTGGTGAGGCGTTCTGATCTTCTATGAGATGACCTATAGGGTCTCCATTACGCAATGCTTTACGCAATTCTAAACACCACATCTCGGCATCGTGTTCGTTATTAAACTGCTTACGATAACGTTCATATTTGTTATTGACTACAGCTTGATACCCATTTCCTCTAGGTGATACTGGCATAACTATGCCCTCCTCTGATTGTTACTTACTTAATAAAGTCCAGGAGTCGGTTGATAAAGGCATCACCTTCCTCAGTCACATGGACTATCTTCTCAATCTTGCGGTCTCGCCTCTCGCCTGTCACCAGGAGAGCCTTGCCACGTATGCTACCATCTTGCGTAAAATACATGACGTTACGGCCAGTTGCAGCACCACTATGGGTATTGATACTGGTGGCGAGGTTCTTAATAGTAGGCAGCTTTTTCCCGTTAAAGTCCTGCTCATCCTGCTCAGAGTTGAGATTCATCCTAGCAGTCAAGAGCAATGTCTTGAGAGTCTGTAGTTGTATCTCACTGTTGAGCGTTTGGACTTCACTGATCAATCCTAGAAGTTTCTCAAGCTTCTCTTGATCAATGTTGGGTATTTTGATTTGCCCTTTTATTGTTGTGTTACTCACTATCCCCTCCCAATGACACTCTGCGACTTATCCAGACCTCTCTCTTTCCGATACGGATAAAAAGAGTTCTTAACTCGCTGTCGTAATATGTGTATATATCGTTATTATCTCGCCTATCTACAAAAAAATCAAACAGTTTAAAAAACGGCATTCGCGAATCCCTTTTATCATTATAATGTCAAAATGTAATTGTTTCTCCATGATTCTATTAACTAGTGTGTTTATCAAAAGAGGTGGTGGTATGGGTTTCAGAACAGCCAGCCACGCCTCCCCCACTCCTCTGATAACATCTACTACACGAACAAGGCGCTTAGGTTGGCGGGACAAGGACACACAGACAAAGGGATACCACCATTTATGCTTGGCAGCCCAGCTCTTGTCATGTAGTCGTAAATTGACCCAGTTGTGGTTTAGAATTTCCATCGTCATCATCATCATCCTCCTATCTCTGACTCTTATAGCATGGTGCTTCTATAGTGTATCTAGGAAAAATTCCTAAGATGCAATAAGCTCAAATATATCTTGATCAACGTCATCATCATCCTGGTTTATATCCTGGCCTTCTAAGAAGTCCTCGCGTTCTTCATTGTAACCTGCAATAACATCAGTAACGTTAGGGTTACTTTGTGGGTTGTAAGTTGCTGTAATCATCCTCTATTTCTCCTATCCCTGCATATTCCTGCAACTATCATCAATAGTACCAGCGGTTAAGCCAGCACTAATGAGACTCTAGTTAAAGTTTTTCTTTAACTGCTAACCTAGCCTCAACAGCCTGATGACCACTATACGACTCTGCAAACTCCCTGGCTTCTTCGGGCATAGTTAAAAAGAAGCATCGTGCAAGATCATGGGCAATAGCCTCCTTTGCTACATCAAGCTCCGACTCGGCATCAGCCAGGGCATAAAATTCCTTATGATCCCCATAGCCAGCTTCAAGAGCTACACCATGAGACTTAAGGATAGCCCCCAGGTCTCCAGGCATATCATCCCCATCAAAGCAGTCAGCGGCATCCTCCGGTGTCCATTGAGCGTAATAGAGGTCATGCTGTGAGTAGGCAATGTCTATGATCTGCTCATTGTTTAAGGCCTCCCAAACAAGGGGGGGACGCTGGTGCGGTATTTCTACAACGATAATTGAATTGTTCATGATGCCTCCCCCTTTAATGCAGAGCGATACCAGTTGCGACAGATACGCTTAAATTGCTCTTCGTTGTCGCCACTATAACTCAATGTGCTACCCATCGTGAGACCACCTCGGCAAATTTGGACTCCTAAAGTCCCCACACGCCCATTGAGATCAGCGTATATATAATCACGCCCAGGGCGGGTAAAAGTGATTGCCTTACCTAACTTCCTGCTTTTGATTACTAGCTCCATGATTATTACTCCTTTTGTTTATATTTCAATGACATGTCCCTATACACGCCAG
>ERZ1046568.1330-NODE-1330-length-17803-cov-45.574994_pt1 | contig 17803 bp, 27 predicted proteins | sample MGYA00383092_ERZ1046568 | MGnify/ENA primary metagenome ERZ1046568 (study PRJEB29581, sample SAMEA5548362) | metagenome | biome: marine; feature: coastal; material: water | depth 1 m | study: Short-term variability in the microbial, nano- and picoplankton... | reverse complement strand
TAAATCAAATGATGATTGACAATTTCCATGCCGTTCCATATAATGGCGGAAACAAAGTTTTGACTGAACAGGGTCATATGGAAAATCGAAAACGTTTAGCAGAAGATGGCATAAAATTCTAAAAAAACCCTGTACATTTGGTCTTAATTGTTGTATAATATACCTTTAAATTATGGAGTATTCCTATGAAAGAATCACTAAAAGTCTTGCAAGAATGTGCAGAACTTCAAACTAAAAAATCTAATGATTACCAGAATCCAAACTCCAGAATAAAGCAATCTGATTATTACCCACGTGGTGTTGCTTCTATTCTCGACATTATCCAAGCTAAAACTCTACGTCTATATAGCGTAATTGAAGCTATGGAATCAGACCCTGAGTACAATCCAAACTTTGAATCTATTGAAGACTCTGGTAAAGATCTTATTAACTATGCATCGTTCTTGGTTGCTTATGCTCGTGGCGGTATTGAAGGCCAGTCTGACGATACAGATTTTCTTAACCGGAGCAAGTAATGACTTTAGAAATTGATCAAATCCGCACCTACTTTCGTAATGAACTAGAGAATGAAAACTTTACCACTGATCGCAATGGTGGTAAAACTATTGAATTGATTGGTGCATCTTTTTATGCAGACGAACCAGCTATTTTTGGTACTCCTAACGAAGAGTATATTCAAGCTGAGTTGGATTGGTACGATAGTCAATCTACTAATATCAATGATATCTACGTAGACCGTGATCCACCGCAAGCTTGGCAGATGACTGGTAATCGACACGGTGAGATTAATTCTAACTATGGCTATCTAATTTATTCAGAAGGTAATGGTAATCAATACCAAAACGTTCTTGAAGAGCTATGCAAAAACCCAGACTCTCGTCGAGCATCGATGGTCTATCAGCGTCCATCTATATGGACAGATTACAATGAGAATGGCAAGAATGACTTCATTTGTACTAACTCTGTGACTTACTATATAAGAGATGGTAAGCTAGATTGTGTAGTTCAAATGAGATCTAACGATGTAATCTTTGGTTATCGTAATGATTACGCATGGCAGCGACACGTGCAGTGTCAATTAGCAGATGATCTAAATAAATGTACATATGTCAAACCTGGTAGAATTATTTGGCAAGTACAAAACTTACACGTCTATGACAGACACTTTGATTTGGTGAAATAATGACACAAAAATTTTATGATTGGGGCGTAAGCAAACACTACCGATGGGATAAAAGATATCTAAATTTAGCTGGCCATATTGCAACATGGTCAAAAGATCCATCTAAAAAGGTAGGTGCAATTGCTGTAGGTGCAAAAGGGCAAGTGTTGGCTCAAGGGTATAATGGTTTTCCTAGAAAGATCAATGATTCTGCAGTACTATATAGTAATAAGGAAAGCAAATATGAACGTGTAGTTCACGCTGAAATGAACTGTATATATAATGCTACCTACAACGGAACGTCGCTGGACGGTTCTACAATGTATATCCACGGTTTGCCAGTTTGTTCAGAGTGCGCCAAGGGTATTATCCAGGTAGGCGTTAAGCGAGTAGTTACAACAGCGATAGATGAAGCGACACCAGAAAAATGGATCAAATCTACAGAATTAACTAAACAATTATTTATGGAGGCCGGAGTCATTTACGACTTTATTGCATAATTATGGAACATTTAATCATACCAACTTTAGGTAGAATCAATAAGCAAAAGACTTATAATAACCTACCAGAAAAATGGCAAAAACGAGTTAGCTTCGTAGTTCAACCACACGAAGCTGCACAAATGAAAGCACTTTACGGAAGTAAGGTATTAGTCTTACCGCCAGAAATCAAAGGATTATCACCAACCAGGCAATGGATATGGGATACATTCTATGGTACACGACATATGGTGCTTGATGACGATATGGAATACTTTAAGTACAAAGGTCCAGCACCAGAACATCTTGATACCAAATGGGAAACACGAGATATGTCTGACGCTGAGTTTGATGATGCATTTGAGACTTTCAATCGTTGGTGTGATGATGAACAAATCTATCACGGTGGCTTTTCTACATCGTGGGTAGTACCAGATCTAAAGTATTGGCCACAGCAAAATAACGTGCGTATTATGACTAACTCATACTTTGATTCTAAGAATCTACCAAGAAACATTGTATGGGATAAGTTACCAACCTCACAAGATTTCCACGCTAATCTACAGTTACTCACTCAAGGATTTGCTAATAGAATCACAACACGTTATAGAGTATCAATATCAGAAACTAACGCAACTGGTGGCTGTTCAGAATATAGAACAATTGAGTTGAGCAATCAAGTTCATACTCAACTGGCTGAAATGTATCCAGACTACGTTAAGCTAAAATCAAAGACTCTCGCAAATGGTCCATGGAAAGGTCAAGAGCGAGTAACATGTCATATCCAATGGGCAAAAGCCTATAAGGATGCAATTAAAAAGAAAGAAGAGATATCCTTGGAGGGTTTTTTCGGATGAGACACGCAGGAATTGTACCACTAATTGGTGGCGAAATATTAGCTTCAGATGAAGCATATGGTAAGACTCCAGAATACTTAATGACGTATTCTGGATTTATGGACAATGAGCAACACTTGATTAAGCATTATAAGAACAAAGGCCATGATGTTCCTTATCACGTTCTTGATGAATTGCCTGATGGTGTTACGATGGAGAACGTCGATGTTGTTTCTTCAGTTTGCCCTTGTGCTGGTTTAAGTACTTACCACAATTCACACGGTGAAGAAAACCAAAACAATCAATGGATGGAAAAATCCTCCGAGTACGTCTTAAAAGTAGTTAAGCCAAAAGTACTATGGGGTGAGAACGCACCAGGCCTAGCAGGTAAGATTGGTGGATTCATGAGAGAAAAACTTTACAACCTCGGCCAAGAGCATGGTTACAATTTCTCTATCTTTCTAACCAAAAGCTTGCTTCACGGCAACCCACAATATCGTAAGCGTACTTTCTTTTTCTTCTGGAAAAAAGACGAGTTTAACGATAGTGTTCCACTGTTTAACTATATTAAGAAAGAACGTCCAACTATTCAAGAGTTAATTCTTAATGCAGATACCTCGTTCCAACATGAGATTTTAAATAAGAAAACTCCAAGTAAAGACGACGCTTATTATCGCTATATGCTAGAGGTTGTCAATAATGGAATGACTCACGCTGAGTATTCTGCCTCAGTTGCTCACGAAGACAAATCAGTAACAGTAGAATCTAGATTACTTAAGATGGGAATTAAACATAACACTATTGCAGAGTGGATGGATCAATTCCCTGAGTTTGAGCGAGAAGCTGCTAAGGCTAGACGTAAGCATAAAAAGCTAGAATCAGGCGGTGGCATTATGCTTCGTGGTACAATCATTCCAGTAAACTATATTGGCGCATATGTAGTTCATCTACCTAAAGTTGTAGCACATCCGGTTGAAGATAGATATCTTTCAATTGCTGAAGGTAAAGCTATTATGGGTCTACCTGCAGATCTTGAAGTCGTGGATCCAATGAAAAACTATAATCATATTTGCCAGAACGTTCCATTCTATACTGCAAAAGATATGGCACTAGAAGTTCAAGCTTGTCTAAATAAACAAAGGGATTTGATCGATACTAAATACTTATTCCAAAACAATTTAGCACAAAAATATGACTACGATCGAAACGATAATAGTCTGGAGAACTTTTTATGAGAATACTATTAACAGGAACGCAGGGGTATAGAAAAGGATTTATCGGTAATCGATTCCTAGATCTATACAAAGACAAATACGATATCGTTGAGTTTGAAGGCGATATCAGAGATGTGATCTTATTTGATCTTAAAGATTTTGATATGGTAATACACCTTGCAGCTTTAGCAGGTGTCCGTAGATCACACGAAATTCCAGAAGAATACTGGGAAACTAATGTTACAGCATCCAAAACATTATTTGAGTCGTGCAAATATTTTAATGTACCTATTGTATATGCATCATCTTCGTCCGTATACGAATGGTGGCAATCGCCTTACGCTGCTTCTAAGTACGCTATGGAGGCTTTAGCCCCTGATGGATCTATTGGTTTAAGATTCCATACAGTCTATGGACCAAACAGTAGAACTGATATGCTATACGATATGCTATTAAAGAAAGATCCAAAGCTTTCGTATATTACAGAGCACACTCGGGATTGGACTCACGTTGACGACGTTTGCTCAGCTATCGCTTTATGTGTAGATAACTATCGCATTATAGAAGAAAAGGCTATCGACGTTGGTAATGGAAAACCAGTGACAGTAAAAGAAATGGCAGATAAAATCTGGCCTGAGAATAACTTGCCGATCAAAGTAGTAACAGGTGAGAGAGAAAATACTTGCGCAGATCCCTCCGTACTATTAAGTTACGGATGGCAACCACAACATCATATATTGGAAGACTAAAATGAAAGTAGCAGTTATAGGCCACGGTTTTGTTGGCAAAGCAGTAGATTATGGATTTAGCAATCCAGTAGTAGAAAAGAAAATCCTAGACCCTAACTATGGATCAACACCTGAAGACGTAAGAGCACTAGCTAATTGGAATCCAGATCTTACGTTTATCTGTGTTCCTACACCTATGCAAGATGATGGTGATATTAATACCGCTATTCTTGATGAAGTAATGTCAGATCTATCTGGTGTATCTGGTTTAATCGTGATTAAATCAACCATCACTCCATCTACGATTGACAAGTATTCACAGACAAACGTCGTATACAATCCAGAGTTTCTAACTGAACGATCTGCATGCGAACAGTTTGTAAATCCAGAGTTCCATATCTTTGGTGGTGAAGAAGAGCAATGTGAATTATTAGAAAGATATTACCAAGAGTATAGTTTGTGTACTCCATGTCCATCATTCAACGTAAGTAAGGCAGAAGCAAGTTTCGTGAAGTATGCTATTAATTCTTTCCTAGCAACCAAGGTGACTTTCTTTAATCAGCTATACGATGCATGTAACGCACATGGTAACGTAAACTTTAATAAGGTAATTAAGGCAGTAGGTGCTGATGAACGCGTTAGTATTTCACATACTAAAGTTCCAGGGTTTGATGGAAAGCAAGGATATGGCGGAGCATGCTTCCCTAAAGATACTCTAGCATTTTCTAAGTTCAGCGATAAGCTTACCTTATTGGCTAAAGCCATTGAAATCAACAACGGATACCGATCACAGTACGAACGAGATGAAAGAGAAAAAGAACAAAATATCTCATTTAACCATGTACAATCAAGTGAAACTGTGATATAATAACACATTAATTAACTAGGAGAAGATATGCCAAGCGTAGACTTAAGGCCAAAAGGCAAGAAAAAAGAAATGTCGTTTGAAGTGGCAATGCGTAAATTCAAGAAAGCAGTAGAACGAGCTGGTACTTTGCAGAAAGCAAAAGAAAAAGAGTTCTATGAAAAGCCAACCTCAAAGAAGAAAAGACAGAAAGCAGAATCCATCATCAGATGGCGTAAGAAAGAAAGACAACTAGCACAAACTGGTTGGGAACAACCAAGGAGTAGATCATAATGTCCGTAATGGATAGATTAAAAAAGAATAGTCGAGTTAAAGATACAGCTGTACTTAAAGACTCAGTATTCTTTACAGAAAAAGATATGGTAAAGACTGAAGTACCTATGGTCAATATCGCACTATCAGGCGATGTCGATGGTGGTTTAACCTCAGGCCTTACAGTTCTTGCTGGTCCAAGTAAACACTTTAAGACTTCGTTTGCTTTGTTGATGGCAGGTGCATATTTAAAAGAGCACGACGATGCAGTTCTAATATTCTATGATTCAGAGTTTGGTTCACCACAATCTTACTTCGAGTCATTCGGTATTGATACATCTCGTGTATTACACACACCAATTGTCGACGTTGAGCAACTCAAGTTTGATCTTGTAAACCAACTCGAAGAAATTGAACGTAAAGATAAAGTCATTATCGTAATCGATTCTATCGGTAACCTTGCTTCTAAGAAAGAATTGCAAGATGCTAAAGATGAAAAATCAGTAGCAGATATGTCTCGAGCTAAAGCACTTAAAGGCTTGTTTAGAATGGTAACACCATATCTAACTATGCGCAATATTCCAATGCTTGCTGTCAATCATACATATCAAGAGATTGGATTATTCCCTAAGGCTATCGTATCTGGTGGTACTGGTATTTACTACAGTGCAGACAACATCTGGATTCTTGGCCGTCAGCAAGTTAAGAAAGGCAAGGAAGTCAAAGGCTATAACTTTGTGATCAATGTAGAAAAATCACGCTTTGTGAAAGAGAAATCTAAGGTACCTATCACAGTATCGTGGGACGGTGGCATCGAGCAATACTCTGGTCTACTAGAAGTTGGATTAGCAGGTGGTTATGTTACTAAACCAAGTATGGGTTGGTATGCTAAAGTAGACCAAAATACTGGTGAACAGATGGACCAGAAGTATCGCGAGAAAGATACTCTAACCGCTGATTTCTGGGAACCAATCTTTGCAAATACTAACTTTAAAGAGTTCTTAAAAGCACACTATTCTATTGGCCACAAGCCAATGTTAGAGATTGATCTTGACGAAGTAATTGAAGAAGAGGCGCGCGGTGCATAATATTACAAGTAAAGACTACACGTTAGTAGAAAATGAGGCCTCTGGATTTGCTGATTTCTACGGAGTAAAATATCTTACAGGTAAATGGAAGAATGTAATTGTAGTCTACGGCAAAGTGACAATAAAGGAAGACGTAGAGAATGATGAAGCTACAATGGCATTTACTTATGCTATTCAAGATCCTGCCGATTACGATATTGAAGAATTGCAAAAAGATAGAGACTTTAATGACTATATCGGCGAAGTACTCAATTATGTAATGATTGATGCATTAGAAAACAAAGGGGCACAAATTGGAAATATCGAACCAACTACCGACACACATTCTGAATCACCTACTGAATAATGAAGAATTTTGTCGTAGAGTAATACCTTACGTTAAGCCTGAGTATTTTGAAAGTACTCATAAGACCGTATTTGATATGATCGTGAAGTTTGTTCAACAAACGAACAAGCTTCCGACATCAAAGGTTTTACAGCTTGAGCTAGGTAAGATCAGTGCACCTGATGAAATACTTAATAGTGCTAATCAGCTTATTGATCAAATTGCTGTGAAAACTGATGTCGATACTGAGTATCTAATTAAAGAGTCTGAGAAATGGTGCCGTGATCGTGCTGTCTATAACGCGATCATGGAATCAATTCAAATTATTGATGGTAACGAAAAGGAAAAAACAGATGGTGCTATTCCAGAGATTCTATCTGAAGCCCTCGGTGTTTCCTTTGATCAAGCTATTGGCCATGATTACATTGACAACTCGTCAGAACGATTTGAATTTTACAATAAAAAGGAAGATCGCATACCGTTTGACTTGGATTACTTCAATAAAATTACAAAAGGTGGGTTACCTAATAAAACACTGAATATCGCTTTGGCTGGTACTGGTGTTGGTAAATCTTTGTTTATGTGTCATTGCGCAGCATCCATTCTACAGCAAGGTAAGAATGTTCTATACATTACTATGGAAATGGCCGAAGAACGTATCGCTGAGCGTATTGATGCTAACCTAATGGATTTACCCATTGAACAACTCGAACGAGTGCCAGAAAAAGTATTCAAAGATAAGATTGCTAATATTGCAAAGGCTAATATTGGTAAGCTAATCGTTAAAGAATATCCAACTGGCTCAGCTCATACTGGTCATTTTAGAGCACTTCTGAACGAACTTAAAATGAAGAAGAACTTTAAACCAGATATGATTTATATTGATTACCTAAACATCTGCGCATCAAGTCGTATGAAGGCTATGGGTGGCAGTATAAATAGTTACACTTACATCAAAGCTATCGCGGAAGAATTACGAGGCCTTGCTGTTGAGTTCAATGTTCCAATCATGTCAGCTACTCAGACAACACGTTCTGGTTTTGGTAACACTGACGTTGGACTTGAAGATACATCGGAATCTTTTGGTTTACCAGCTACGGCAGACTTAATGTTCGCTCTTATATCTACAGAGGAACTTGAAGAACTTGGCCAGATCATGGTAAAACAGCTAAAGAACCGATATAACGATCCTACCAAGTACAAAAGATTCGTAGTCGGTATTGATCGCTCCCGCATGAAATTATATGATGCAGAAGAGTCTGCCCAACAGGATCTTGTATCGGATCCTGCGGCAGACAAACCAATAGCAACGTGGGGTAACAATGAGAATAAAGACACGTTTGCTGAATTTAAAATCTAGGAGAATATTATGTTAAAATGGTTAAAAGAACGTAGCGGTGAAAGAACTACTTTAGATGGCGCATCACTTATGATCATCTGTGGTTCAGTTATCTTATTTGGTGGTATTGCAAACTTACTAGCTTGGGCTGGTTTACTATATGGAATCTATACCACGGTAGCATCTGAAGATCCAAGCTGAGACCAAATTTAAGAGATTAGTCTCTTGTAACCCTGTACAAAATCCTTATATGTTGATATAATAGTACCATAAATTAATCAAAGGATATTTACATTATGAAAGACTTAATTGAAAAAACTCAAGAGCTTATCTCCATTATGGAAAAGCAGCTACATGATCGTTTTGAGCATACAATTCATAGCGATCATTACACCTTTGAAGAAGGTCGCAACTATATCAAACTTATAAGAAGAAGTGGCGACCGATCTTCGGTAGCTGGATTCATCGTCAAAAAATCCCCGAAAACCAAAATCGATAACAAAACTAATTCACCATTTCAAATTGGTGATATGCTGATGGCTGCTGGTTACAACAAACCAGCTACTAACTTTGCTAGAGGTAACATTTTTAATTACAACAAAGAAGATGTTAGATGGACGGGGATTCTATAATGTACGAAGATATTCTAAACAGCGCGTTAAAAAGTCAATCAACTTACGTTTCATTTGAAGATGGAACGGAGTGGATTGCTCCCATTGAAGCTTTCTCTGTACTAGACAAGTATTTTTGGGAATTGGTAAACCATAGGCCAGTAAAGGCTATGGATATGGGTCGTGATTCTAGATTTTTAGGAGTATAATATGAGTAAACTTAAAGATGCATTATTTGATGCAGTTGATACAATGGAACTCGATGAGTTTATCGAAGAAATGGCCGATTTATTCGGCGGTGATGAATACGAAGCCAGATCATTCTGGTACCAAATGAATGTAGGAAGTGGAGTAGGTATTGATTATGAGAACTAATTCTTTTATTTTTACAGCTGATGTAAATTCGGCTACTGACATGCAACAGATTGAACTGTTGAGAAATTCAATTAAAGCCGTTAATAAAATGGCTAAGCAAACTGATACAATGAATCAATATCGCTGTGAGCATGGTTATGATGATTGGAAAGACGTTACACCTAAGTACCGTGTTTCACTAAAGGCGCGTGGTCCACGTAGAGTTCATGCTATTGCTGACGGCAAAAGCAAATACGCATACGACGATGTTCTTCCACTAAGACACGCTGAGAGGGTTGACGTATATGTCCATGCTCGATAGCTGGATTGTCATAGTAAAACAAGCTGACAAAACAAAGGTCAGGTTTATGTATGATTCTAAGAAAACTGCTTGGGAATCATATAACAAATTCAAAGATAAGGGATATAGTGTAGAGTTCAGCTTTCAAAAAGTATAAATAGTATAAAGGATGTGACCAAAGATTTGTAATATAGTCTTTGGTTGCACTGTACATTTTGCTAAAAACCATTTATAATGGTACCATAAATTAAATTAGGGTAATAAATGAAAGCATTCAGAAATCACGTTCCAATAACCGAAGCTGCTAAAAATACGCACATGACTCACCTTGAAGATCTGATCATCGATGGTGGAGTTTCTGGTGCACGGCAGGCTATTATGGCATTACGTTCTTTACGAGATATGCTAAAAGGCAATGCTACTTCAGCCGTAGACGTAACTGTTAAGTGGGACGGAGCACCTGCTATTTTTGCTGGTGAAGATCCATCTGACGGCCAATTCTTTGTAGCAAAAAAAGGTATCTTTAACGCTAATCCAAAGATATATAAGTCTCATGCTGATATCGATGCAGACACTTCAGGCGATCTATCTAAGAAATTAAAAATAGCATTTGATAATCTTAAAGGCGTGGGTATAACAGGAGTCATTCAAGGTGACTTTATGTTTGATTCATCTGATTTAAAAAATGAAACAATCGACGGCCAGAGAATGGTTGTTTTTCACCCTAATACTATTGCTTATGCTGTACCAAAAGGATCAGCAATAGAAAGACAAATATCGAAAGCTAAGGTTGGTATCGTATGGCACACTAGTTATTCTGGTGGTACGTTCGAATCTATGAGAGCTGAGTTTGGTGGTAACATATCAAGTAAGCTAAAACAATCATCTAAGGTATGGATGCAAGATGCTACTCTTGATGATTTATCAGGTACTGCAACACTAAGTGAAACTGAAACTGAAGCTTTAAATGCTAAGCTGTCGGCTGCAGGTTCTCTCTTTAGAAAAATCTCATCTTCAACCTTAAAGACCATTGAAGACAATAAAGAACTTAATCTTATGATTAATGTCTATAATAACACTAAGGTAAGAGCAGGTCAAAAAATTACTAATACTCGAGCTCACGCTGACGGCATGATAAAGTTTATTCAATCTAGATACCAAAAGCAGATTGACAAAAGGAGTAGTCAGAAGGGTAAGGACACACAAGCTGCTAAACGAGATGAAATATTAACGTTTTTTAATAAAAAGAACTTAAAAAACTTACAATTAATCTTTGATTTACAAAATTTAGTGGTAGATAGCAAACTAATCATTATAAATAAACTAAACAAACTAAACAAAATTGGGACGTTTGTTAAAACTAAATCCGGATTTAAAGTAACCAACCCAGAAGGTTTTGTTGCTATAGATCGAATGGAAGGTGGTGCTGTTAAATTAGTTGATAGAATGGAATTTTCTACTAACAACTTTAGCAAAGATATTATAAAAGGTTGGGATAACCCCAACTAAATGGGATACCGAGGATATACATGTTAAGTTTTAAAGAACACACTCAGCTTGAAGCTTTGACACCCGCTCAACGCATGAGAGCTAAACAAAACTTCAAAAAGAACCGAGCTAAAATTATGCTCGGCCGTAAGAAAGCAGCCAAAAAACTCGCAACTCCTGATATGCTAAAATCTCGTGCTATAAAACAAGCACGGACAATGTTGCTTAAGAAAATGCTTAAGACAAGAGATAAAAATGAGTTATCATTTGCAGGTAAGCAAGAGATTGAAAAGAAGCTAGCTAAGAAGACCGCAGCAATTAAGAAGATTGCTAGGAAGCTTATTCCACAGGTAAAGAAAGCTGATCGAGCTAAGAAGAAGGGCGGTGCTGTATAAATGATTAAGAAGTTTAGTGAATTTGTAACAGAAGCAAAGGGTGATGTTACCATAGTGTTTGGTAGATTTAACCCACCTACTTCTGGCCATGAAAAATTATTTGACACATTAAAGAAAGTTTCCAAAGGTGGCATGTATAGAATATATGCTTCTAAATCCGAAGACTCTAAGAAGAATCCTCTTCCATTCAGAGATAAAGTAAAATTCCTACGTAAGATGTTTCCGAAGCATGCTAGAAATATTATGGCAGACACGGATACACGTACGGTTATTGATGTAGCGCGTAAGCTATACGATCAGGGTTTCACTAAAATGACTATGGTTGCAGGCTCTGATAGAGTAAAAGAATTTGAAATTCTACTCAATAAGTACAACGGAGTAGAAGCACGACATGGGTTCTACCAATTTGAAGGCAAGATTAAAGTAATCTCTGCTGGTGAAAGGGATCCTGATAGTGATGATGTTTCTGGCATGTCGGCCTCTAAGTTAAGAGTAGCTGCTGCTGATAACGATTTGGAGTTGTTTAGCAAGGGAATGCCAAAATCATATAAAGACAGTAAAGAATTATTTAATGCTGTACGTAAGGGAATGGGATTAAAGGAAACAAAATCATTCCGTAAACATGTAGAATTACCTAAGGTTTCTGACACACGAGAAGATTACATTGGAGGTAATCTCTTTACTGAAGGCGATACTGTACAAGTTAAAGAATCAAAAGAGATTGGTCAAATTACAACGTGTGGTGCTAATTATCTTACTGTTAAGTTTGAAAACAAATCAAAGAAAGTCTGGCTAGATCAAGTTGAATTAGTTGAAAAAAGCTGTGGCAAGAAAAAAGAAACTAAGGAAGCTAAATCAAAAGATTACAAATCAATGACGGCCAAACAAAAAGCTGCACATGATAAGCCAAGATCAGACTCACCAGAGAGTAAACACACTAAGAACTTTAAAAAGATGTATGGTGAAAATACATTAACCTTTGAAGATTTTAATATTACGGAAAAGGCTGATGTGACAGATGCACTGAAGAAAAAAGCTGATAAGTCTGGCATGCCGTATGCTATTCTCAAGAAAGTATTTGATAGAGGATATGCAGCTTGGAGCTCTTCACATAGACCAGGAACTAATCCTACACAATGGGGATTGGCTCGAGTTAATTCATTCGCAACAAAATCATCAGGAACATGGGGCAAGGCCGATGCTGATCTTGCTAAAAAGGTAAGGGGAGATTAATGAAGACATTTAGAGAACTCAGAGAAAAATATAAAGGTAAGTTTCCGCCAGATATGGTAGCAGCTGCTGTTAAGATTGCTGTGGATATGGCAGGCGATATGACTGGTGCTACTAAGAAGATTGAAGCTATGAAACGTGGCTTATCTAAGGATAAAGTTGTATCTGATACTTTACGCTTGGTTAACGAAGGTCGTGAAATTTACGTTATGAAAAAAGGTAAACAACAGCGCACTGTAGATGGTAAGACTGCTGATAAGATGAAGCGCCAAGGTTGGAAACTAATTGGTAAGAATGAATCAGTAGAGGAAGCCAGAAGAAAAAAGCCTAAACCGTCGGCCCGAGAACGTCTTATTAAAGGACTAAAGAAAAACGGGTACGACGTGCATGCAAGAGCTAAGGCAGCTGATGCTGAAGTAGCAAGACTTAAAAAGCTATACAAAATGGAATCGTCTGAAGAGATGATTGAGCTAGGTGAAATTACTATCCCCGTTTCACTAGCAACAAAGATTCCATTCCTTAAGGATAAAGTATACCAAAAAGCTCTACGATACTATTTAGATTGGAGAAAGAAAAATCCTAAGCAAGGTTCTATGGGTATCTCTAAAGCTGCAAGAGAATTTGGCGTAGATATTAGAACATTGCAATTCCAATTGCATAAACTTATTGATCTTGGTAAGCTGCCTAAGCATTTGGCAACTAATCCAAATATGCTAGGCGGTGGAACACGTAAACCAACACGTAAGACTGGATTTCTTCAACAATAAATTAAAACTTAAAACAAAGGATTTAAAACGATGAAACAATTTACACAAATTAGAGCAGAGTTGCAAGAAAAGGCATACCGACCGACTGGTTCAATGTCTCAGCTAGGTAACTTAGTAGCTCAGGCATTTAAAAAGCATGTCGAAAAGGCTAAGATGTCTCAGGTCGATGAAAAGAAGCTCACCAAAATGTGGGGCGATTGGTGCTCTAAAAAAGGTTCAGCTTTAGTTCTCGATTATATCACTAAAGCTGAAAAGAAAGCTAAACTCGAAGCTGGTTCAATTACTGTTGCTGGTATGAAAGGTAAAAAGTTTGGTAAGTTTGTAAAAGAACCAAGCTATTCTACCGAAAAGCAAGATTATTACCTTCTAAGCAATGATTTTGTAGTAATGGTCCAAGGTCCTACTGATGCTAAAGAACTTAAGAATATGACTAAAGCTATGAAAGGTTCTTATAAGAGCACAGAAGCTGGTACTCTTGACGGCCTAATGGGTGGAGATGCTAAGTTTGGCCCTGGTGCTACAATCGAAATTAGAGATACCTTTGGTATTATTATAGACGATAAGTAATATGAGATCATTTAAATCGCATTTAATCACCGAAGGTGGCATGAAGCCAAGTGGTGAAGATCTATTTAAAAGAAACAATAAAATAGACTTCATCAGAAAGGCTCAAGCCGGTGAGTTACTTGATATTGATGGTAACACATTAACTGTTAAGAACACAAATGCGATGGATGATTTGCTTAATATTATTAGCAATGTAGACGATAATAGTGATTTAGATAAAACTTGGAGAGATTTACATAAAAGTGCATTAGGTGTAATCCACTCTAGAGTCGATAAAATTGCTAATGGCTTTTCTACAGTCAGTGGTAAAAATCCTACAGGTGAAGATTGGGAATCAATTATTGCTGTAGCCGTAAATAAGATACAAGGTCGTAAGTGGAATACTGGTCCTGAGTGGGAACGTGCTGAAAAGTTCTGGGGTGATTGGGAAACACAAGGTATGAAACTTGGCCAAGACTTCGTCAGCAAGCTAAAGGTTTCAAAGCTAGAACAACTTGGTGCTTCAACTCTACCCATCAGTAAAGATTGGAAGGGTACTAATAAGACTCCTAAAACCGATCTTATCGACGGCAAGAAGAAAATATCTTTAAAGAAAGCAGGTGGTTCACAGTTACTATCTGCTGGTAAAATGGAAGCAATCTCTACCATAGAAGCTGCAATGAAAATGTACTCTATGGATCCTAAAGGTAAAGCTAGAGTACAATCATTAATCTCAGATTTAGAACAAAAAATGATTAAGCTAACCGAAAAGGGTACAGTTGGTTCTATAGAAAAACTAAGAGGTCAGCAAACATTGTCATCTAGCGATGCTGCAAGGATAGCAGAATTAGATCAAGGCCAGGAATATGCTCAAGAGCTATCTAATAAGATGCAAGCTCTTTTCAATGAAGATGAATTGATGAAGCAATATTTCTGTTGGGAAGCGGCTACTGGTATTACTAAGTTTGGTGCTAAGTCAGAAGGTGTGGCTAATGTGATTGTAACATTTAAAGAAACTGGAACGATTACTGATATTCTAAAATTAGATTCACCAGAAAATGCGGGTAAAGTACTAGCACGTGGTAACGATTTCTATATTTCGTTTAAGAGCTCATCTGGTTCACCCCCGTATCTAGCTCTTAGAAGTAAAAAGATTAAGATGAAGACTGAAGATACTCAATCTTCATTTTCACAGATTATTCATGAAGAATGCTCAAAGGAAACTATTGGATTGCAGATGTTGCATGAAAGTAGAGTTGAGCAATTAGACGAATTTAAAATGTTTAAAAAAATTGTATCTAAAGCTAAAGGTATTGGTTCAGCTATAGCTAGTGCAGCTAAAAGAATTATGGATGCAATACTTAAGAGACTTAAAGGTGCATTTGCTTGGATTAAACGTCAAGGTTCTAAAATGATTAGCGCCATGTTGACATTCTTTGGATTTGATATTAAAACAGTTAAAGTAAGAGGCGGGGGTAATTACCCTATATCATTATAATGAAATCATTTGCACAATATATAACAGAGGCTGTTAAAGAAGGTGATACAGTACGCATTAAAAAGCAATATGCAGATTCACCTCAAGAAGCTAAAGAGCTATATATAGTAAAAGAGTTACGAGGGCCGAGAGTTCTTATTACTCCTAAGGTTTGGAAAGGACGTGGCATTAAGCCAACGGAAGCGGTACAACTAAAAATGATAGAGAAAGCATAAATGGCACAATGGAATAAAATAAATCAAGAGTTCTTATCAAATAATAAAACATTATTTGAAGTTAACATGCTTGCTGATCAAGACGGCAATCCCATTAACTCGTTTGGTGCTGCTTCTAATATCCCCATTGCTTCTGGTGCTGTAACTGGCCATAGTCATATCAACAAGTTTGGTTATAGTGACAATATTGCTAGTCTTTCTACTATCTGGGATGGATCGAATATCTATGCATACTCGACTTCAGCAGGTGCCGTAACAGTAGAATCTTCGTCATCATCAGATGATGGTGCGGTAATTGAAGTTCAAGGTCTTGATGCAAGTTATCATTTGGTAACTCAGGATATTACTATTGATGGAACTGGTGCGACTAATCTTATTAGAATATTCAGAGCCAGACTTAAAACGCCAGCATCTGGTGAAACAACCAATATTGGTATTATCTCGGTAAAAATTGCCACTGATTTAAGAGCAAAGATCCTAGCAGGTAACGGTCAAACATTGATGGCTGTATATACTGTCCCTGCTGGTAAAACAGCGTACTTACTAAATCTTACAACGTCAGTCAATAAAGCTACAGATGTTACTTATAAACTAATTGCAAGAGAGATAGACGATGGAGGGTTTCAAATTAAAGGACAATTTGGTACTTTTGGAACTCCATTAGATCACAACTATCCAATACCATTAGTGTTTACAGAGAAGACTGATATAGAAGTTCAAGCAGCGGCTGGCAATGCTTGTGGCGGTGGTGCTACTTTCGATCTGATACTAGTCGACAATCCAGCATAGGATATATAATATATGCTAACATTTAAAGAACATATTGAAGAAGGATCGGAATCTTGGGAAGCAGGATTTAAACGTCGTGTAGTAAAGACGACTAAGCCTGAGCATAAAGAAGATGGCTACAAGTGGAGAATCAAAGGTAAAGATCGTCCAGAGATATCCATTAAGTTATACAAAGATAAACCAGATTTTGCTGAGTTTAAAAAACAAATGAAACGAGTTGCAGGCCACGAATTTGGCGGTTAGCACTTAAATTATATAAGGTTATAATGAAAAAATTTAAATTTTATGTTTTAACGTCTAATTGGCTTAAACATTTAAAACGGCATACTTCACCAGATTGGGCAGGTATACCAAAAGAAGATTTAGTAGTAGTGATTAATACACAAAGTAGTGAGTATATACCTATTGCTGTGGAATACTGCGAAGATGAAGGTATAGAATACTATATTACTGAATCTAATGGAACACCGGCTAAAGGCAAAAATTCAGTAATTGATTTATTTTTAGAAAGTGATAACGATTATATGGTTATGATTGATGGTGATGATTATTTAACTCCACACGGAGTTTGGCTATATAACCAAGTAGCTAAAATGGATAATCCACCTGATGCCATCAGTCTTGTTAATCAATGGTCAGCGCATCTTAGTAAAAAGCTAGCCATGGAAAAATATGGTAAAAATGGCGAAAGATGGCCTAGTGAAGATAAATGGCCAAGGCATTATGTAAATGGCTTTAAAATTACAGACTGGAATGAACTCGATAGAAGAAATTCTGCATTAGCATTAAATATGCAATTAAGAATGAATGTTCCATATGATAAAGCAAGAGCATACCAGCTTTATATGAAAGATTATTACAGGTATCAAAAGCTTTATAGTGAACCTGCAGAAATTCATTCTAGGGTAACATGGTTATCTAGGAAAGCAGTTGAAAGACATAGATTTTCAGAAGACTTTGTAATTGGAGAAGATACATTATTTTATTATCACCTTAAGAACGATGGTGTAAATAGAAAACTAGATTTTAAAGTTAATAATGAATATCCAGCTACTTACATATATGATGAAACAACGTCAGGAATTGTAAATTTACATTCTCATCAAGGCACTAACTTTGATTGGATGGGAAAATATAACGAAGAAGTAAAAAGGTTATCTAGTAAAAAAATGTTGCATGCTAATACTCCGATGCCATTGCTAGAAATAGAATATCCAGAAGATTACGTAGCAAATGACTTGGGAGCTACAATAAAAGATGAAAACGTTTAAAGAACATTTAGAAGGATTTGCGTTATACGAAGGTTCAATGGTTCCATTGG
>ERZ1046568.1324-NODE-1324-length-17857-cov-9.165431_pt1 | contig 17857 bp, 18 predicted proteins | sample MGYA00383092_ERZ1046568 | MGnify/ENA primary metagenome ERZ1046568 (study PRJEB29581, sample SAMEA5548362) | metagenome | biome: marine; feature: coastal; material: water | depth 1 m | study: Short-term variability in the microbial, nano- and picoplankton... | reverse complement strand
AAATAATTATTCAATTTTTAAATTGTTCATAAATAATTATTTAAAAAAAAATATATTATAAGTTATAATGGAAAACGAATACGAACTATTACAAAAAAAACTACATAATGCCAAACGAACAAAATTGCGTTTAAAAAATAATCTCAATGAAAAAATAGAAGAACTCGAACATAAATTACAAGAAAGTGAAAGACAAAACACTATATTGTTAGAGGAAAACAATGATTATAAAACTAAATTAGAAGAAGTCAAATGGGCTACTGAATGGGATAATATCGAACAAGAGAAATAAATAGAATTATATTATTATTTATCTATTATTTATCATTTATTTATCATTTATTAATTAATACAACAAGATTTTTTTCTTTTTTTATATTATAATGTTTTTTGCTTCTAATAATTCCGCTGAAGACCGCAGAAGAACTTTTAAAGTTGTTGAAGCTTTAAACCGTGATGGATGTGCCACCAAATTCAATGTTGATGCTCGTTACAAATCCGATAAAACTGGATCTCCTATGCCAGCCGCTCGTAAAGCATTCAGTCAATTATGCCGTGTTAAAAACATTAGAGGTCGTTGCGCTTTCTATTTAACAGTCCAAGAAACCACACAAGGTAGTGCTAATAAACAATACACATACAAATTAATCCGTGTTAAATTAGCAGAACCCATTCTTATTGGTGAAGGTGATGCCCAACGCAAAATCGAATACAAAACCGAAGCAAAATCAATGTCTCCCGAAGATGTTGCTCGTGACTGTAAAAAAGGAAAAAAGAAATCCTCTGGTAGAATGAGAAAAACAACCGCAAAGAAAATGACCCGCAAAAACTCAAAGAAATAAGTTAATCATTTATGATTTATATTTTTTATATTCATAATTTTTATAATTTTTTTAATTATATGGACGAAACAATTAATATTGCTTCGGAAACTCTGAAAGAACTTTACTATCAACGCGAAATAATCGAAAAGACATTAGTACAACAAACAAACATACATACTATTTATAATAAATGCCAAAATATATTGAAATCTATGAATGATTCATTCTATAGACTTTTTTTTAAAAATGAAAAAATAGAAACTGAAATATATAATAATACAAGCAGTATTGACACCGATAGTGCCACCGATAGTACCAACGAATTAGAAAAAATCAAAAAAATAAATTTACTCATAAATAAAGAATTAGATCGTCATAATAATATTTTGGAATCTTCCAATAAATTTAATTTAAGTTTGTAAGAATTATGCTGAAGTTGTTGGTGCTACCTTAGAAAGATGTCCCGAAACGTGTTTGTTAATTTCTACAAAGGTGAATTCAGTTCCTTTTTTCATTGAGAAAACCTTGGTCATCTTGGTGTCTGGTTTAAATTTACGCTTATTGTCTTCAAGTTGAAGTTTGTGGTCCTTAATATAACTAGATACAGATTTCATTACCTCAGCCTTTGTAAGAGTAGTTCCTTGTTCCAAACTAAGGAATCTTTCTAAATCCTTGCTCAATGTCATTTTTTCTTGGTTTTTCTTTTGGGAAGCACGTACTTGTTTAGATGCTGTCTTAAGTGTGCGTTGAAGGGTCTTCATTGTATCACCAAGTGTTCGTGTTTGCTTTGAAACATCACCGAGTGTCCCGTAGATGCTTGTGAATTGATCGTTAATACTTTCTTGAATAGTGGCCATGTTAATGATGTGTTTTCTTTACAAAACTTTAAGTATTTTTATAAAACATTACTTTAAAAAAAAAATATTTAATTATTTATTTATTTATATATTTTAGTATGGATTCATATAAAGTAAAAGACTATACTTTGTTTCCAAAAAAAATAGGTGTGGGTGCCTTCTCAACAATTCATAAAGCATCTAAAAAAGATTCTAAAAAAATATATGCCATAAAGAAAATAGATATATATAAATATAAAAATAGTACTCGAGAAACATATAAACGAGAATTTTCACTTTTAAGAAAATTAGACCACAAAAATATCATTAAACTTCACGATATAGTTATAGATAAAACTGCACATAATATGTATTTAGTTCTAGACTATTATAAAAATGGCGACTTATCCGTATTTCTTAATAATCGATCACTGAAAGAAAAATTTGCTAAAAAATATATGTTTCAATTACGAGATGGTATTCAGTATTTATTTAGTAAAAATATAATACATAGAGACCTTAAACCACAAAATATACTACTTGATGACAATTTCAATTTGATTATTACCGATTTCGGATTAGCAAAGCATTTTCAAAACAATGAAATGATGGAAACCTTGTGTGGCTCACCTTTATATATGGCACCTGAAATTATGAAAAAGGAAAATTATTCTATTCAATCGGATTTATGGTCATTGGGTGTTATATTATATCAAATGCTTTATGCTAAATTACCGTATTTCTCTAGAAGTATTATATTACTTAATAAAGAAATAAATACTAAAACCGTAGAATATGATAGTATCTATAAAATTTCAGATGAATGTATTGATTTAATTAAGTCTATGTTAGTAAAAGACCCTAAAAAACGTATTAGTTGGGACGCATTTTTTAATAATAAATGGTTTTCTAATGACGAACTCTTAGTTCATCAAAATAATTTAATGGAAATTTCAATATCTAATTACTCATTTATGAAAAATAATATGTCTTCAAACGAAAGCCAATTTAATTCGTTTATTTATAAAAGTATAAAAAATAAAGATAAAATAGAAGATAGTTTTGATATTGAATTAGATATTAATGATGACGACGCGGAAGGAGAAAATAATGACGATTACTTGAGTTGTGATGAAGATGATCCTGATGTCGAAATAGAACCCAGTTTACAAGAACTTAGTAAAACTGTATCGTTACCTATTAATATCAAAAATACGTATGTTGTAGTAAATAAGAATATTGCTCTACCTAATAGTGAACATAATGAAAGATCTATATCAGATAGTTTTAGAGAATACTTATCGCAATCAATAGAATTCGTTAAAAATAGTTATGAATATTTAAGTCATAGCTAAATAAATAAATAAATTAATTAATAAATAAGATTTCATTATTGAGCAGGTTTTAATCCCCAAAATGTACATTGCTTCTGAGCCACATTCAAAGCACTATCGCGTAATATTTGTTCTTGACTTCTAAAAGGTAATGTATCTCTATTATTATAGAATTCACAAGAGGTTCTTTCCTTTGGATTGTGGAGTAATCTATGTCTTAATGGTTCTCCCAATTTTATAGAAAAATAATCAATAGTTTCACCATTTTCTATAATTTTCATATGAATATGTGGTGGTATTAATTGTAATCCGTGAGATACATAATAAGAAGCAGGTATTTTAATAGTGAAATCAAAGTTTTTTTTGGAACATCCTACCATACCTACATTTACACTTTTATCATACGCTTGTTCTGGACTACTATAAGCAATTCCACTTCCGTGGTAACTATAACGTGTATTATAAGGATTGGCCGCCCAATACATAACTTGAGCACCATTTCCTACTGTGTCTTTAAATTCACCTATAATTTTTAATTTTCCATTATTTTTATTTACAATTATACCTTGACATTTATCTTCATCAAATTGCTTGGTTTTCCAATCAAAATACATTTATATTATTATAATATTTTTTTTTATGATTCTTGTTCTTCTTCTTGTTCAATAAGACTTAAATCATTTGAATAATCTACAGGTTGGTATGTATTGTTTCCTAAACGTTCATGAGCTCCTGAATAATTATTTGTATTATCGACTTGTTCATCGTATACTTTATCGGTGTGTTCATCCAATTGTGATTGTGGCTTACATTGGTTGGGTTTTAATTCCATAGGTGGGGCGCTTAATGATGCTAAACATTCAACAGAATCACCATAATCACGTCCAGTTCCTACACCACCTTCGTAATTGTGAACAACTTGGCAAGTTTGAGCATTACATACAACTTTATCTGCTTCGGGAACCATTGTTCCTGGATTGTATGGAGACTTACATTCGGTTGAACCATTTTGTAAAAAGGATTCCTTTCTGTTAAGTTCCATAATGTCTTCGGCGTTTCTTGTTAAAAACATACGGTATTCATAACTATTTGGAACTCTGTTTTCTACCTGAAGACGTGTATTGGTGAAACAATTAGGTCTGTAATCTGTAAAATGTCTTCCATCCGACATTCTTGCTGGGGCACTAGCGAATTTATTGTTACTGGTTCTATAACAACTACTCATAATAATATAAACAAATAAAAAAAAATTACATACTTAATATTCTTTCAACTATTTCAGATTTCTTTCCTTTTATCTTCAGGTTATTTTCTCTACATACATCCGCTAATTGTTTTAAATTCATCGCGTTTAAACTTTCTTCTGTATAATTATTTACTTTTTCTAAAGAACTTTTTATTTTATGTTCTAATTGTAATTCCAAATCTAATAATTCATTATTTTCCGGTTTAGTATCAATCATAATTTCCTCAACAAAATCGTCTATTTGATTTGTCATCATTTCGCCGTGCATTTCTTCGAGTGGTTCTCCGTGCATTTCTTCGAGTGGTTCTCCGTGTATTTCTTCAAGTGGTTCACCGTGTATTTCTTCGAGTGGTTCTCCGTGCATTTTTTCGAGTGGTTCTCCGTGTATTTCTTCAAGTGGTTCTCCTTGTATTTCTTCAAGTGGTTCACCGTGTATTTCTTCAAGTGGTTCTCCGTGTATTTCTTCGCTCATTTCTTCGAGTGGTTCTCCATTTATTTCGTCTTGTGATTCGCCATCATCTTCTAAATTTAAATTATTTAATTCTTCTTTTAAATCATCTGGAATGTTTTCATTAACATAATAATCCATACCGTTATTAACTTCAGGCTCGGCTTCAGTTGCTTCAGGCTCGGCTTCAGCTGCTTCAGTTGCTTCAGCTGCTTCAGTTGCTTCTTCTGCTTCAGGCTTTTGTTTATTTACAACTACCTCTTGTGGTTTCAATGCTATTCTCTTTTTAAGTCTTTTGTTATCCCATAATAAATAGACACACGATAAAAGCAAAACTCCTACACATATCATTAAAACGTGTTCTCTTTTTAACATAGTTAATTTCTTGTTGGAAAAAAATTATAACTATTGAACGAATTTATAAGCAAATTTATTTTTTATTTTGAAGTCGTTATTTGCCAATAATTCTACATATTTATCTGTAACATTATCAATAAATATACATTTTCTAGTAATACGTTCTATATCTTCTAAACATTCATCTAAATTATCATCTTCAATATTTAAAAGTGTATAATCAAAATATTTAGTTTTAAATTTACATTCAAAATTTATAACATTGCTATCATATTTAGTAATGTGTTTATTTAATAGATCTAAATCTTTTTCATATCCAATATAATTCAAATTGTCGATATATTTTACCAATTCACTTTTTCCACAATTTATTTCAAGTATCCTATTATTGTATTTTAATAATTCAAAAATGATACTTAATTCGAAACTTACATCCGGAATTATAATTTCATTAATTGTCCAATCATATTTTTCTATTAATGATGTTGATGATATACCTTCATTATAATCAATCGATATAAACTTATTTAATTTTCTAGGTAAATCAAAAAATTTGTATTGATTATCAGTGTCATCTTTATTACTAAATCCGTGTACTACATAATCTATCTTAAGTTTTTCCATAAAATGTTTATTTATTACTAACATATTTGTTATTATAGTTTTGTCAACAAATATACAAGAATCTACTGCACTATATCTTTTCTCTTCATTCATAATTGGTTGTCTCTTATACTTAGAAGCACTGATGTCGTCTATAACTCCGACAATTAAAAAAATAGGTTCATCAAAATGCTCTTTTATTTTTTTAAAATGTAAATAATGTCCTTTATGAAAAAAATCGAAAATACCATCGCAATAAATATTAAGCATAAAAATTAAAAAGATTAAATTAAAAAAATTTATACGTATAAAATATGCCACATATATTTCGGTTTAAGAATTTTAAAAAACTAAAAAGAAAAAAAAAAATAAATCATTGGATATTCAAGGTCTTAAATACCGAAGATTTCCATAATTCAAAAGAATTTAACACGTGGGGATTATGTTCAAAAGGAACTTACTCTGAATTATTTATGAAAAAAGTTAAAATTGGTGATAAACTATGGTTTATAAATAAAAAAAAACAAATATTTTGTGTAGTTAATTATAAACATCATAATAAAAGACTATTTGGTCCTCTTATTAATTTAACAAAAACAAATGAAGAACTTGGTTGGGAAAATATGAATAAAGTAGATATTGAAATACACTATGAAAATCTAAATGATATAGAAGATAAAAACTTGAAATATCATTTTGATTTCATTAGTCAAGTTATTTTGAATGACACGTCGTGTTCACATATGAATATGATGAATATATATAATGAATTATAATTTACTTATTGTCATTAACACTGGACTAGGCATAATTGATTTATTATTTGTTTCATTATATAAACTAACATTACCACCAACCATAGGAATATTGTTTTCTTTACATTGTTGTGAAACATTTCGTATGAAATCAGCGAAATTTCCCATTGATTTATTGGGATGACCATAATTCATACAATTTACCATACACAATGGCTTCGCGTTAAGTTTTTTGGTATAATGAAGACACTCACCGAATGTGCTACCCCAAGTTATTAATAATTGAGTATTGGCTTCTTCTATATTAATAATTGAATATTGCCCGGGTTCATTTGGACCATTTATAGTGCGATTACCCACACTATTATCGTAAATTTTCCACATATCCATATTTTTAACTTTTTCTAATTCTTCACAATTTTCACTCATTGAATTTTCGACCCAATGTTCTGTTACTTCACTAAATGTATTCATTTTGGTCGAATATAAAATATTCATATCTTTATTGATGACCTGGTATTTTCCCGTTGAATTTGTTAATCCAATAATAGAACTCTCTAGATCCCATTTATTAAAAAGTTCTAAGAGTGCATCCTTATTTTCTGGCCTACATACAACCAACATACGCTCTTGTGATTCCGATATCATAATATCACAAGGTTCCATTTTGTATTTTGTTGGCACTTTATCAATATTTACAATACATCCCATATTTTTACCGGTTTTTTCTATACCACGTGAAACTAATTCATATGATGCACATAAAAGCCCACCTGCACCCATATCTTGCATCCCTTCTGCCAACTTTAATTGCGCCATTTCAACACAAGCTTCCAGTAACAATTTCTCTAAAAATGGATCGGATTTCTGAACGTTAGATTTCATTGAATCCACATCAATATTATTGAATTCCTTGGATGCCATAGAAGCACCGTGAATACCTTCATTTCCAGTTTTACTACCTACATAAATTAAAAGACTTCCTTCGTTTAAGGCATTACCATATATAATTTCGTCTTTTTTTAGTATTCCTAAACAAGCGACATTTACTAATGGATTTGTATTATAACATTCGTGTTTATATAATGATCCACCTAAATTAGGAATTCCTATAGTATTTCCATAATATGAAATACCCTTTATAGCTTCAGTTAATAAATAGTCACTATGTTTATCTGTACCAAACCGCAAGAAATCCAAGAGACCAATTGGACGAGCTCCCATGGCAATAATATCGCGAATTATTCCTCCGACACCCGTTGAAGCCCCTTCGAAAGGGTCAATGAAAGTTGGATGATTGTGACTTTCGATTCTTAGTGCTAAACAATAGCCATTATCTAATTCTATTATTCCTGCGTTTTCACCTGGTCCTTGAATAACCCAAGGTTCTTGTGTATGTAGTTGTTTCAAGTATTTCTTGGTAGATTTATAGGAAATATGTTCACTTTTCATAAGTATCTCGATGTTTTTTTGGAAATCTATCATCGTATTCAAAAATGCATCTTCTTTACTACTATAAAGCATTTTCATTAATGTGTATTTGAATTCATCCGGATTTCTTTCGGGATGTGGCATCATACCAAACACATTAAATTCTTCATTAGATACTCCAGCAATATTATCTAATGATCCTAATTCGTTTTGTTCGGAATATCTTAAGAAAATTTGGTCTTCATTAATAACCTCTGTTGGACCTAACCTATAATTACCATATGAATTCGCAATGTATAAATTGGGTTTCTCTTCCACATTTTTGAATTTGAAATCACAAAGAACCTTTTTACAATTGAATTGTCTATTCTCATTTAATGTTAATTTTCCAGGCAATAATCCCATTTGTGTTAATATTTGAAATCCATTACAAATTCCTAATATGGGTACTTTCATTTCGTGTGCCTTTTTAATTACACTTGATACATTGGAATTCAACGCTAATGTTCCTGGGCTAATTGTATAAACATTGGTTGCTTTTTCATAATTACGGTCGCCGAAAGCAAACCCACCAGGGAGCACTATAAGACTAACATCGTCAAGCAAACCATCCACATAGTGTTGTTTATGCCATATGAAAAAACTATTTGGAAAAAAATTCAAAGCATCAAAATCGCAATTTGATCCAGGATATCTAATTATCCCAACTTTCATTGTAATAAAAAAAATAAATAGTAATATGTTTAAATGTCTATTAAATGTCTATTAATTGTCTATTAAATGTCTATTAATTGTCCTATTCTTTTCAACCCAGATATTTCCTCTTGTGCTATTATTACCATTCCATATCCACAATTAAACACTTCTTTCATATTTTCCAATGATAAATTCCCTTTTTTTTGTAAATATTGAAATATATTGGGTAGTTCCCACGTTTCTAGTTGAAATCCCAATTCTGGTGGCAATAATCTTTCTATATTATCTTTGAAACCACCACCAGTTATATGTGCTATTCCCAATATATCTCCTTGGTATGTTTCTAATAAATTAATTACTTCATTATAAATACGGGTCGGTTTCATTATTTCGTCTATGTAACTTGAATCATCGCCAATAATATCTCTCACAAGTGTGTAGCCATTACTATGAATACCATTACTCGCAATTCCGTATAATATATTTCCAGGTTTCATCTTATTTGGCTTTGGTAGTTCGTATTTTAATTTTCCCATACAAAAACCACCCAAATCCAATTTATTTTTTAAATATATTCCTTTCATTTCTGCTGTTTCACCACCAATTAATTCAATATTGGCCATCTTACATCCTTGAATTATTCCATCTAATAGAACATTACAAACATTCTTGTCCATTTTATCAATTGCTATATAGTCCATAAATAATAGCGGAATACCACCTCCAGCAATAATATCATTTACATTCATCGCTATAAGATCTATACCAATAGTATCTAACTTATTGTATTTTATTGCCAAGTCTAGTTTCGTCCCCACGCCATCGGCTGACCCAACAAGTGTTGTATTTTCGTCATATTTATATGTTCCACAAAATCCACCAATCGTTGGAAGTTTAGTTTTAAGTTCATTTACAAAATTATTCGCTTCTTCAATATTTACTTCATATTTATGTTCTATGCCATTACTAGAATTAATAAGTTCTACAAATTCATATATTGCTTGTTTTTCTTGGGTTTGTATTTCGCTTTTTAATTGTTCGGGAGTTGAGATATGTTCTATGTTTATTTGCTTTTGAAGTAATATACGACCTTCATCTACATTCTCTGTTACTTCGTGAATAGTACAACCGCTAAATTTCCGCTTATCTTCTAATACACATCGATGAACTTCTAAGTCAATTTTGTTTGCGTATAACGGTAATAAACTTGGATGAATATTAACTGTAAGAAAATCATCAAATAATACCTTCGGAACGATTCGCATATATCCCGATAATATGAGCAATTTTACGCGGAATTGTCTCATAATATTTGTTAGACTTTCATAGTTGATATGCTTAGTATCTATGACCAATAATGGAATTTTATATCTTAATGCGGTTTGAATTATAGAACCATTGGTATTGTTAGTAAATATAATTTTGATTGCAGCACGGGTTTCTCTATTTTCTAATAGAGTCCCTACACTTGTTCCGTTATTTGTTGCCATAATAGCCATAGGCATATATTCCATTGGCTTTGATTGTAATAAATAGTTTAATCCTATATCGCGTCTATAATAAGAACCTGGAAAATTGATCTTATGTATATTATTGTAAACATTAATTAAACTATCGTATTGTGAAACACTAGAATTACTTACTACACTTAAAATGCGACCACCGTTTGATTCATCATTGTCTGTAAGACTTCCCTTATAAATTCTAATATTTTTATCGAGTTTATTTTTGTATGTTAATTTCGACAAAGGATACGCAAACTCTGGATATGATTCGTTACTATATATTACACACGAAGCATATTCATTTTTCCAAACTATTTCCATTGACTCGCGGTTTATACATTTTAGCATAATATCTAATAAATTGCTTTCTAATAGATTCAACAAGGTTTGTGCTTCTGGGTCGCCAAATCTACAATTAAATTCTAAGAATTGGATACCATCACTTGTTTTCATTATTCCAGCATATAAAACTCCAATATAGGTCGTATGTTTTACTATTTTATTCATATATTCATTTACTTGTTGATATTCACTGGGGGTTAGTATATTTACAGGACATATAGAACCCATACCACCCGTATTTAAACCTTGATCGTTGTCGCATTTCCGCTTAAAGTCCTGTGATTGTGGCATTAAATATGCTTGTGTTCCATTACAAAAAGCCATAATAGAAACCTCTGTACCAACAAGACGTTCTTCAATTAATACCCCTTCTGAACCGTGGTTATACGCATTTTCAATACACGAATTAATATTATTTTCATTCGGCAAATAAACACCTTTACCTTTGGCCAATCCCGAATACTTTAATACTATTTTATTGGGGTCTACATTATAGCTATTAAAATAATTCATACACTTGTTTTTACTTTGAAAAAATGTATAATCAGCGTTGGGTAATCCGTGTGTTTTCATCAATGTTTTACTATAATTTTTATTAGCCTCTATATGACTTTGTAATTGATTTGGTCCAAACACTTTACATCTTGGAGAAAATTTATTGATATAATCAGTATATCCATCACATAAATAGTGTTCGGACGATGGTATTACTAGTTCAATCGAATTATTCTTGATGAATTCAATTGTTTCTTTTTTTGAAAGCGTTTCAACAAATACGCCATTCGCGCTATTCACTAATAGTTTTTCACGTATTATATCTTCACGAGCACCAGACCCTAATATTAAAATATTCATAGCGTATTATTTTATTTCAAACTACTTATAAGTTTAAATAAAAAATATTATTTAAAAATAAATGCTTTTTAAATATTTATCATAATTAACATAATGGAGATTTACAGTGGTAAAGTTAGAAACGTTCACGACCTAGGCAATAATTATCTTCTTATGGAGGCAACCGATAAAGTTAGTAGTTTCGACCGACATATAGGAGTTATTCCTGGGAAAGGCAGACTTTTAAATTTAATGAGTGCTCGTATGTTTGAACTGACTCGTCATATTATTAAGAATCATATGGTTTCCTATAATGAAAATGTAATGTTAGTAGAAAAATGTACTCCATTTAAAATAGAAGTCGTCATTCGCTCCTATATGACTGGAAGCACATCTACCAGTTTATGGACACATTATAAAAATGGTAGTCGTAATTATTGTGGAATTGAATTAGCCGAAGGTTATCTTAAAAATCAAAAACTAACTGAAACTATTATTACACCAACAACCAAGGGTGAAACGGATGTTCCTATTAGCATCGAAAATATAGTATCAGAAGGTTATATGACACAAGAAGAAGTTGATTTCGTATTTTCTAAGGCAATGGAATTGTTTAGATATGGAGAAAAAATAGCAACACAAATGGGAATGATTCTTGTTGATACTAAATTCGAATTTGGAAGAAATAAAAACAATGAAATTATCTTGATTGACGAAGTAATGACTTGTGATAGTAGTCGTTATTGGGGCCTCAATAGTTACATGGATCACTTCTTAAACAATGTTGAACCTGAGAAAATTGACAAAGACTGTGTTCGTGATTGGGTTCGGGAAAACGTCCAAGACCCATATAAAGATACTATTCCAGATATTCCTGACAATATTATTAGGAAAGTTCAAAATGCCTATACACAATTCTATGAAGGTCTTATGAATGTAAAGCCTCCTAGAAGTAATATTGTGGTCATTTTCAGTGGAAGTCCCAAAGATGAAACACACGTTAATAAACTTATTAGTAATTGTGAATCACAGGGTCTACAATGTGTAAGTTATGTTGCTTCGGCACACAAGAAACCACGTAAAGTCCTTGAACTCATTGAAACATATGACACTAATTTAAATTATGATAAGGTAGTGTATGTTACGGTTGCTGGGCGTAGTAATGCGCTAAGTGGAGTTGTTGCTTCTAATAGCACTAGACCGGTTATTGCTTGTCCACCTTTTGCTGACAAGGATGATATGATGGTGAATATTAATTCCACATTACAATGTCCAAGTTATGTGCCTGTAATGACTATTTTGGAACCCATTAATGTCGCGTTATCTATCAAGCGTATATTTGGTGGTTAAATTAATGGATGGCTGGTGAACGCCGAAACATTCCATATACGATTCTTTTGGAAAAAAGTCTAAATCGCTGGTTTCCAAATATAACAGTGAATCGCAATTTAATTCATTCTTTATTTCATTCATATTTTTATTGTATGCTATCAATTCTTCTTTACTATGAATAGCTATACCTAATTGACATATATCTATAACACGTGGTGCTGGTATTCTAACGTGAATAGTTTTCGCTCCATATTCTTTTAATTTTTTAATGATACCTTTCATTATATTTCCCCGGACAATAGTGTCGTCGACAATAATAAGGTTTTTGTCTTTTATTGCTTCTTCTAAGAATATGAATTTCTTATTTATTGCTTCTATTCGCGATTGTTGTGTTGGTAATATAAACGTTCTATCAATTCCGTTAGTTGTCTTATTTGTTTTTAGTATAAATTGTTCGTAAGGCAACTTCAAGTATTTCGCGTAACTTTTGGCGGCAACAATGCCAGAACTTGGAACTCCACAAACTACGTATTCTTTTGGACTAAACCCGTGTTTGTCTTTTTTGGCTAAAATAATGCCCAAATTATCGCGGTAAGTGCGGACGTATGTGCCGAGGATACGCGAGTCGGGATTCATAAAATAAATGAGTTCAAAGGCACATAGACTTTGTTGTGCGTGCGGATGATTATAGATTCCCTCTATTCCACTGGCGTTTATTTTGATTATTTGGCCGGGTTTCACTTCGCAAATACTTGAAACATGGTCTTCGATCGCGATTGATTCGGAACTTACATAATAACTATCATTAGAAGATTTTCCATAACATAATGGTCGTATGCCATAACGATCACGGAGAGCATATAGGCAATTGTCATATATTAATACAAGCGAATATGCCGAATGAATGTTATTTACTAAATTAATGAGTATTTCGTGAAATGGTATTGTATCTATATTGTTCTCGATATAATTTAAAATATATAATGTATCGTGTTTATAGTTTTCTACATTAGGTATATTGCCATTGTGGGCAAGCGCTATTTTATTGCTCATTATTGGCTGTAATTCATTTGTGTATTCATTTGATGTTCTTGTCGAATAACGTACGTGTCCTATGACTATATTGGGGTTCGTTTTATTGATAGTATCTAATAAAATTTCTTTATTTTCTTCTAATGTTCCAAGTTTTTTTTCAAGAATAATATTCATGGTTTCTGTATTCATCGCAATTCCCACACCATCTTTCCCACGATGTTGAAGTTTATTTAAACAATCTATAATATTGTTAGAATTATTGTATATTCCGATAATTCCACACATAAATAATAATAGTAATACATAAAAAACTTAAAAAAAAATCCTAATTAAAGGCATTGGCTTACAGACTATCATTTATCCCAACAATACTCTTACAGACTATCATTTATCCCAACAATACTCTTACAGACTATCATTTAACTGTCGGTTCACCATCACAAACGTCGCACATTTATTAAGATATTTCAATTTGTTTGCCCCTACATAGGTACAAGTGCTTCGCACTCCTCCAAGAATATTATTGATAGTATCTTGAACAGGTCCTTTCAGTGGCAATTTTACCGTTTTCCCTTCTGAAGATCTATACGTCGCAACTCCGCCGTGATATTTATTCATTGCGGTATCAGAAGACATACCATAGAATAACTTGAACCGTTTACCATTTTCCTCCACAATTTCCCCTGGACATTCTTCGTGACCAGCAAACATACTTCCTAACATAGCAAAATCAGCACCTCCACCATAAGCCTTCGAAATATCACCGGGTACACAAGCCCCACCATCACTAATTATCATTGCGTTGAGACCGTGAGCGGCATCGGCACATTCCATAATTGCCGAAAATTGTGGCATTCCTACACCAGTTTGAAGACGTGTCGTACATACTGCCCCTGAACCAATTCCTACCTTTACTATATCAACTTTCCCATTAATAATAAGTTCCTCAGTAATTTCACGACTGACAACATTCCCAGCAATAATAGTTTTATAAGGATACATATCTCTAAGATTTTTACAGAAATCTACCAGTTTAAACATATACCCATTTGCCACATCAACACAAATAAATTTTACTTTTATATTGTTGGTTTCGAGATATTGTATTTGTTCTTCAAGTTTTTTTAGGTCGTTTTGTGTAATACCTGTGCTTAACATAAAATAATCACTACTCATTACACTAGGATCCCAGGATTTTACAAGTTCTTCTACATTTATATATTTATGAAAACAAGTTATACATTTATTCTTAGACAGTTCCCGAAACATATCTATGGAACTTACCGTATCCATATTACTAGAAATCAATGGCACACCATTCCATACTTGTCCACTATGTTTAAATTTAAATTCCCTCGTTAAGTCGACATCACTTCGAGAACTCATAGTGCTACGTTTTGGACGAAACAAAACATCCTTGAAGTCTAATTTAATTTCGGTTTCTAATTTCATAATTAGGCTATAGAATAGTATTAACTATAGTTTAAATCGAATTATCAAAATAAATTTGATTATCTAAAACATAACATAACATAATTAATACAAAATACAAAATACAAAATATTACATATACAGCTATTTTATTTGAATTATGTTTCCTACATTTTCAGATCTCGAAAAACATATTGTAAATAAGAAAAATAAGAATATGTTATTGCTTATTGGAGACAATTATCAAGATGCAGTTTTTATTGAGAAACTCCACGGACAAATATGTATAAAAATTAAAAAATTCAATGCTCGGGACTATTCTATAATTGCTTTCTATAATTCCTTAAATGATGCGTTGGATTCACAAGAACCACTTGGATTTAAATTGTTTCAAAGTATTATAATGAATGTTCCCTTAGAAATAATTAATCTATGAATCTATTTAAAACTAACACACTAATTAAAATTAATTATAGACCTTCTATACACTATGGAAATCATCAAACTCAATAAAGATAACATAAACAATTTTTGTTTTGAAATACCCAATATTCAACGGATTCACGATAAGGAAAAGGTATCCGATATTTGCGAATATCAAATAGAATATTTTAAGAAGCATTCCCGTTTCAATTTCCTCGGAGTAATGATAGTTAATACGATAAATAGAGAAACCTTTTTTATTATTGATGGACAACATCGATATTTAGCTTTAAAGAAACTTATTGATGACAAATATTGTCCGGAAATTTTTATTCAACTATGTATTATAAATACCGAAGAAGAATTACGAGCAAATTATAATATTGTTAATAAAAATACACCTTTACCACAATTCCCCGAAAATACAGATAAAAATTTAGTCGAAGATACATACACGTATTTCTTAAATAAATACGATAAAATGTTTAAAACATCATTGCGACCTCAGCGACCTTTTGTTAATAAAACCATATTCCAAGAAGCCATTGCTTTTATTTCCAAAAAGTTTGATATTCAAACACAGGGGCCACTTATTAAACTTATTGAGGACTTTAATTATATGATAAGTGAATGGGAACCGAGTAACTATCCAAGAACAAAAACAATTACACCTAAAATGTTGAAACTTTGTCAAGAAAATAAGTTCTTTTTGGGACTATATACGGGAAAAATGGTTGACTATTGCTACGATTGGGTGCGTGAAATGGTCAAATTCAAAACTGGTGAAATATTGAAGGCTTCTTCGAATATTGAGAAAGAATATAAAAAAAAGAAAATACCACCCGTTAAAAGAAAGAAAATATGGGAGAAATATATTGGTAATAAAGCCAACGACGTATGTACTTGTTGTCGCGAAACCGAAATATCAATGTTGAATTATGATTGTGGACATATTGTTGCCGAAAGTGAAGGCGGAACGCTGGAAATAGACAATTTAAGACCTATATGTAAATCGTGTAATAGTTCAATGGGAACTACAAATATGAAAGAATATATGAAAATTCATTACCCCAACAATTTATCTTACTTTGACCGATTAAAAATGAATTTTTTTGTTTAATTATTTTTATCGTTTAAATTGTCATTTGTCATTTATTTTTATGTTTATTTATTTTAATGTTATTGCGATTAATATTAATTATATTACTATTGGCTCTTGTTTTAGTAAATCATTTTGAAATGTTTAGTATTTATAATACAAAAATAAATAATTGTAAAGGAAAAAAAGATGGTGTTAGTGGGTGTCGTAAATGTTGTAGTCAATTTACTAATGCTATCACACGCAAACAATGTATTGCTTTATGTATGACGTAATCTCAATTCACGATACCCATAAATTATTTAATTCGTGATACCCATAAATTATTTAATTCATGTACCCGACATATTTCGCCAGGGTTTCATAGTAATTTATAGCCGATCCCGGTCTACGGTCTTCGAAATACCCACACCGTTCATTTAATACTTGGGTTGGAATTCTAATTGAACTTGAACGTCCTCCTTCACTATAACTAAATACATTTGGGTCTGATGTTTCATGTGCCCCGGTCATTCTCAAATGATTATCTTTTCCACAGTAGTTCTTTATGAAATTCCCGTGATCATTTTCCATAATTTCCATTGTTTTCTTAATTTCTGTCAGACCCTCATCCGCTCGTGTGCGCCATGAACTTATATTTATATGACATCCACTTCCATTATAGTTGCCTTCTATAGGCTTAGGATGAAAACTAATTTGTTTATTATATTGTTCACTTATACGTCCTAATATATATCGTGCTACATAACAAGCACTAGGTGCTTCGTGGGCTTCTATTGGTCCTACTTGAAATTCCCATTGGTGTGGCGCTACTTCTTGATTAAATCCACTAATTGGTATATCGCAAATTAAACAATACTCTATAAGCGTTTCCATTATTTTTCTTTCTGTGTAATTAGTTTGACCTATTCCACAATAATATTCGCCTTGTGGCCCTAACTTATTTTCATCACTTATAAAAAAGAACTCCATTTCAATTCCAAACCATATTTCTTTCTTCAAGTTTTCGGGTTTATTAATAATAGCCATTGCTTCACTAGACTTATTCGATTCAATAGGTTCATTTTGTGTATTTAGACATTCGCAAAATACAATATAGGCATCACGATTATCCATCAACATTGGATTTTTTGTATAGTATATTGGCTTAAGCAACACTTCGGTTATTCCATCACTTGGAGCCTGTTTCGTTGAACTACCATCATAGTTCCAAATGGGGAAATCACTTATATTTGGAACCGGATTATTTGTCGGGAACACTTTAGTCTTGGTGCGGAAATTGTCGTTTGCGTCCAAGAAAATGTATTCAAGAATGAGTGTGTAGTT
>ERZ1046568.1315-NODE-1315-length-17989-cov-5.874986_pt1 | contig 17989 bp, 14 predicted proteins | sample MGYA00383092_ERZ1046568 | MGnify/ENA primary metagenome ERZ1046568 (study PRJEB29581, sample SAMEA5548362) | metagenome | biome: marine; feature: coastal; material: water | depth 1 m | study: Short-term variability in the microbial, nano- and picoplankton... | reverse complement strand
TTCAAGTTTTAGTTTTCTTTCTTCTTTTATTTTTTTATTGATGTTTTTAATTTTATCATTACTTGCTTTATTTTTATCTTCATCTTCATCTTCATCTTCAAATATTATGTGTTTTTTGTTTATTCTATTTTTATTTAAAGCACTAGGATGAGGAGTATGACATTTTAAATCTTTGATTTCATTATCAGAAATATCATCATTAGATATATCTTCGAAATCTGTGTTGTCCTCATATTCTTCTTCACTATAATCACTTTCTTCTTCGCTACTATATTCATTATCATTATTATACTTTCTTTTTTTTGGTGATTTAATTTCATTAATTAAACTAAGATTAAAATCATTAAGATTGTTTATATTTTTCATTAAATCTAATAAGACGTATGGTAGATTCTTCGTTAAATCCTTTTCATTTGATAAATCATTACTTGGTAATTCAAATTTCTTTTTCCAATTCGTTACTTCCTTGAGGTTTGAAATTAAAGATTTATTATCTTTTTCCAATCTTGTTATTTTCTTTTTATTAGATTTAAAATCATCTTGGATTGTAACTAATTGCTTTTGAATTTCTTTAATATTAATGTTGCTAGATTTGGGAGAAGTTTTTTTAACCATTTCTTATAATATTAATTTTGATTTTAAATTTTTTATTAAAACAAAAAAATGAAAATTAAAAAAAAAACCTAAATTAAATTATTATAATTAATTAGATGATGCTGCTGCTGCTATTGAAACAGCAGTTGCAGCATCTATAGATTCTTTAGAAGAGGCAGGAGGAGATGAAGGAGGAGATGAAGGAGGAGGTGATTTTTCATTTGCTAGTTTTCTTTGTTGTTCTATATCATCCATTACATTAAATGATGATGCCTTTAATGAATGTTGTATATGTTTTTTAAAATCAATTGTCTTTGTGTCGGTTGGTTTGTCTGGTATTATTAATAATTCACATCTTGATTGAGTTAATAAAAATTGACATTTTACTGATTCTGTTTCATATAATTCATTATCATCTTTAATTATATTTCCTTCAATATTAGGTTTAGTTTTAATAGGACTTAATTCTCCTACATCTATTACTCCTCTTAATACTACATAATAATCAGGACTATAATTATCAATCATCATACCTTTTAAATCTTCTGTAATATAATATAATAAACAAATAGCGGTAGGAATAATATAATAATCTTCATTAATTTTAATAATAGATATAATACTCACTTTATCTTTATCTTTTATATCGTCTAAAGTTAGTTCTTTTGCTTTACTATAAAGTGATTTTAATGTAGGGTTATTTGGTGTAGGGTTACTTGATGTAGGATCAATTTCCATATATAAATTTGCGTATTCCTGTTTAGTAGTTATTATATTTAAATCATCTTTTGTAAAAGAAGGAATACGAGCCTCATTAAATGGATTATCTAATGATAGCACACTGGTGCTGCTCTTAAAATGTTCATAACATTTATCTACGTTATCTTTTTTTATCATTGCTTTGATTTCCTTTAAAGTTTTCATGAACATCACCCGGGAGTCTAATTTCGAAGGGTCTTCTAATCCTTCAATTAATAATTTCTTTAATTTCTTTACATCGGTTTCATTTATAGGATTCATACCTTCATATAATTTTTTTATAATATCATCTATAAATGTGTTTTTATTGTATCCTATTATGTCTTCTAATTTTGTTTGTTCTTCCATTTTATTTATATAATCTTTTAGTTCTGTAAAAGTATCATAGTTCGATTCTATAGTTGTTCTTACTTCAACTAAGAGTTCTTTTAACTTTTGTTCCTCTTCTATTTTACTAATTATTTTATCGTTTATATATGTTGTCTCAAATGACATATTGTATTATTATAAATAATATAATATTTATATTGTGGTAATATTATTAATATTATTAATATTATTATTTATTAATATTATTAATAAATAATATTTAATTTAATATTTTTAATCAAATATAAAATTGAATTAATTTTATTTTAATAATTTAAAATATTAATTTAATTATTTAATATTAATATACAATAAAAGATATTTTATTAATTTATAAAAATATCATTTTATATTCATAAAGATGACGACTGAAATTTCACAAATTAAAGAAATACAATTTAGTATATCTAGTCCCGAAGATATATTAAAAAGTTCAGTTGCGCATATAAATACAGCAACTCTCTATGATACAACTAGTAATAATATTCCAAAAACAGGAGGTTTGTTTGATACACGTATGGGTGTAATAGATAGACAATTTAGATGTAAAACATGCGAACAAACACATGTTAATTGCCCTGGTCATATGGGTCATATTGAATTAGCAGTTCCAGTTTATTATGAACATTTTATAACGTATGTTAAAGGCGTATTAAGTTGTATATGTTTAAGATGTAGTAAATTATTAGTTAATAGAAATCACCCTATTATTAAAAATTTAATTAAAAATGAACCGAATCATAAAAAACGATTTAATTTAATTAAAAATATTATTAAAACAAAAACTTGTGGAGGAGTTACAAAAGAAAATGATATTCATTATATTCAAGGGTGTGGTGCGATTTTACCTAATAAAATTTTTTCAAATCAGTTAGATTTCGTTATTGCTGAATATAATAAAGAAGATTCAAGTGGTGATGGTAAGAAGAAAGAAAAGATTAATAATATTATTAGTGCGGCAAATGCCATATCTATTCTTAAGCGTATTTCAAAAGAAGATGCGTTGGTTTTAGGTTTTCACGAAGATTGGTGTCTCCCACATTGGTTAATTTGTTCTGTTCTTCCTGTTGTTCCACCCAGTGTTCGTCCATCAGTTAAGCAATATAATAATCAAAGAAGTGAAGATGATTTAACACAGCGTTATAATGAAATCATTAAAAACAACAATCATTTAAAACAAAAATTGGCGGCTGGTGATACGAATGAAGATTTTATTAAACACTATACAAATCTTATTCAATATTACATTATTACACTTATTAATAATAATATTAAGGGTGTGCCGGCGTCTATGACAAAAGCAGGTAAAAAGCATATGCGTTCTATTGAAGAACGACTTAATGGTAAAGGTGGTCGTATTCGTAGTAATTTAATGGGTAAGCGTGTTGATTTTTCTGCTCGTAGTGTTATTTCACCAGACCCCAATCTCAATATTGAAGAATTGGGTGTTCCAATTAAAATTGCTATGAATCTTACTTTTCCGGAAGTTGTTAATAAATTTAATATTAACAAACTCTATAAACTTGTACAAAATAAAAATAAAATTTACCCAGGTGCTAAAAGTTATAAAAGTATTAAAACAGGTCGCACTAAATATTTAGAATATACAAAAGAAACAATAGAATTAGAATATGGAGATATTGTTTATCGTCATTTAATTGATGGCGATGTTGTTCTTTTTAATAGACAACCTTCTCTTCACAAAATGAGTATGATGGCTCATAAAATCCGTGTTATGAAAGGTTCTACATTTAGATTAAATGTAAATGTATGCGAACCATATAATGCTGATTTTGATGGTGATGAAATGAATATGCATGTTCCTCAAAGTATTCAAACAGCAATAGAATTAAAAATGATTGCGAATGTATCCAAACAAATAATAAGTCCTTCATCTAACTCTCCTATTATTAAACCACATCAAGATAATTTGTTGGGTCTTTATAAAATTACAGATAAAGATGTATTCTTTACAAAAAAAGAAGTAATGAATATGTTAGTTGACGTTACTACATTTACAGGTATATTACCAGAACCAGAAATTAATGAACCTAAACGTAGAAGATGGACGGGTAAGCAATTAGTTAGTATAGCAATTCCTCCTATTAGTATAAGTAATTCAAAAATTGTTATTAAAAAAGGTCAAATAATTAAAGGACAAATTGATAAAAAAATATCAAATTTTATAGTTCACATTATTTTTAATGAATTTGGATTTAAAAAAACACGTGAATATCTTAATAATATTCAAAAAATAATCACTAAATACTTAATCCGTAGTGGTTTTAGTGTTGGAATTAGTGACTTAATTATTCATCCAGATATCAAAAAAATGAGTGAAAAAATCATTTTAAAAACCAAGGAAGAAATTATTAATATGACTAAACAAGTTCATCTTAATATTTTTGAGGGAATATCGAATAATATAGGTCAAGTTTATGAAGCAAAAATTATGGGATTACTTAGTAAAACAACAAAAACACTAGATGATTTAAATACAAAAAACATTGATAAAAACAATCGTATTAATTATATGATTGTATCTGGATCGAAGGGTTCAGCAACTAATATAACACAAATGACGTGTATTTTGGGGCAACAATCTGTTAATAGTAAGAGAATACCTTTAAGTTTCGACAATAGATCTCTCCCTCATTATAGTAAATATGATAATGGTGTTGAAAGTAGAGGATATATTACAAGTTCATTTATTGATGGTCTTACACCCCAAGAGTTTTTCTTCCATGCAATGACTGGAAGAGAAGGTCTAATTGATACTGCTGTTAAAACTGCCAAATCAGGATATGTTCAGCGTAAATTAGTTAAAACAATGGAAGATTTAAAAGTTAATCATGATTATAGTGTTAGATCATCCAATGGTGATATTGTTCAATTTGTATATGGAGATGATGCTTTTAATAGTATTTACTTAGAGAAACAATCATTTGATCTTCATTTCATTAAAGAAGAAGAACTAAAAGAAAATTATATTCTTAACACTGATGATAATTGGGATAAATATATTATTAAAAAAGTATTATCAACTTATAAAAAAAATAGCATAATTTCAATCGCATATGAAACATATAATAAAAAAATAATTGAGATTATAAAAGATATTCATTTAGTTTATGGTAAATACGAAAGTGTGACTAATAAAAAAGTAGGTCTTGAAATTACTATTCATATTCCTATTAATTTTAATAGATTATTTGATAATGTTAAAGAGATTTATAATATTAAAAAGAATAAATCAGATATTACTCCATTAGATATTATTAACACAATTCATGAAATTACGGAAGCATGTAAGATTAATACACAATTTAATAGATTAATAGAATATATGTGTTATGATAAACTCTCTCCTAATATATTAATAAAAAAAATGCATTTTAATAAATTAGCACTTGATTATATTAAAACATTTATTATTTCAATTTATAGAAAATCACTCATAGATGGTGGTGAAATGGTAGGACCAATAGCTGCACAATCGATTGGTGAAATTTCTACACAATTAACACTTAATACTTTCCACTATGCTGGTGTTGGTGAAAAGTCAAATGTAACCGCTGGTGTTCCTAGATTAGAAGAATTACTTAATAAACAAAAACCAAAAACATCAGAAGTAAAAATATTTTTAAATGAAGATATTAGACATAATAAAGAATTAGTTGAAGACATAAAATATAATATTGAATTAGTTAAAATTAGTGATATATTGGATTCAGTAGCAATTTATTTAGAATCTAAAAATAATTATGAAAATGTCTTAAATGAAGATAGAAATATTATGAAAATATATGAAATCTTTTCTGAATTAGATTCTAATTATAAAAATATTAATAGTAATCCCTGGTTAATAAGATTAGAATTCAATAGAAGAAAGATATTAAGTAAAAAAATATCAATGGATGATATTCATTTGATTATCAAATATCACATACCTAATTCTAATATTATATACGCAGACGATAATGCTAATAAACTCATATTTAGATTAAAAATAAATTTCAAATCATCTTTAACTAATATTGACAATGATTATAATACATTAATTAAACATATAGATGATATTAAAAATATTACAATTAAAGGTATATCTGGAATTGAAAATGTGTTTATAGCAGAAAACTATTCTTTGATAAAACAAAACGGTATTGTTTATAATACAAAACAAGAATATTATATAACAACATCTGGTTCTAATTTATTTGAAATTTTATGTAAAGAATATGTCGATACTATAAGAACTACTTCTATTGATATTAATGAAATGTATGCAACTTTCGGAATTGAATCTGCACGTTTTGTATTAGAGCAACAAATTAATGAAGTGTTTAAATTTAGTGGTCAATCAACTAGCGCAAGACATGTTTCATTACTATGTGATATTATGTGCAATAAGGGTAAAATAATGGCTGCTAATAGACACGGTATTAATCAAAGTAATATTGGTCCTTTGGCCAAATGTTCTTTTGAAGAAACCACAGACCAATTTAAAACTGCTAGTGTATTTGGTGTTAGTGATTTTATTGAAGGTGTATCCTCTAATATTATGGTAGGACAAATTCCTAAATGTGGAACAGGTGATAGTGAGATTATTTTAGATGAAGATAAGATAAAACAATACTATTCTAAAAGATATAAATCATCTAACTCTTTGGTAGGAGATGTTAAAGAAAATGAAAAACTAGAAAATATTAATGACATATTTGAACAAGATGAATTAATTAACAATGATATGTTTGATATTAACTTAATTGACGGAGATAATATTGAAATTTAAAACTCAATATTTTCTAGTTCTAATTCAAAATTAGGAATATATATACGTTCATCATCAATATCATTTAAATCTTCTGTATTATTAATATCCACGTCGATTATATTATTTAAAAAATTTTTTTTTATTAATGTTTCATTGTTTATTAATGTTTCATTGTTTATTAATGTTTCATTGTTTTTAATTTTTTTTGATATTTTTTTAAATAATATATTTTTATAGTTATTTAAATCTAATACTATTGTTTTCATATCTAATTTTAAAATTTTCCAAGATAAAGAAAACTTATTATCTATTTTACATAAACCACAAGAACTTAATATAAATTTCATTTGTATTTTACTATAATCTAATATATCTAAATCTCCATTATATATTTTATTATCCAATGTAATATGACATTCGTTAGAATTTAATTTTGTTGTAATATATTTATATTCATAATCATGTTTATTTATTGTAATTATATCTTCTTTAATAGAATTATCATAATCATATACTGAATTGACATTTTTAACTATATTCTTTATTTTTTTATCAATATTTAAAAATATATTGTTAAATGTATCATTATCTAATAATGGTATATTAAAATTATATTTATTTTTACAATTATTAACTAAAACGCAATTATTAAATATGGATAATTTAGGTGTTTCTAAATATAGTCCATCTAGATTAATATATTGTGTTTCATATTCAAGTATTATAAATGTTCGATGAATAGTTTTATTATTTATATTACATTTTACATTATCAATATTAAAATTATCATTTTTTATTATTACATGATTTATATTAAACCTATTAATATTCATTTTATTTTTTAGATAGATTTTAATAATTGTATATATATATTGGTCGCTTTCTCTACTATTAATTTCTAATCTATTATTTAAATTATTTTTCTATTATTTTATATTTTAAATATTTTCAGTTTTAATAATTTATTTTTAAAAAAAAAGAAATATTTATAAATTATTTGTAATTGTTTAATGTATTATCATGATATAAGAACCTATAATAATTATTTATATTTATTTTTAAGATTATTTAATTTTAATTCTAAAATTAAATTATATAATATAATGAACATTATTTCTTCAAATTATAATCCATTTAATATTTTATATAACAGTATAACATATATCTGGAATAATGACGCCCAAAATTATATCAAAAGACCAAATCACGAAGATGTTAAAAATTTAAAACTTATTATATTTAATGTCGATGGTGTATTAAGCATAGGTGAAAATCCAATAGAAATAGCAAGAGCATCGTTTAATAAATTAATAAAACTCAATATTCCTATATGTATTATTACAAATGAAGATAGACGCTCTCCAAAAAGAATTAAAAAGGGACTTAAACTAATGGGATTTAACATTAATGAAGATATTAAAATAATAACAGCCGGATTATTGATGTTATACCATATATCATCTATTATTAATCCTTTAACATATCATATTATAAACAGACAAACTAAATCTGAATTTAAAAATCATAAAAAAATATTTTCTAGTAGAAAACGTAATTTTGCTGTTATAGGAGAACAAGATTTCTTTCATTATGTGAAACAAAATACATTAAATCGATATGATAATGTCAAATTTCATTGGATATATGATGACACAGCGTCTAAAAATATTGATTATTTTGTTATAGGTTCATTAAATAATACAGATAATATTTTAGAAATTATAAATCGTATTATAAAATGGATTAAGTTAAATCAAAAGGCAAAATTTGTAATTACCACACCTGATATTATTAATGTTGAAAATAATAAAATACTAACTACAATTTTACCTAATATGATTCTAAAAATTGTAAAAGATGAATTCGCTAAAGAAGAGAATATGGTTGAATTAATAAAACATATTAATTTAAATGTAGAATATCCATCAAAACCTAATCCTATTTTTATAAGAGATGAAATTGAATATAATTATAATATAAAAATAGATGATACATTTAAAAATAATATAATGATAATTGGTGATAATATTGAGACGGATATAAAATTAGGAGAACAATTAAACTGTTTTAAATCATTAGTTTTATGTGGTGTAACTAAACATACAGAATTATATAAATTAACAAAAAGAGAACAAAATAATATTGATTATATAATACCTGATATTAGTTATTTAATTTTATAAATATTATTTTTTTTGTTTTTGTTTGTTTATTTTATATTATGTTAAAAAAATTTTAGTAGTCTTACTAATATAAATTAATAATTTAATCTTGTAAAATACTAGAGTAATTATAAACAGAAACACCTTGAATGTAAAACCCTATTAATATCATACTCATAACATATGCTAGATTACTTTCTATAATATTATTTGGAAAAAATGCCATAATATAAAATATAGTCCAATGATGGGGGTGATAAACATATTTATCTTTATTTAACTTATAAATAATAAAAGTTATTATGTAATATGATATTGCGATTAATATTAATTTTATAACTTTGTTTTTACTATAAAAATCATTGTATTCTGATATGGAGTTTTCTTTTATTAAATACGAAAAACAAGTTATTGTAATAAATATAAAAGTAAAGAATAATAGTTTTACATTATTAGTCCATTTATCATATTTTGTTAAGTCTGTTTGGAATTCTCTATTAAATGATAGTGATGAAAAAAATATAGATGCTCCACATATTAATATTAATGATAATAATATAGTATTTAATTTACAATTATATAGAACTAAATTGATATTCCCAAAATAATACAATACAGTATTAAATACTATAAATACTATAATTGTTTTACAATGGTCATTAAATGGTCTAATATGTACTTTGTCAGGGATTGCATGTTTTTTATAATTATATGAAATAATATAACATATAATACATATTATATTAAATATAATTATATATTTACTATTTTCTATTATATGTTTTATATTCATTTATACAGTCTATTAAGTTTATTCTATTATAATTATAAAATATAATTTTCATTATTTAATATATGTATAATAATATATTGTTATTTTCAATAAATTATAAAATATAATATATATATATATTAAATAATAATAATAAAAAATAATAATAAAAAATAATAATAATAAATAATAAATTAAAATGCAGGATACTCAAGTTGGAGAACGTTTTATTAAATATTCATTGGAGGGTCTTGTAGTTGCTTTTGCAGCTTTAGTAATTCCTCAAAAAAATTGTCTTAAACCAGAAGATGTTCTTAGTCTTGCGTTAGTTGCTGCTGCTACATTCGCAATACTTGATTTACTGGTACCAACAAACACAAATGATAATGAAGATAATAGAATTAATAATTCAGTATAAATTTGGTGCTGGAGAATGTATTTGTATGAATCTTGTTGGTTTTCCAATAGGGGTTATAAGTATTGATTATTTTAATTACTAATTGGTTTTAAATTTTTAAATTGTTCTTTTATTCTTCCGTTTTCAAAAAAGATTACTCGATTATGTAAATTATATTTTTTAATTTCATTATCATGTGTAATAATAATCAGATTTCGATTACTACTTATTTCTTTAATTAATTTCATAATTTTTTCTTTAGATTCTTCGTCTAGAGAAGATGTAGGTTCATCTAATATAACCATTTTAGAATTATTAAACATACTTCGTAATATCCACACTAACTGTCTTTGACCTCCAGATAATTGACTACCCAATTTACCAACTTTATTATCTAATATAGCTTTAAATTTATTATAAATATCTGTTAATCCAACTTTATTTAATTTATTTAGTATATCATCTATTGTATAATTATCAACACCATATAATAAATTTTGTCGTAATGTTCTATTGAATAAATTAGGATGTTGTGGAATATACATTATTTTTTCTCGTAAATCATCTACATTCATATTTTTATTTGATTTACCATTTATAAGTATTTCACCTTCATAATTAATAATAAATTTAAGTAATAGTTTGGATAATGTTGATTTTCCACTACCAATATGACCTTGTATTATAATTGTTTCTAGTTGTTTAATATTTAAATTAATACCATTTAATATATATGGTGAATTATCTTCATATTTAAATTTTACATTTTTAAATTCTATTTTAATTCCATCTTGTTCTTTATTATTTGAATCATTTAATTTCGGAACATTATTTTTATTAAAACTTTCTTTTATTCTTTTCGGCAATTGATTATTTAAGTAGTCGATTATGAGATTAATGTTAACTGAAGCATGCATTAAATCATTTAATTCACGGAAAAATCCCATAAATATTCCTAAAAGAGAGTAATTAATAATAAATACAGAAATAAAGGTTTCTAGTTTCAGTTTTTTTTTCATATACAATTTATATCCTTTATAATTAAGAACAATTATAGTTATAATAAATATAAGTGAAAAAACTATTCTATATTTATTTTTACATTTATTCATTAACTGAACATTGACATATAATTGATCATCTATATTTGTTATACGGTCTGTCTCGTCTTCATATTTTCTAGCAGTATAAATTGAAATGAGATTTGAAAAGGTGTCTTCTATTTCTTCATGTGTTTTATCATATAGGGTTTCCATTTTCTTAACATTATCTTTACAACTAGATAAATAACATAGTGATAGAACTACTATTACAATCATACTAATACCAAATAAAAGACCAAGTCTAATATTATAATAACACAAATATCCAAAAATAGATATTATTGTAATTATATTACGAACAATAACATCTTTAAACATATAGAAAATCTCTTCTAATACATATGGACTTTTAATAATTTTAGTAATCATATCTCCTAACTTTAACTCTTGGAAATTTGTTTTATATCTATTCATTATTTCTGTTATAAAAAATTTGCGAATATACTGTTTAAATTTCGGCATAAGTATATTCATAATATAACTAGATGCGGTATTCATCACTTGAATTGCCAACCAACCACATATTAAAATTAAAAAAAGTTTTTGCATTCCTTTAAATTTTTTGCTTTTTAAACCAGATATTAAATCACCATATATTTTTGGTAAATAAATACTATTAATTGGTATATATACTAAGGTCAAAACGTATAATATAAATAAGTTTTTATTATCTTTTATAAAAGTTGTATATAAATCTTTTAATTGTTTCATAATAAATTATATTTTGTAATATATAATTATTTTTAATTAATTATAATATTGATTTATAAATATTCTATATAATAATTTTATATAAAAAAAGTTATTGCGGTAATATAAAAAAAAATAATTCTAATAAAACTATAAAATATAAATTTTAATAATTTAATATCATTTACTTAATTAATACTAAATTTAATATTAAATCTAATTATGTCTAATATGATGGAGGAAGGTAATGTAACAATTTTAGTTGATGCTAAACAAGAATATACTAAACAACTTATTAATATTCTTAAAAATAGTATTTATGATACAGTTCAATCAATTTATAAACAAGCCTCTAAGGAATGTAGTGATATTAAGAAAAAAAAGAAAATACTTTTAAAATTTCAAGAAAAACTTAGTAATATTCCAAAGTGGTCATCTGAAAAAGTGGAGGGTGAATATAATCTTATTGCAGAAACAACTAAATGTGATTGGATTGACGATTTATTAACAGCTGTTTTTATTACACATACTAAGATTTTAACAATTGTTCATAAGGGACAGCAAAATAAAAAAGTGAATCTTAAAATTCCTAAAGCATCTCATTTTATTCATTTATGTTATATTGAAACAGCACGTGAATTTTGGAAAAATCCATACCTGTTCAGTGAAAAAGTATCTCAATATGATTACCAACGTAATATGCGAGACGCATTAACTATCATTTCAGATACTATTACTGAAACGATTAGAAAACAACTTCCTGTTAAGCATATTTTAAAAGAATATTTAGGTGATAATTATCAAAGCGACGCAGAAGATGATGATAATGAAAATATATCTCTACCAACATCTAAAAAACACGTTAAAGATATTAAAAAAATGGTTACTAAACAAATTAATGAAGATACATCTTCTTTAAACATTGAAAATGATAATGACCTTAAAAACTTAATTAAAGAAGAAGTTTCAAAACAAATGAGTGGTGAAGAAATTAAAGATGATTTTGTTATTGAAGAAGTTATCCCCGTTGTCGAAAAAGTCACACCCGTTGTCGAAAAAGTCACACCCGTTGTCGAAGAAGTAATACCCGTTGTCGAAAAAGTTGCTCCTGTTGTCGAAGAAGTTTCTCCTGTTGTCGAAGAAAACGCACCTGTTGTAGAAGAAGTTTCACCTATTGTAGAAGAAGACGCACCTGTTGTCGAAGAAGATGCACCTGTTGTCGAAGAAGACGCACCTGTTGTCGAAGAAGACGCACCCATTGAAGGAGAAACATCTAAAGTTAAAGAAGAAAAACCAGAAGAAATAATAAATGCCCATGAAATTAAAACTTTATTATTAGATAATGAAGATGATAATATTAAATTAAATAATAAAGAAGAGACACAAGAAAGTGACGACGAAGAAAATAGTGAAGAAGATGACGAAAGTGAAGAAGATGACGAAAGTGAAGAAGATGACGAAAGTGAAGAAGATGATGATGAAGATACCGATGATAGTAATAGTTATGATAGCGAATTAGACGATAGCGAATTAGATGAAGAAACAAATGATGATAAATTAGAAATAGAAGATATAGGTGATTTAGATATTGAATTAGATGATTTAGACCTTAATTTAGACGATAATGAAGTTGATTTAAATGATTTATCAGAATCAAAACAAAATGAACAAGTATTAAATAACAAAGAAAGCTTTAGTTTTTATGATGAATAAAAACTGGGATTTTTGACCGTTTTAACACTTTTTTATACATAATCAACGAAAATCAATAAAATTGAAATTTATAGTGTTATTAAGAAAGTATTATTATAACCCATCCAAAAATGTATGAAGAACCATTAATTGAATTTATTGATAGACAAGACTTCCAAGACTTAAAAGTCTTAATCATGATCGTTGCTATGGGTTTTGCTGTCTTATTTGAAAATTTATGATAGTTTAGGATGGGAGTATATAACTCCTTTTTTTATTGTTTTGAGAGGGAAAAGCATTTGAATTTGTTTATTTTTTTACTTACTGGTTTTAATGTTATAAAAGAACATTCTAAATTAGATTTCACTTTCATTACAGAAGCATGATTACCTACTTCTCCGCAATAATTAGGTGCCGAAAATACTGTAACCATTTTTTATTATTGAAAACAGTATAATTTTTTTTTTAATCAACAAAATAATATAAAAATTGAAATATAGAGCGTTTATTTATAAAGCATATACACGATGCAGTGTTTTAAGGAACACATCCCCCTCTATGATGATTATCATTTCCCACAACTTACACACCATCGTCAACCAAGTCTGCCTCAAAATACTATATGGGGGTTAAGACACAATTTGAGGAGAGTTGACTGTTTGATCAAAAAAGCTTCACCTACCTTGGCAGAATGGTATGACCATGAACCAACAGAAGCAGGTTGTGCTGAGTTTGTAGATGAGTTGCAATTAGAAAGAAAGAGTATCATTTGCAGTCTCACAAGTTATGATGTTAAGAAGCAACATTATAGAGATTGTGTTGGTCGTATACCATTCGACGAAGACGGAGACGGGGAAATTTGTTATCGGTGTATCGACGCTTACTTTGAGTACGGAGATATTCGGTGTCATTGGTGTAATGTGTTTTCGGGTTGTTCTTGGACTAGGGATTAATTTAAAAAAACCAAAAACACAAAAAAACAAAAAAACAAAAAAACAAAAAAACAAAAAACAAAATTTTTTTATTATTGTTTTGAGAGTGAAAAACTTTTGAATTTGTTTATTTTTTTACTTACTGGTTTTAATGTTATAAAAGAACATTCTAAATTAGATTTCACTTTCATTACAGAAGCATGATTACCTACTTCTCCGCAATAATTAGGTGCCGAAAATACAGTAACCATTTTTTGATTATGAAAGAACTGAAATCCATCATCAACAACTTGATGTGCTCTTACCACTAATTCTATTTTCATTTTTTTAATAAAATCGTCTAGTGCCTTTTCATTAAATGTATAAGAGATACCACGGTCGCTATCAGCCCATTTATTCCGTTGTCTTTTTGGATCGGCCCAGGTTAAATCACATAAAATACCTCGGTCTGGTATTTCTACATTTCTATTTATTTTATTAATTTGTTCTAGATTTTCTAAATGAGGCGATATACCACCATGAGTGCAAAATATTTTATTATCAATTAAAGCACTAACAGGGAGCATTCTTAATGTATTATTAATTTCGTTCCAAATGTGTATACCACGGTCTTTATATCGTTCAATACATTCATCTTTAAATCCATATACGTCATTTACTTGCGAACATTCATGGTTTCCTCTTAATAAAAATACTTGTTTTGGATATTTAATTTTAAGTGAAAATAAAAGTGAAATTACTTCTATACTATTATCACCCCTATCAACATAATCTCCTAAAAACAAAAACTGTTTATTGGGGGGCAATCCTATAATATCAAGAAAACGTATTAAGTCACAATATTGACCATGAATATCACCAAAAATATAGATAGGGGAAGTTAATCTTAACAGATTTGGTTCATCTGATAAAATTTTGTATGTTTTTAGACATATTTTCTCTAATATAGGTATTGGAATATTAATTCTGTAATTATTTTGTGAGTAATTTTTTTTTGGATTTTCTTTTCTTAATTTAGATCTAGTTGCTTCTTCTAGTTTATTAAATGATATTAAATATTTAATAAATTTATCAAAACAACTAAATGTTTGTTGCGTATTAGAACATGTCGATTTTTCAATATTAATATTGGTATTTGATTTTATATTACTAGTTGATTTTCTTCTAGTAATCTTTGGAGTATTTACTGTGTTTTGTGTTTTAGTAGGTTTATTTGATAATGATTTACTTTTTGAACTCATATATTATTATTTAAATAAAATTTGAATAGTTAAAACTTATATAATCTTGATAAATATTTTATTAGTTGAAAAATAACATATTATTTTAAAATAAAATATATTATATATTTATATTGAATACTTATAAAATTTGAATATTTATAATACTAAATATTTATAATTTATTATAATACAAAAATGGAGTTCGAAACTTTATTTATAATAGTTATAATTTTATCAATGTTTTTTTATTATGTTATGACACAACAATGTAGTAAAGAAGCATTTTCTGGATTTAAAAATGTATCAATTAAAAATGATACAAAACGTATTACTTTAAATAATAAAGTTGGCAAAACTATAATTAAAGAGGGATTTCAAAACAATAAACTTGATAATAATTTAATAAATCATAATAGTGCTATACTTATGTTTTTTTACTCAAAAACGTGTTCATACTGTATTGATTTTATTCCTACTTGGGAAAAATTAAAAAAAATGAAAACATCTAGTATAGAATTTAAAAGTATAGAAGAAAACGATGATGATAATGATGACTTCATAAAATTTAATATAAAATACTTACCAACAATAATATTACAATTTGAAGGAAAAAGAGATTTTAATCTTTATAAGGGTGATAGAAGTATAGAGGATATAATTAAATTTGTGAGATTAAATGGTATAAATCTCAACACTACTATTCTAGAGGGGTTTCAGAATAGTGATAATGACGAAAACAAAGGTTATATCTGTAATAATGATGAAAACTTTGAAAAAGGTATTTTTAAATTAGAAAATAATAAATTCATTTTAGAAATGTTAAAAAAAGAAGAAGATAAAAATGGTAAAATGGTAGAAGTTTATGAACCAATATTAGAAATAGATGCTGATATAGAAGAAGATATTAATTCAGTATATAATTTAGTATCTCTATTTATAGATAAATTAAGAGATAAGGATATTTATAATATGAGTGACCAAGAAATAGCATATGAACTTAATAAATGTAATATTAAAAAGTTTTTAAAAAATTTAGAATATGGATTATGTTATAATAATACTATTGAAAAATTAAAAAATAAATATAAAAATATTGAAAGTGATATGATAAAACTTAATATATTGGATAAAATAGTATGTTCAAATGATGAATACATTATTAAAAAAGAATTTGATTTATCATTTATAGGAGAATAAATTTTACTTTATATTATACATGATTTTTTAAATAATCATAAAATCCAATATCTATTAACCAGATAATAACATTTAGTTTGGATAGATTAGTTAAATAACACACTTGGTCTTTCTTTAATGGAAAATATTTTTTTATATTATAAATATTAAAGAGAGAACTATCAACCATCAATTGTTCTGATTCATATAATTTATTTAAATTAACACTTACTTTATCTTTACATGAAGTATAAAGATATTTGTTATCTGTCATATTAATAAATTTAAAAAATGTATTTTGTTCTTTTGTGTTTTCATTATTTTCAATCTTATAATAATTTAAAAATATATTTTTATCTAGGAAAATGGTTCTATATTTATCATTAAGTATTTCTAATGTTTGTTCTAAGAAATTACTAGATTGTTTATAAAAATATAATACTTTATCTAAGTTATCATCTTTATTTAAATATTGTTGAATTTTAATTATTTCAGAATAATTATAGAAAAATTCTTCCATATCATCTTTATCTATTGAAGTTAATTGTGTATTATTGACATCATCTTTTGTTGATTCTTTACTAATTGAGTTATCTTTTTTAAATTTATTAACCATATAATCAAACTTATTTGTATTTAATTCAAAATCTATTATCCACGCGTTATTTAACATAATATATAGTAAACCAATCGATTTTTCAATAAATAAAAATAGACCTATATAAAATAAATTAATTACTATAAAAAATAATATGAAATCAAAACAATTCCCATGTTGAATATTTTTATTGTATAAATTATTTTGATTTATATTATCATTTTTATAATTACAATATTTATTTTCTATAATTGTTGTTTCATCAGCAATATAATCCGGACAAATATAATTATTATCTATTAAAATTTCATCTGTATTATTTTTTATTAATGTTTTATAAAGAATATCATAAATATGAAATGTTTTCATATAAATAATATTATAAATATGTTCAATCATATTTTATTTCTCTATACTTTCAACGAATGGCACCAAGAAATACAAAAAATGAATATTACTAAAATAATTACAAAAAAGTTATAATTTATTAACATTTAATTGAAAAACTTTTAAATTAAAAAATGGTTTAATTATGATTAAAATTTATGATTAAAAATATTAGTATCTGTTTGCTCCATCTTCCAAAGTCATTCTATCTACTAATATAAAATTTTCTTTGATTTTTGTTAGTATATTAGTTAATAATCTTTCAATATTATCATTAAATTTTTTTCCTAAATCTTTTTCTTTGAAATTTTCAGTTACATCTGTTATTTTTTCTTTAAAATCGCTAAAGATAACATCAGAA
>ERZ1046568.1304-NODE-1304-length-18061-cov-7.614628_pt1 | contig 18061 bp, 15 predicted proteins | sample MGYA00383092_ERZ1046568 | MGnify/ENA primary metagenome ERZ1046568 (study PRJEB29581, sample SAMEA5548362) | metagenome | biome: marine; feature: coastal; material: water | depth 1 m | study: Short-term variability in the microbial, nano- and picoplankton... | reverse complement strand
AATCCCACTAACATACGGCTAATCAGCTCAGACTGTTCCTCACTGGCCCCGCCCAAACCAAAGCCTACTCCCGGATAGCGCTCCAGAAGCTGGGGAATAAAATTATCCGTAACATCTGCTATAACCCTGCCACTCTGGGTCTTCGCTGCATCCACATCTGCAGTGATGGTAATAGTGCGTTTGCGGTCTGTACGCTTAATACTGGTCAGGCCAAGACCGAGGCGAATATCTGCCACTTCACCGATGGCGACAACCTGGCCATTGGCAGTGCGGATATGCATCTCTTCCAGAGTGGCAATTGAGCGGCGCTCTTCAAGGGGATAGCGCACCATAACCCTTAAGGTATCTGCTCCACGCTGCAGCCTCTGGACCTCTTCACCATAGAATGCCTGGCGCACCTGCCGCGCCACATCGCCGAGATTGATACCCAGCTGACTGGCAAAGGGCTTAAGGCTGATCAGTATTTCCTGGGCACCGACACCCTGAGAATTGTAGATATCAAATACGCCATTGAACTCACCGAGCTTTTCCTGCAGCTCTACACTGGCCAGACTGAGTTGATTCGGATCTTCGCCATAGAGGGATAAATTGATCTTCGCCCCACCACCGGCATTGGTGCTGGCATAGTAATTTTGCTTGCGTACATTGGGCAAGTTGCCAACTTCTTTACGCCACATTTTTTCGAATTCGAGTGCATTGATGGCCCTCTCCTCGGCACGCACCAGGGAGACTATAAAAACCCCTTCTACATCGGACTGGGTGTAGAACAACACATGCTCCACCAACCCTTTTGTCTGAGGGTTAGCACGGCGGTAATCAGCATCGACCTTAAAGGCGGCGGCCTCGACCGTTTCCAGCGCCTCAATCAGACTTTCACTGGAGACACCATCCTGCATAATAATAGAAGCTTGAATGTCATCCCCGGGAACATTCGGGAAAAATTCAAAACGGGCAATACCACTGGCCAGCGCAGCACAGGCAACAATAAGGACAGCGACAAACGATGACAGAGTGACATAACGATGCTGCATACATCTGGTCAAAAATGGCTGGTACTTCTGCTTAACAAAACTCGTCATATGCTGGTCAATTGTCTTTTGCCAGCGCTTGATAAAATCCCACCTTGATGGCTTGGGTTTGCTAAAACGCAGACCGACCAAGTGTGCAGGCAAGATCAATTTCGACTCAATAAGCGAGAATATTAGACACAAAATCACTACGACTGCGATCGCTTCGAGGAACCCGGCGACATTGCCACCTATAAACAGTATTGGCAAAAAAGCGGCCATGGTTGTCAGCACACCAATGGTCGATGGTATAGCCACCCTCTTCGCGCCGGCAACCACTGTCTCGACTGGCGCCACATAGGAAAAGTCCTCGGGGGTCTCACCACCATTTAGCTGTTTGGCTTTTTCCTCAGCTTTGTTCGCCTCATCCTTGGCCTCACTGAAAATACTCTCGCCAATAACAATGGCATCATCCACCACAATACCCAGCACCATAATAAAGGCGAACAAGCTCAGAACATTAACAGTCACCGGATAGGGGTTTACCGGCATTAGCCAGATCGCGCCGAGAAAGCTCACCGGAATACCCACCATCACCCACCGGGCAACCTGCAGGTTGAGGAACAGGCCGAGTACAATAGCCACCAACACCGAACCCATAGCCAGGTTGGAGAGCATCATATCGAGCCTGCCGCGCAGGTTATAGGACGCATCAAAAACGTAATTGATGTTCAGTCCGTCGGGCAATTCGTTGCGCTTTTCCTCAACATACTTTTTCACAGAATCGCTAATAGTAATTAGGTCCTGATCCTTCAGGGAAAATATTCCCACAGAGATAGATCTGTTCCCATCAAAACGCACCGTGGCGTTGGTCTCGGCGAAACCATCTTTAACATCAGCAACATCAGAAACCAGCAGCTGGGTTCCGTCGGGATGACTGCGCAGCACAAGGTTGGCAAAGTCCTCACCGCGGTATGCCTTACCCTGGGTGCGCACCAGCACATTGCCATTCTCAGCCCTGATCATTCCCGCCGGCAGGTCGATGGATGAATCTCTGAGTACTCGGGCAACTTCAGCCAGAGTCAGGTCGAGCTCCCGGAGGCGGTCTTCCTTTACCTCGATGGATATCTCGTAGTCATCCGTTCCCCAGAGTATTGCTCTTTTCACCTCTGGCAGATCCAGCAACTCGTCGCGGATCTCCTGACCCAGCTCTTTCCTGATGCGTTTGTTCATGGCACCGGAGACATTGACATTGATCACCCAGCCAAAGTTTTCGGCTCTACTGACGTTGGGTTTCTCCAGATCCTGGGGAAAATTAACAATGCTGTCGATACGATTCTCGACCTGGGCCATCACTTCATTGATATCTTCATTGGCCTCTATCTCAAGACTGAGGCTGGCAGAATCGCGACTGGCGGTGGCATTGATTTTCTTGACGCCCTTAAGGCCTTTAAGCGCGGCTTCAATGGGCAGAATAACGCCTTTTTCAACTTCCACTGGTGCTGCACCGGGGTAGGGAACATTGATCTGTATTCGATCAATATCTGAGCGCGGGAACATGTCCTTGCTGATACTCATTGCCGAGATAAGACCGGCGGCAATAATTAATAGCATGACGAGATTGGCCGCCACCGGATTTTTGGTAAACCAGCTGATAAGCCCCTTGCTTTGCATTATTGGTTACCTACAGGTTTGACGCGCATACCATCGATGGCAATTCCCACGGCGCTGACAATAATCTCAACACCCTCCTCCAGACCGTTGCTGATGTAATAGAATTGGTCATCACCAAAGACCTTTTCAACCTTTTTTAGGCGCAGCCGGTTGTCGCTGTCTACCGCCGCTACGTTGTCGCCCTCAAGAAGCGCATAACGAGGAACAGCAAAGATTTTGTCGAGTTTTTTACCGGCAATTGAGGCGCGCACAAAGGTGCCCATCAACAGTGCCGGCTTATCACTGCGCTGTTGAATATTGTAGGGGTCGTTCACCTGGGCCACCAGATACTGGGCACGATTGCGCTGATCGACAACACCTTCAGAACGCACCAACAGTGCTCTCCACTCAACCTCATTTCCGCCCACAGAGGCCCTAAGGATTAACTCTGGGCCGGTTTGACCCTTAGCCATAGCGGCAATATCAAGCTTTGTGAGATCTTTTTTAGTCATTGGTAGGCGAACTTCGGCATAGTCGATGGCAAATATTTCACCTAGCCTTGAGCCCAGCGCAACAAACTGACCAATATCTGCACTCTTTTCGGAAATCATGCCTGCATAGGGTGCGCGAATGGTTGTTTTATCTAACTTTTGCTGCGCCTGCTTCACTTCGGCTTCAGCCTGTAACACATTGGCCTTAGCTTCAGCCAGATAGGGCTTGCGCAGTGCTAAAAGAGGTGCCTCTGTGGCCGGCCGACCCGTCATTGCCCACTCTTTTTTAGCCTGGGCAGAGCGCGCCTGCTCGAAGCTAAGCTGTGCATTCATACTGATCAGCCTAGCCTCAGCACGTTGCAGCGCGACTTGGTAGTCCGTGGGATCCAGTTGCAATAAAACATCACCTGCCTTAAAAACCCCACCGACAACAAATTGGGAAGAGACATTCAAGACAGCACCAGAGACCTCTGAAATAAGCGCCGTGCGAGTACGTGGCAGCACAGTCCCTTGGGATTTCACAAACAACTGGGTGGCCGTTTTTTCCAGCACCACTGTCTTAACAGCAACGGCGGTCTCCGGGGATTCCAACTTATCCGGCGCAGGCTTAAGCATAAACATGGCCGCAGAGAGCACAATAGCAACGGCGATAATGGCAAACGGCAAAACGATTTTTTTCAAGGGGTTACCTATATTGTCTGTTTGGCTATCGATTCCATATTGTATGGACTATTAAGTGATTTTAGTAGCGAATACCCAAGCCTGTATTAAATGATCCAGAAACCACCCATTAACGTAAAAAAGCTATTCTGAGCCGAAGCACTAGATTATGATAACTTCAAAAATACGCAACCCAAGTCAAACCCGACCAACGGAAGATCGCGTGACAACTTTGAATAATTCAGAGAAACGCTCAGACCAGTGGAGCCAACTGCTCATCTCTGTAGGTGAAAATCGCGACCGCAAAGCGTTTGCCCAACTCTTCGAACATTTTGGCCCACTTCTCAAAGGCTTCGCTCACGCAAGTCGAAACGAAGGCTGGTTCCCCGGACTCGGCGATGACCTAGTCCAGGAAGTAATGATCAAGGTTTGGAACAAAGCGGCCGGTTACAACGCCGAGAAAGCCTCTGCAACCACCTGGATCTATACCGTGGCCCGTAACTGTCGAATAGACATGCTGCGCCGCAAGAGTAATACCCAGCATTTACCCTTAGAAAACGAAGATTTCTGGCACGAACCCGATGAAGCGACGCCGATTTCACTGCTCCAGCAAAAGCGCAGTGAAGACAGAGTCCAGGATTCGTTAGCCCAACTCCCTAAAGAGCAGGATCAAATACTACGCAAGGTGTACCTAGAGGGTAAATCCCATGCCGAGGCGTCAGCCGAACTGGGGTTACCGCTTGGAACCGTTAAATCACGAGTGCGCCTAGCACTCCAGAAAATGCAAATTATTGTCTCCAAAGAGGCGCAAGAATGACTAACAAAACAACCCATCATCCCGATCAAAATATGCTGATTGAATTCTCAGCAGGTACACTGGAAACTGCAGCATCAATCTGCGTCTCCGCACATCTGCACTTTTGTGCCAGCTGCAGAGCACAGCTTTTGCGCCTGGACCAGGTCGGCTCACAAATCATGAGCCAGGCTGAACCAGTGGAAGTGGCAAAAGATGCCCTTTTTCAGGTTATGGAAAAAATTGATAGCGGCGACAAGGCTACACCTATAGAAACCAAGGTTGACGGCGATATGCCCTTTAGCGTCAACAAACTGATCGGCACCTCGCTGATCGATAAAAACTGGAAAAGACTCTCCTCATCAGTCGATGTGGCACGCTTTAAAACCGGGCAAGATAATTTTGAAGTGGCGCTGCACAAGATTTGTGCCGGCGGTAAAACCCCTAAACATGGCCATGAAGGCCTAGAGTACACCGTTGTCTTAAAGGGCAGCTTCTCCGATGAGAATGCGGTCTACCGCGAGGGCGACTTTTTGCTGCGCCAGCCCGGCGATGTTCACCAGCCGATGGGTGCGCAAAATGGCGAGTGTATCTGCCTGTCTGCCCTCTCCGCGCCGATTGTGCCAACCAGCCCCCTCGGATTTTTGATGAAGCCCTGGCTGCGAATTAATCCCATGTAATCTGTGCCGGTCACCTTGTGGCCGGCATCTTTTTCGAAGCATTTACGCGGTACATCTATTTGTCTCTTGGTAATTCTCTATAGCGCGGTATTCCGCTACACTGGGCAGCTCTAATAACTGCAAACAGTCGACAATTCCAACCATGGCACAATACGTATATACAATGAATCGGGTGGGAAAAATTGTTCCCCCAAAACGTGAAATTCTTAAAGATATTTCCCTGTCTTTTTTCCCTGGCGCAAAAATTGGCGTTCTCGGCCTCAACGGTTCGGGTAAGTCGACGCTGCTAAAAATTATGGCCGGACTGGACACCGATATCCAAGGTGAAGCCCGCCCTATGCCGGATCTCAATGTTGGCTACCTGCCTCAGGAACCCCAACTGGATCCCGAAAAAGATGTACGCGGCAATGTGGAAGATGGTGTTCGCGAAGCAGTTGATGCTCTAAAAGATCTGGAGCAGGTCTATCTCGATTATGCCGAGCCTGATGCCGACTTCGATGCGCTGGCCAAACGCCAGGGTGATCTGGAGGCGATTATTGAAGCCTGGGATGCCCATAATCTGGATCACTCCCTGGATGTAGCAGCCGATGCGCTGCGTCTGCCGCCCTGGGATGCAGATGTTACGTCACTCTCTGGTGGTGAGCGCCGTCGTGTCGCCCTCTGTCGACTACTCTTATCCCGCCCCGATATGTTATTGCTCGATGAGCCGACCAACCACCTGGATGCAGAATCGGTTTTCTGGCTGGAGAAGTTCCTCGAAGAATTTTCCGGTACCGTAGTTGCGGTAACCCACGACCGCTATTTCCTGGACAATGTCGCCGGCTGGATTCTCGAACTGGATAGAGGCCACGGTATTCCCTACGAGGGCAACTACTCCACCTGGCTGGAAGGCAAAGAGCGTCGACTCAGAACCGAGTCAAAGCAAGAGGCCTCGCGCCAGCGCGCCCTAAAGCAAGAACTCGAATGGGTCCGTCAAAACACCAAAGGCCGTCAGGCGAAAAGCAAAGCGCGCCTGGCACGTTTCGACGAGCTGAACTCTCAAGAGTTCCAAGCCCGCAACGAAACCAATGAAATTTATATTGCACCGGGCGAACGTCTCGGCGACAAGGTTATTGTTCTCGACAATGTCTGTAAGGGCTTTGGTGATCAGGTGCTTATCGATAACTTCTCGGTGTCGATTCCCAAGGGAGCAGTGGTTGGCATTATCGGTGGCAATGGTGCAGGTAAATCGACACTCTTCCGCATGATTGCCGGAACCGAGCAGCCAGATAGCGGCACTGTTACTCTCGGCGAAACCGTTAAGGTTGCCTATGTTGAGCAGAGCCGAGACTCTCTGGACGATAATCACAATGTCTGGGAAGCGATTTCCGGCGGCCACGATATGCTTAAAATCGGCAACTATGAAGTTTCATCGCGGGCCTATGCTGGGCGCTTTAACTTCAAAGGCTCAGACCAGCAGAAACGTGTCGGTGAGTTATCCGGTGGTGAGCGCGGGCGCCTGCATTTGGCCAATACCCTGAAACAAGGGGCCAATGTTTTACTGCTCGATGAACCCTCGAATGATTTGGACATTGAAACCCTGCGCGCCCTTGAAGAAGCTGTGCTCTCTTTTCCTGGCTGCGTGATGGTTATCTCTCACGATCGCTGGTTCCTGGACAGAATTGCCACGCATATTCTCGCCTATGAGGGGGATAGTGAAATTCAGTTCTTTGAAGGTGGCTACAGTGAGTATCACGAAGACTTTATTCGCCGCAAAGGAACCGATGCGCAACCAACCCGCGTGAAATACAAACGCCTAAAAGCATAATATAAACAAAGGGTTAATATGAGTAGCATATGGCATCAGCGTCCAAATATAGAGGTTATCAATACCAGTATTAACCAGGGTACCATCTGCGAGCAGCTGGATATTCGCGTGACTGAGGTTGGTGACGATTTTATCAAGGGCACCATGCCCGCAGATGCTCGAACCTTCCAGCCCTTCGGCGTGGTTCACGGTGGTGCCAATGTTGTGCTGGCGGAGAGCCTTGGCAGTATTGGCGGAGCCCATGTGATCGACATAAGCGAGGCTAAATGCCTGGGCCAGGAAGTCAGTGCCACCCACCTGCGTCCGGTCTCATCGGGTTTAGTCACTGGCATTGCCAGACCCATCCATCTCGGGCGTCGTTCCCAGGTATGGGAAATTCGCCTGGAGGATGATCGGGGGAAATTAACCTGCATCTCCAAATTAACGCTAGCGATTGTGCCCCATTAGCCTTTCCGCTAGATCACTAAATTCCCATGCGGGAGAGGATATCCAAAACCTGCCGCATGGCAAAAGCCAGCTTGGGATATTTCACCTCATAAGCTGAGCTCTTCTCCTCAAGAATTTCCCGCAAATGGTGCTCCTCCGGCGCTTTCTGCTCATCGAGCCGCAAAACACCCACCACCAGATTACTTAAAACCTCTCTCTCGCTGGTTGTCATTTCTGAGGCGCCTTGAAGATCTGCATGCAGGCCCTGGAGCCTTAGTTTCAATTCTTCGCGATCCGCTGCATCATTGCTGTCCATATTTTTAACTCCAAAGCTTTATCCAAAAATTTGCCTTCAACCAATTAACCGCTGGGCTATTTATAAATCACCACTTTTAAACAGCCACATTAAAAGTATAGACTGCACCATCAACAGGGCCCTGCATCACTTTAGTGCGCAAAGTCAGTTTTATGGCATAAATATTGCTTTTAATTGGGCAGATTATGGAGTTCTAGGCCAAAAAGGCCTATTTAGGCACAGTGATAGTGCATTTACAGAAACAAACCAAAACTAAAAGCACCTTTTTGGTGCCCTATCAGGGGAAATTTATGTTGTCTCGCTTCAAAACTCTCACCGTAAAGACTCTTGCAGTTCTTTTCGCCACAATCCCGGCTACGGCATTTGCCGATGATCTCAATGGCGCCAACACTGCGTGGATTCTTACCTCAACGGCACTGGTTCTATTTATGACCATTCCAGGTCTATCACTTTTTTACGCCGGCTTGGTTCGCTCTAAGAATGTGCTATCGGTACTTATGCAATGTTTTTCTATCACCTGCCTCGCATCCATTATCTGGTTTGCAGTGGGTTACAGCATGGCCTTTGGCGATGGCGGAGCGGCCAACTGGTTTGTCGGTGGGCTGGACAACGTATTCCTCGGCAATGTTCTTGAGGACTCTATGGCTGGCGATATTCCCGAATCTGTCTTTGCCATGTTCCAGATGACTTTCGCAATTATTACTCCAGCACTTATTGTTGGTGCTTTTGCCGAGCGTATGCGCTTTAGCGCTATGCTGCTGTTCAGTGGCCTCTGGCTAATTGTCGTCTACGCACCGATCACCCACTGGGTATGGGGCGGCGGCTGGTTGGCTGAGATGGGTCTGCTCGACTTTGCCGGCGGAACTGTTGTACATATCACCGCTGGTGTTGGTGCACTGGTTGCGGCGCTGGTACTGGGCAACCGCAAGGGTTTCCCGCAGCAGGCAATGCCTCCACACAACCTGACCATGACTGTTACTGGTGCCGGTATGCTGTGGGTTGGCTGGTTCGGCTTTAACGCCGGCTCTGCACTTGCCGCCAACGGTGATGCAGGTATGGCAATGCTGGTGACTCATATCTCTGCCGCAGCCGGCTCACTGGCGTGGATGACGATGGAATGGATTAAGCACGGCAAGCCTTCTGTACTGGGTATTGTCACCGGTATGGTTGCTGGTCTCGGCACTATCACTCCAGCCTCTGGCTTTGTTGGCCCCGGTGGTGCACTGATTATCGGTCTCAGCGCCGGTGTTATCTGTTACTACGCCACACAAGCGATCAAGCAACGCTGGCATATTGATGATTCCCTGGATGTATTCCCGGTTCATGGTGTCGGCGGTATTCTGGGTACATTCTTCGCAGGTATCTTTGCCTCAGACGCTCTCGGCGTATTTAGTGGCCAGGGTTACAACGAAGGTATGAATATGGCGAGTCAGTTGCAAGTTCAAATTGTGGGTATTGCCTCCACGTTCGTCTATACAGCAATAGTGACATTTATTTTGCTTAAATTGGTTGATAGCATGTTAGGATTACGCATCAACGAAGAAGACGAAACAAAAGGTCTGGATCTCGCAGAACACGATGAGAGGGGGTATGACCTATAATAATAAAAAAATATAGGGGATAACCAAAAATAGCCCGAACGCCACCGCCGAATTTTTTATTGGCATTAAGTTAATAAAGAGTATTGGCGGGGTGAACCAGAGGGGCATTATAAGCCGCTGATATTTATCAGCGGCTTTTTTATTGCTGTCTATTTTATGGAGAGCGATTTTTTTACTGGAGGATAGGCTAGCTTCTGGCGCTATCAAGATAGCCGCACATCATTTCAGCCCCGTCGAGAATACGCACTGAATGGCGCTGCATGAGATCCGCCGGAATCAGGTAGATCTGTCTCTTAATCACCGCCGAGATACCCGACCATTTCTGCCAGCTTTTAAACCAGCGCGGCTGCTCTTCCTGACTGCCACCGGCAATAATCACCTGTGGATCCGCGGCAACAATAGATTCGATATTCACATAGGGCACCAGGGGAACTGCATCGGCAAAGATATTAACCCCACCGCAAAGTTCGATCACACTGCTGACCATATGCTTGCCATTAAGGGTAATCAGCGGCTCATCCCAGATCTGGTAGAAAGTCCTGACCGGCGATTTTTCCAAGTTGCTGATGCGCAGCTTTTTAAGCCGCTCGGTAAACTCCAGCGCCCGCTTCTCAGCAGTATTCGTATGGCCCGAGAGCTTACCGAAACGCCGAAACAGATTGGGTACCTGATCGATCTCCCGGGTCTCTATAACAAATACCGGAATGCCCAGTTTGCGCAGTGGATTGATAATTTTATCGCCATTGCCAGACTGCCAGGCAATCACCAGGTCCGGCTTTAGGGAAAGGATCAATTCGTAATTGGCAGCGGCATAATTACTGACTCGCAGAATATCTTTGGCTTGCGCAGGGTAATTACTGTATTCATCGGCACCGACTATCTGCTTGCCTGCGCCTATATGAAAAAGCACTTCGGTAATATTCGGCGCCAAACTGATAATCCGCTCGGCAGGCTCGGCGAGGCGAACCTCCTGGCCGTTATCATCAATTACCAGCAATTCAGATGCAGCTGCAAGCCGGGGTAGAAATAGCGACAGAGTTAGTAAGGAAACTGCTATTAGAATTTTCATCAGGTAATAACCAAGGGTTTTTTACTGACCGGATGACTGGCAATAATTGATTTAACCTCAAATACCTTATCGATTAACTGTTCCGTTAAAACCTCTTCCGGGGAGCCCATAGCTTCGATCACACCGCCATTAAATACCACTAGGTTATCGGCGCAGCGAGAGGCCAGATTGAGATCGTGAATGACCATCACCACACCAACCCCGCGGTCGGCGAGATTGCGAACAATATCCAGAGTGAGTTTCTGATGGGACAGATCAAAGGCCGAGGTCGGCTCATCCAACACCAGAAACTGCTTGCCCAATTCACAGGGCTGCCAGATCTGCGCCAGCACCCGCGCCAACTGTACGCGCTGCTTTTCACCACCGGACATCTGGGTATAGAAACGTTTTTGCAGATAACTGGCATCGACCAGCTCAAGGGCTTCAGCAACAATCTGAGCATCCTTGACACTGCCGGTCTGGTGGGGGATTCGTCCCAGGCCAACCACTTCATCGGCCGTAAAGGGAAAGTTCAGCAAGGTATGCTGGGGCAGCACTGCGAGCATTTGCGCTTTTTGCTCCAGACTCCACTGACCTAAGGGTCGCTGGTTTAGCGAGACCAATCCTTTGGAGGGTTCCATCTCTCCGGTAATAACCTTGAGTAAACTGGATTTTCCCGCCCCATTGGGGCCGACAATTGCAGTCACTTTGCCTGCCTCTACCTCAATGCTGACATTGCGCAGCAGATCGAAGCCAGAGAGGTGAAGAGAGATATTATCCGCCAGCATAGTCATCGACTTATACCTGCTTGCGCTGCTGCAATAGCAACGCGACAAAGAAAGGCGCGCCGAGCAGCGCAGTGAGGATACCAGTGGGCAGTTCAGCGGGAATTACCACAATCCGCGCCAGGCTGTCGGCAAATACCAACAGCGTTGCACCAGCCAGTGCCGAGGCGGGTATCAGCCAGCGATGGTCCGGGCCAATAGCCAGGCGCACCATATGAGGAATAATCAGGCCAACAAAACCAACCAGGCCTGCCAGGGCTACGCAGACACCCACCCCCAGTGCGGTAAGCAGAATCAGCCTGCGTTTAACCGCCTGCACATCGACACCTAAATGACGCGCTTCTGACTCACCCAACAGCAGCGCATTTAGTGCGCGGCTATCGCGGGGGAATTGCGCCATCAGCAAGAGTGCCACTGCCGCCATAATCGATACCTTTGTCCAGCTGGCACCACTGAGGTTACCCATCTGCCAGAGGCTAATCTGGCGCAACATATCGTTATCAGAAAAATAACTGAGCAGGCTATTTAGGGCACCGGCGATCGCGGCGATCGCAATACCGGCCAGCAGCATGGTGGTGACCGATGTGCCTATACCAGAGGTAGCCAATCTGTAGACCAATAGTGTGGCGACAAAGCCGCCGACAAAAGCACCCACAGCGACCAGGGAGAGGCCGAGCAGCGCGCCACTGTGAATAAATCCGCCAGCCGCCACTATCATCAGGCTGGCGCCGACAGAAGCACCACTGGAAACACCAATTAATGAGGGGTCGGCCAGCGGGTTGCGAAACAGGCCCTGCATAACCGCGCCGGTACTTGAGAGCACTGCGCCGACACAGATTGCCAGCAGGATTCTCGGCAGGCGAATATCAAACAGAATGGTACTGACTTGATTACTGCCGGCCTGACTATTATCAGCGGCGAACAGATCACCGAGGGAGATAGAAACCGTGCCTACAGTCATGGATAACAGAGAGACCACTGGCAATAGAACTGCCAGTGCCAGGATTAATCCAGATGCAGAAAAACGGCGCACTTAATAGTCCACGCCTTTGCGGGCCATAATGCCGGCATTGTAGGCGTGTTTTATCTCCTTGATTTCAGAGACCGTATCGGCGAGATCGGATAGGGCTGAACCACCACCCCGCCCGGTCACTACCAGCGACTGATTTTGCGGACGATCTTTTAACGCCGCCAGCACTTTGTCCTGATCGAGATATTTAAAGCTGAGCATATAGGTGAGTTCATCGAGCACGACTAGATGATAGCTATCATCGGTGAGCATCTTTTCGGCCACCGCCCAGCTTTTTTCTGCAGCGGCAATATCCGCAGCGCGGTCCTGGGTATCCCAGGTAAACCCGGTTCCCATCTGGTGGAATGTCACCTGAGGGCACTGATCACGAATATACAGCTCTTCACCGGAGAGCTGCACGCCTTTAATAAACTGCACCACGCCGACTTTGTAACCATAACCCAGCGCGCGCATAACCATGCCAAAGGCGGAACTCGACTTTCCCTTGCCATTACCGGTTAGCAGAATAAATACTCCGCGCTCTGTATCTGCCGCTGCAATAGAAGCATCGACATTGTCCTTGAGCTTTTCCATCTTTTTTTGATGGCTCTGCTGTTTTTTGTCCTTATCACTCATAAAAAATCTCTTCTTCCTTTGAGCAAGTTTAACCCTGCTGTTTAATTTAGTTGGTCTGCTTTAATGCGCCTTCCATGCCCTCGGGCAATGGGTGCAGATTTGGGTGTAATGCATTGGCCATAATTTCCAACGCGTCCACCAGTCGCGGCCCGGGGCGACTAAAGTAGGCATTGCCATCAACCAGGTAGACTTGGGTTCCGACACGTCTCTGTAACTCAGCAAAGCGCTCAGCTTTGAGGAATACGTCTACATCCTGTCTGGAGCGCTCAATATCAAAACCGCAGAGAGCAATAAAAATAATATCTGGCGCAGCGTCAATCAGGTGATCCCAGTTGCGCCGCTGCGAGGCCTGGCGTTTTTCCCCAAAGCAGGGAATACCCCCGGCAAGATCAATAATTTCCGGACTCCAGTGACCGCCATCAAACAGCGGGTCCAGCCAATCCAGCAGTGCCACACGAGGCTTATCTGCAGGATCAACAGTCTCTGAGCGCTTGGTAACTGTATCTATCCTGCCCTGCAGTTCAGCCTTGTAGGCGACACCCTGCTCTTTGCAGTCAGCGGCCTCAGCCAATAGAGTAACGGTCTGTAGTACATCATCCAGACAGATCGGCTCGAGATTAACCACCTGTGGATCACCCGGCAAACTGCGTATTGCTTTGGCCACATCGTTGCCGGAGACAGCACAGACATCACAGAGCGCTTGGGTAACAATGAGGTCGGGCTCTATCTCCATCAACCGGCCCATCACCAGATCGTAGAGCGCCTCATCATTTTTCAGCTGATCACTGACCCGACGATCGATCTCGCCGCTATCCAGCCCTGAGGGTATTCGCGACCTGGTGAGGATTGGCAGACCCAATACTGAGAGCGGATAATTACATTCATGGGAGACACCTACCAACTGTTCCTGCAGTCCAAGACCGCACACCAGTTCAGTCGCACTGGGTAGTAAAGATACAATTTTCATTATTACACCTTTGGTAAAAGATCGGAGTAAACAAATCCATTGCGTGTAACTACTTCTCCAGCCACCACTGGAATTGGGTATTTAAACATAGGTCCGTCCCATGCAAAGGTATGGAACTCTCCATTTTCTCCACAGGGGTCGACGGACTCTGGCAGATCTTCAAGTAACTTACCCGAAAATTGCCTGCCAGCAAAATCAGCGGGCATCACTCGCGGATCAAGACAGGTAATTGCCGCCTTGAGACCGCCAGCAATCATCTGCTGGGCCAATTCAGCGGTGGGAATTTTCCACAGCGGGAACAACAGCTCCAGACCGGTTCCCTGCATCTGGGTTTCGCGATAGCTGCGAATATCTTCCAGATAGAGATCACCAAAGGCGACTGCGTCCATCTCTAATTGGTTGCGGGCAGACTGCAGTGAATCACCCATAATGGTTTCATACTGCTGGTTGGAACAGGGCCAGGGCAGGGGAATTTCAATAAGCGGCAGGCCGGCAGCCTCAGCCTGCATTCGCAATAGCTGCTGGCGCACACCGTGAATGGCCGAGCGTTTAAACTCATCGTTAAAGGTGGTTAGCAAGCCAACCACCTCAACAGTAGGATCCAGTTGCAGCTGATAGAGAGTCCAGGCCGAGTCTTTACCACTGCTCCATGAGAGCAGCACTCGTTTGATCCCTGTATCAGCTGGTTGGGACATCTGAATACCTATAGGCTGTAGCGCAGTCCGAAGCTAGCGCCAAAACCCAGAGTCTGATAGCCAAACACTTCCTGGTAATCTTCATCGAAAAGATTATCCAATCGAAGATAGAGATCTAACTTGTCCGTTGCATTAAAGCTGGCATTAACATTAACAAGCGTAAAAGCATCCAGGATAACCCCGTAAAGATCAGTTTGCGTACCGTTATGCTGGGCATTTGCATTAATCGTAAGATTATCTTTCGCTCTCCACAGCAAATTCAAGCTACCTAGGTGACGAGCACGGCGGATTTCATCAACGCCATTCTGGGTAGAATCCGTGTAGGTGTAAGATGCATCCAAGACAACAGATTCATTTACAAACCAAGATGAAGCCAGCTCCAAGCCCTGCTGCCTGCTGATTCCACTAATATTGTATGGTTGATAAATATCATTACTCCAATTATCGTCTGTACAATTTCTTATGCATTTTGAACTAATTTCATTATCTAATTTTGCATTAAAGTAAGTCGCTTTTATCTCAAGTCGGTCATCTAAAAGCGCTTTATCAACACCAAGCTCCCAGCTCTGCGACTGCTCAGTGGCTAAATCTGGATTGCTTTCGAATCCACTAAAAATTCCGTAGAGCTCGGAAAAAGTTGGGTTTTTAATAGCGGTCCCCGAAGCAGCACGAAATCGAGTGCTATCATCCAGACGATATACGCCCTCAAGTTTCCATGTATTGGCGTCTTCGAAGGTATCATTGTTATCCTGCCGAGCACCAACCGCTAGAGTAAGCTTATCGACTGGATCTACTCTGTATTCCAAGGCAATACTATCGGTATCCCGATCTACAACTTTATTGGCATCACTTCCCGTTGCCCAACCACCAGACTGCTTATACTCCTCAGTTTCTCGCTCCAACAATAGGGAAACCTGCTGATCTAAAGCCTCCCATAGACGGGATCCAATATATTGGTAACCCTGTCTGTTTGATTCTGTAGCGCCGTTTGCAACAACGACACCATCAGAGGTGTATTTAAAGTTATTATTTTCAAACTGAGATTCTGACAGGCTAACTTTATGGCTCCATTTGCCATCAGCAGAGGCGTACTGAGCATTTACCCGAGAAGAAAACCGGTCAAAGTCACTGTGTAAAAGATCGTTAAACTCATTGTGAAAATCTGTGCCAATCTTGGCCGCATATTCATCATCATATTCACTGAAACCATCGCTTTGGCTTAAGGATAATGTCAGTCTCAACTCATCACTGGCATCCACACCGGCTTTAAAATTTATACTGGTGTTCTGGTATCCATCATTATCATTTGTACCTGTATTGAGGATAATATTATCGCCTGCAGATTCAAGTTCAGTAACACCTAGACTGACATCATATTTTTCAGCCTTATGGCCAACACTTAAACCGAGCTTATTAGTAGAAAAACTTCCAGCCTCAGCAAACACTTTTGCATTAAACGGCTGATCGGCGCTGCGGGTAATAATGTTTACTACGCCGGCCATAGCGTCGCTGCCACGCATAGCACTCTGGGGTCCTCGAATCACTTCAATACGCTCAATATCAGAGGTGGTTAAAGTGCCCCAGTTAAGCTCATCACTCTGGGAGGGATCATTGGCTTCAACACCATCGATCAGTACCAGCAAATGGTTGGCTTCTGCACCGCGAACACGTATCTGGGTCTGGGAGCCCTGCACACCACTGCGGCTGACGGCAAGGCCGGGAATATCACGAAGCAAATCGCTAACGCTGTTGGCAGCACGGTTTTTCAGTTGCTCGCTATCGATCACAGTAATTGCGTTAGCGGAACGCGTCGCGGCAATAGGAAGGAGGGAAGCGCTGACCAGCACCTCTTCAATGTTTTCATCTGCCTGTGTGGCAAGGGGTAAAGATAGTAGCAGCGAACCAGCAAGCATCTTAGCCACTGTCGCTATTGTAGGTATTTTTTTCATTTTGGATTCTCTTACACTCACACCCGAGTGAATAAAAGTTATGTAAACGGGGGGCGTGCGAGCGAATGGACAGAGACTGTCGATCAGCACAAGACCGCACCCCGCGGTTTGTCTGCGTAGCTATAGGCCGGTCTCCGGACTCATAAGTGAGCAGCTAATGCATAACTGCTCAGTTTGGCTACCTTCCCATGCAGAAAATACACAGTGGTCATACAGCCAAGCTTTCTTATTTACCGTTGCGGGGGCAGTATCGGGATTACATTTTTGCCAATCTCTGGCAATGCGCACCGATTTCCCGTTTCACTCTTCCTTTAATCAATCAACCGATTAAATTCGAGAACCTATTGCTGAAGCAAGAGCTTGCAATCTAATCCCTATCAGATTTGAAGTCAAACCGAATCCAGTGAAAACACTATTTATAACAATGCCTGTGGCGTGTTAATCTGTAGTTTCAACAATAAGAGTTAACGAAATATGCTTGCTGTACTGATTAAAAGAGTTTTGGCACCAGGAATGGAGACCACATACGAGGAGTTTTCCAGAAAAATTGTTCAAGCGGCTGTTCCAGCCCAGGGGTTTATTTCCAGTAAAGCCTTTAAAGATATCAATGACCCCTGTGTGCGCTTTGCACTGATTCAGATGGAGACACTTGCCGACTGGCAAGCCTGGCAGCAATCCGCTGAACGCGCGGAAGCACTAGGACCCATTCAGCCGCTGATGCTCGAGCCGGAAACTATTTCGATTTTGACCACGGCCTAGAAGAGAAAAACACTACAGCGCGTCCAGCGCTTCAGTCACCCGGCGCACTGGCACAACAGTCATGCCTTTAATGGGCTGTTTTGGCACATTGCCCGCCGGTACAATAGCGCGGGTAAACCCGTGCTTAGCTGCCTCGCGAAGACGCTCCTGGCCATTGGCCACCGGGCGGATCTCACCGGCCAGACCTACCTCGCCAAACACCACCAAATTCTCCGCCAGTGCCTGATCGCGAAAACTGGAGATAACTGCCAGTATCAGCGCCAGATCAGCACTGGTTTCCAAGACCTTAACGCCGCCAACCACATTGACAAAGACATCCTGGTCACCGACCGCAATACCGCCGTGGCGATGCAGCACCGCCAGCAACATGGACAGGCGGTTGTGATCCAGCCCCACAGTCACCCGCCGCGGATTGCCCAGATGGCTGTCATCGACCAGCGCCTGAAGCTCGACTAATAGCGGCCGAGTGCCCTCCCAGACAACCATCACCACACTACCGGAAGAGAAATCTTCACCGCGCTGCAAGAAAATTGCCGAAGGATTGGGCACTTCCCGCAGACCTTTATCAGTCATGGCAAAAACACCCAGCTCATTGACTGCACCAAAGCGATTTTTGTTACTGCGCAAGGTTCGGAAGTGACTATCGCTGGAACCCTCGAGCATCAGCGAACAGTCAATCATATGCTCCAACACCTTGGGGCCGGCTAGAGAGCCATCTTTTGTTACATGACCCACGAGAATTAATACAGTGCCGGTCTGCTTGGCAAAGCGCACCAGCA
>ERZ1046568.1303-NODE-1303-length-18069-cov-11.059065_pt1 | contig 18069 bp, 19 predicted proteins | sample MGYA00383092_ERZ1046568 | MGnify/ENA primary metagenome ERZ1046568 (study PRJEB29581, sample SAMEA5548362) | metagenome | biome: marine; feature: coastal; material: water | depth 1 m | study: Short-term variability in the microbial, nano- and picoplankton... | reverse complement strand
AGGAACTAGAGCTTCCACTTTACAGTCCTCACTACGAAGAAGAATTCGGTTTACCAGAAAATCCACAGCTTTTAATAAGACCATAAACCAAAGCGATGGAATTGTTATCTCATTAGCAGAACACAATAGCATGCCTACAGCCGCATTCAAAAATCTATGGGATTGGGTTAGCAGAATCAATAAAAAAGTATGGAGTGACAAGCCTATATTTTTAGCAGCTACATCACCAGGTGGAAGAGGTGCTCAGAGTGCATTGAAAATTATTAAAGATCTGATGCCGCACTACGGAGGCAATGTCATCGTAGATTACTCTTTGCCTAAATTTCACGATAATTTCACTCACAACGGAATAAAAGATGAAGAAAAAGCTCAAGAGCTTAAAGGTAAAATTCATCAATTTCAAACTGCAATTAACGATTAGTAAAAAACATATGATTACCGCTAACACCTCTTCCACATATACTACAGAAATCAAATCTCAAAGTCATTCTGTTATAGCAGATGAGCCCACAGATTTAGGAGGAAATAATTTAGGTATGAATCCAAATGAACTATTGCAAGCATCCTTGGCGTCATGTACCTCTATCACTCTAAAAATGTACGTGAATCGCAAAAATAGGACATCTTGAGTATTCACGGAGATATTTCTTCTGACAAAAAAAAGCCCGGAAGTGACTTGGAAATATACAAATCTATCAAGCTCAAAGGGAATGTAGATCAAAAGCAATTGGATAGATTACACTATATTGCAGGGCGTTGCCTCATCCACAGAGTTTTAGAAAAATCAGTAAAAATTCACTCCCAAATAGCCTTGATATGACAAATAAAACTCTGCTTCATCCAAGCTCCTCTGTTTTATAAATGAAGAAAAACATTTCACCATTTTTAATAGTCTTCACCCTTTTTGCAGCATCCTGCAATACCGATACAGACGATAAGCAAAATGCGATTTCTGAGCAAGCTTCGGATGACGAGGTTTCCCTCATTGTATTAGGCACTGTACAAGATGCAGGTTCTCCTCAATTAGGCTGTCAAAAAGAGTGCTGTGCTAATCTATATGCTCATACAGATGCCAACAGAATGGTTTCTAGTTTAGGTCTTATAGACACAAAAAATAAGAAGACGTACCTTTTTGATGCCACGCCCGACATAGCAGCACAAATGGATATACTTACCTCACAGATAGATGAAGGCAAAAAAATAGTAGATGGTATATTTCTGACCCACGCACACATCGGCCATTATACCGGTTTGATGTACCTAGGCAAAGAATCCAAAGATGCTGATAGTACACCGCTGTATGTCATGCCAAGGATGAGAAATTTCCTAAACACCAACGGCCCTTGGGATCAACTCATTAGCAGAGGAAATGTAAAATTAAAAGCACTTCAACACCAGTACCCCGTCAAAATATCAGACAATATCACTGTGACTCCGCTCCTTGTACCACACAGAGACGAATATTCAGAAACAGTAGGTTACCGTATAACTGGACCCAACAAAAGAGCTCTTTTCATACCAGACATAGATAAGTGGGAAAAATGGGAGCATGATATCATAACGGAAATTAATCAGATAGATTATGCCTTTATTGATGCTACATTCTACAGTGGTGAAGAAATGAACAACCGAGATATCCGCCAGATTCCACACCCATTCGTCATAGAGAGTCTAGCCAAATTCCAAAATCTTACCCCTGCAGAAAAGAAAAAAATAATCTTCATCCACTTCAACCACACCAATCCACTACTCAATCCTAATAGCAAAGAATGTAAGAAAGTCCTCGCTGCAGGATATAGAATAGCAGATGTGAAGGATGTATTTAAGTTGTAAAGCAGTTTCAAGCATTATCACAAGCTAAAGTGATACTCATCATCCTTCTTAACCTGAACAAGAGCTAATATTGAATCAGATAAAAACAAACCAAGTATGAAAGTAGCTGATATCATGAATTCGCCTGTAGTATTTACTCAACCAAAAGTAAAAGTATCTAGCCTCAAAAAAATGCTCAGTCGTAAGCACATCAATGCTGTTCCGGTGATAGATGAAGATGAAAGTATTAAGGGTATCATCTCCACAAGTAATATCATCTCTTGCCAAGACGAATCTTTGCCTACAGAAAGTCTGATGTCAGAATGCATACACGTGGTGATGCCTTCTAATAGAGTAAAAGACGCAGCAAGAATAATGGTGAAGCACGGTGTTCATCACTTGGTCGTAATGGAAGTTGGCAAAGTGGTAGGCACGTTAAGTTCAATGGATATCATCAAAGTATACGCTGAGATGGATTAGTAAAATACTGCTGTATATCAAAAACACTTCTAAGGGTTTGAATCATTTCTTTTCACTCAAATAAACTAAATGTAAGGTGCAGGCACCCTGCAGCTAGCACCCAGCATTTTTTCCTAACTTTGGCATCCAATGAAATTAGGAGCATTTTCTGTGAGTCTCAATGTCAAGGACATTAAGGTTTCCAAAGCATTTTATGAAAAACTAGGATTCAAACAATTTAGTGGAGACGTTTCCATGAACTATGTAATAATGAAGAACCAAAACACACTGATTGGTTTATTCCAAGGTATGTTTACGGGAAACATCCTCACATTCAACCCTGGATGGGACCAAGCGGGAAAGAATCTAGATCGTTTTGATGATGTCAGAGATATTCAGAAGGAGCTTAAAAAGAGTAAAGTATCCATAGCTATTCAAGCGGATGAATCAAGTACAGGACCTGCGAGTTTTGCTATTTCAGATCCGGATGGAAACTCCATACTAATTGATCAGCATAGATAAAACACAATTACCAACAAATCATCCCATCTAATCCATTAGCCTTTCTCCATCTGTAATATTGTAGCTAGAACACTATGAGCTACAAAGCAGTACACATATTATGTGATCTAGATCTCGAGGAGACTATTAGTTTTCTCTTACAGGATGCTGGATATGAAGGCACATCCTATGAAAAAGGTAGGCTTATTGGTTACTGTAAATCAGATTCATACGATGAAAATGCGGTATCCGACATATTGTCAATTTTCAATTTAGTTTCTGATCAGGTATCGGATGTAGAAAATGAAAACTGGAATGCCTCCTGGGAAGAAAATTTCACGGATGCCATCATAAGTAAGAATATACAAGCTCGTGCCCCTTTTCATCCAAGTGGAGGATATAAGCACGATATTATCATTACACCTAAAATGGCTTTTGGTACAGGACATCACGAGACTACCAGTCTTAGTGCTCGAGCTTTAGAAAAACTAGATTGTAAAAACAAAACCGTTCTTGATATGGGATGCGGTAGTGGACTCCTAGCCATCTTAGCTTCCCAAAAAGGAGCAAAACGAGTATTGGCTATAGACTATGACATCAATTCTGTAAATAATGCCAAGGAGAATGTGCAGTTAAATACAGCCCAAAACGTTGAAGTACTGCAAGCTGATAGTCTAGTAAATGTGACTGATAAATTCGACATAATAGTAAGTAACATCGTAAAGAACATTAACCTTAGACTACTTCCGGAATTCGTAGCTAAACTCAAGACTGGCGGCCATCTTATACTCTGCGGATTTTTGGCAGTAGACCTCAATGAACTGAAAAAAGCGACTTCGGCACAAGGATTGAACTTAGTAGAACATAATATTGATAGTCAGTGGTTACAAACCCATTTTATATATGAGCATTAAAAAAACAACCATCATACTTCTTTTGAGCATTCTTTCTTTTGGTGCATATGCTCAACCTAGGAGTTTTTCTCGAAATCCGAGTCAATTTATCTCAGAATATATTGCATATGTAAGCTCAGAAAATAGTTCAAGTTCTAAAGAGATTTTAGAGCAGTTTAAAATAAAGTGGGTCTCTGCCCAATTCGTTGAAATAGAACAGCGAAATATCATCAATGTAGCAAATCAGATGCTAATGAATGATCTGCGAATCCCTTTATTTGTGTTATTCACTGAGACTATGCTGTATGCAAAGGATAGTATAGAAGAACCTAAATATATAAGCTGGTCAAAGGCACTAATACCCGCCATTAAAAACGGCAATCAGACCTACCTGACCTTACTTACAGCATCCAGAAACCTATTTAGAGATAACACAATCTACTCTTCAGATACCAAAAAATGGCATAGTTCAAATGATAATTATCGCTTTATTTTCGAAGATAATCGAGTACAAATTGCCTTCCGTGGAATTGACCTTGTGGGGCAAGCCGCTGTAGACAACATTAAGATTTACAATACTTCGGGGAGTTACTACCTAGATACTGATGAATGGATTGGTAATAAGGGAAAAGTAACCTGGGAAAGAGTTGGTTTTGGTAAGGACAATATTTTTGCAGAAATCATCGGAGAGTATTCTCTCAAGTTTGAAGTAGCTGAACTTGCAGTAGATACTGTACTATTTACAAACAATGACTTCTTGTCTAATACATTATATGGTTCGCTAAGGGACCGGGTATCTAGTGCAGGCAATATTGCAAGTGAACAACTTCAGAAATCTAAGTTCCCAAAATTTGAGTCCTTTAGAAAAGATTTGGAACTAGGATCTTACTTAGAAAATAGAGTGAAATTCAAAGGAGGATTTGCGATGAATGGAGCAGAAATTATAGCAAGTGGAAGTGCTTCTAGTCCTTCTACAATAGAGATATACTATAAGAATCAGTTGCGAGTAACAGCGAAATCTCAGTATTTCAGTTTGAAAGAGTCAAAAATTATTGCTCGACAGAGTGAGATAGAAGTAATCACAGACAGTGGAACAATATTTCACCCTAAGCTAAACTTTAACCTAAATCTTGACAACAAGATAATGGTTCTTACCAGAGGGAAAGAAGGTCTTGAACAAGCTCCATTCTTCAACAATGATCACGAGGTAGAAATCTATGTAGACCAAGTCATCTGGAATCTCGAACTTCCTCAGATTGAATTTGATATGACCGGTACGGAGGCAAAGGCCATTATTGAGTCTGCAAGTTTTTATAAAGAAGTACGATATGAGCGTATTCCTCGTGGTATGCTCAAATATCACCCACTTTCGAAGATGCGGAAATTTGTAATCACACATCGAAAGCGTGAGTTCACATTTACCGAATATGCAGATTGGATGGGCAGTAAACAAATGTATTTGAAGCCTCAGATTGTAGAGCTCGCTGATCTTGGCTACCTCTTTTTTAATCCGGCAACAGATACCATCAGAGTAAGACGAAAACTAGACCACGCAGTACTTTCCCACCTAAAACTTGCTGATTATGACGTGATTCGATTTTCTTCGGTAATTTCAGCAAGGTCCAATGCATTTCTGAATCTCATCAACAATACCTTTATCGTAGAAGGTGTGAGAGCATTCCGTTTTAGTGATAGCCAAAGCGTGTATGCCTTTCCTCACGAGCAACAAGTCATACTTAAAAACAAGAGACGTATGTCCTTCGGAGGAAAAGTCACCGCTGGAAAATTTGATTTTTATGCTGACAAGTTTGATTTTGACTATTTCAATTTTGAAATTTTTTCTGATAAAATTGATGAGATGGTCATTTTCACTAAAGATCTTTCAGGAAGGAGAGGTCTCGTAGCTGTAAAATCTGTACTGAGAGATATCAATGGTACACTTGAAATAGACAAGTCTACCAACAAGTCCGGACTAGAAGACTTTCCGGAGTATCCTAGATTTACCAGTAAAAAAGGTGCAATCATAGCGTATGATAAAAAAGAGATACACAACGGGGCATACGATAAAGAACGTTTTCGATTTGAGGTAGATCCATTTACTATCGAAAACATGGATAACTTCACCACTGAAGAATTGAGTTTTCCTGGGTTATTTGTTTCTGGTGGTATTATTCCAGACTTTAGGTATGAGACTAAGATTATGGATGATTACTCGTTAGGTTTCGAAAAACCAACGACTACATACCCGATGTACGATGGAAAAGGTACTGGAGAAATCGCAGTAAAGCTCAGTGAGGAAGGATTTACAGCTTCTGGTAATTTAGAGTATGAAGGTGCTACAATCACATCAAACGACATACTTATGACCCCAGATTATACTATGGCAACTGCAGAGACCTACAATGTGAATGAGAATGCAAAATACCCAAATATCTTCGCTCAAGATGTATTGACCAGATGGGTTCCAGCAAATGATTCACTTTACGTCAATACAAATGGTCATACGGTAAAAGTTCTCAGAGATAATCAAGAATTCACAGGAAATCTTGTCCAAACTGATAAACAAATATCAGGCAGTGGGGTGCTTTCTTGGGAAAAGACTAAGGTGACTTCCAAGGATATGAAATATCAGCCTAATAGAGTAACAGCGGATGTTGCTGCTATTGAAATAGGTAGCATTACGGATGATAAAATAGCATTCAGCTCTTCCAATATGAATTCAGATGTAGACTTCACCACACGTATTGGTGAGTTTAAGCAAAACGAAAAGGGCAAGCTTACAGAGTTCCCATTCAACAGGTACGCAAGTACTATGGATGAGTATAAGTGGGATATGGATGTACAAACCATTGAGCTTAATAAAGGACCACAGCTCGCCAAAGAAAACTCCTATTTCGTATCTCGTCATCCACAGCAAGGGGGCTTAATATTTGAGAGTACGAAGGGCTTATTTGACATGAAACTGGGAGTGATATATGGTCAAAACATCCCATACATAGATGTAGCTGACAGTAGAGTATTCCCTGACCAAGAAAAAGTAGAAATACACGAGGATGCAGATATGCAAACCTTAATGAAGGCAAGAGTTCTAGCCTCACGAGAAAACAAGTATCACGAACTCTTTGATGGAGAGATAAAAATAAGTGGAAGACAAGTGCTTACAGGATCTGCTAGTTATGTATACAAAGACAAGTACAGCACCGGCCAGGTAATTCGTTATACTAAGATATTCATTAAAGGACATGGTGATTCTACCCTTATAGCCAGAGGATCTGTACCAGATTCATCAGGATTCACAGTAAGTCCTAAGATTGCCTTCAAAGGGCCTACGGAGCTTAAAAGTACAGAAGAATATATCGCATTTAACGGTTATGTTAAGCCGCTGCACACACTCGAGCAATATCCAAGTGCTTGGTTTAGATACAGACGACAACCAGATCCACAAGATATAATCATTCCTGCTCAAGAAATTAAGAATGAAGATCAGCGAAAAATGTATGCTACTGTAAGTGTGGCCAATGATTCTATTCATATCTACCCTACTATGTTTAATTTCAAACGGAGCTATGCAGATATGGAACTCACATCGGACACAGGAGTATTTTACTATGATGAGGATGAAAAGACCTTCTTCGTGGGAGATTCTATGAAATTACTAGGAGGAGCTAAGCGAGGAAGCTACCTTGCCTTTAATGATGAGACAGGTGAAGTCTACAGTGAGGGTAAAATCAACTTTGGTTTAGACAAAGACGAAAACTTCAATGGGAAAATGGCAGGTAATATGAGTAAAATGCCAGATGACTCAAGTTTCGTAATTAATGCTTTGCTAGCACTAAATATGAATCTGCCAGAGGATGCTTTGAACAGAATGGCTAAAGTGATGATAGAGGATGAAAGCAATAATCAAGCTGAAAATGATGCACCAATGTTAGAAAATGCAATCGCTGAATTCTTTGACGATAAAAAATTAAAAAAAGTCTCAGAGTATACTGCATCTACGGGTGAATTGAAACCAGAGGGTGAATTAGATGCAAGTATCCTTATGAGCCAGATGAGTTTGCACTTTTCACCGTACAAAAGGCAATTTATCAGTAGAGAGCCTATGCACATAGCCACTATAAATGGAAATCAAGTCAATACGGTGATAGATTCACGTATAGCTTTAACCAAGCGTAGAAGCAGCACTCGATACACTTTCTATTTTGAGGTAAGTAGCTATGACTGGTTTTATATAGACTATTATATGGGAGGTATTACAGTGGCTAGCACGGATAAAGAGTTTAATCAAATCATTAAGGATCAAGCACCGAAGATGAATAAGGGCAAATTCAGAATACGAACTGCAAGTCCAAGGACCGTGGCGTTATTCTTAAGTAAACTGGATGGAGAATGAGAATAAAATTCTTTCAAAACGAACAAAGTCTAAAACTTGCTCTTCTCACATTCATATTGGCTTTCATAGGTTAGATGCCATAAATTTTCATTAATCCTAACATATGATAATTAAACTTGAGGATTCAGGCAATGTTTTAAAAAAAAATCTTATGAAGAAATTTAATGATAAATCAATACCGCTGATTGAATGTGCATTTGATTTTTTAGTAGAATTTAAATCAAATTACGAAATTAAGAGTTGCTTAAAAAATGAGGAAGCTGAAGAATTATTAGCAGAATACGGAACCTGTAGCTGGGACCCTAAAGGAAATCCTAAATTTGAATTTACGTTAACTAGACAAATTCAACTCCACGAAGAGGATGAATACTATCAGATATGACTAAAATTGAGTTTTGACTCAAAAATTATAGGAGATTTAGAGAGTCAAGGCTTTTGGACAATGGACTTTAATAATCTTGAGGAATGGAAATCTGAAATTCAAAAAATGAAGCTTACTTAAAAGCTCAGAAGACTGATATGTTAAGTTATGAAATAAGTATCCAAGCAACATAATAACTATTTAGCAACTAGTTATGCTAGCACTATCAGTGCTTTTGCTCAGTATTACTAGCATTTTACTCACACGATTTTCAGCTATCACATCGTTAAGAAATTTACTATTTTGTCTTCCTCAAAAACCATTTGCTCAGCAGACTCAGGAAAGGCTGATTTTAGGACTTTCTGTCCTAACCTTGTTCATGATTGTGTGCCAGAACGGGTTAAAACACCAAATCAGAGGATCAGAACCTAGCCCAATACTTATCAAGCAAGTATATCATACTTGCCAAACTAGCTCCTCCAAGTTCTAACTCACGTTGATTTACATTCTCAAAAACGTCATCATCTGAATGATGATAATCAAAATAGCGTTGAGAATCTGGATATAACCCCAAAAGCATTATCCTTGGGTTCACATTGAATTCTTTTGTCTTCAAAGGGCCTATATCCACTCCTCCATATCCTTTTTTGAAGAAGTGCAAACCATAAGGTTCTAGGAGTTCTTCCCATTGAGCTACCTTGGCTATCTGGTCATCTGAACCATCTATACTAAAGCCACGTGGCGAAAATCCTCCCCTGTCACTTTCCAATGCAAAAATGTGATTTTCACTACTTTTCTGTGCCATATCAGCGTATGTGATTCCTCCCTTATTACCATTCTCTTCATTGATATAGAGAGCCATACGTATCGTATTTTTGGGACGAATATTCAATTCTTTAAACATTCGAATTACTTCCATACACTGAACTACTCCTGCTCCATCATCGTGTGCACCTTCTCCCTTATCCCAGCTGTCGATATGAGCTCCAAAAACTATTATCTGTTCGGGATTTTCAGATCCTTTTATTTCAGCTATAACATTATACGTTTGAGCATTTTCATTTGCCGTATAGCAGTTTAGATTCATAGTCACCTTGGCTGAACCAAAGTCTTCAATATAGGCGTGTAAAACATCGGCATCTTGAGTACTGATTGCTGCTGCTGGTATTTTATTTACTCCGTCTTTATAAGCCATACTTCCAGTATGAGCCTTTATATCAGTCAAGGTCGTGAGTGACCTTACGAGTACAGCTATAGCTCCGTACTTTGCAGCCTCCACCGCTCCATAATATCTCTGCGAGGCACAAGCACCATATGCATCAAACGTATTGATTTTGGCTCTATCCATAGGCTCATTATAGAACACAATTTTACCTTTGAAATCTCCAGGTCCAAACCTCTCGAGATCTTTCATGCCATTCACCTCTATGACTTCAGCTTGTACTGGTCCATCTGTACCTATAGAACCTCCTAAAGCACAAGAATTTAGCATCAAATCTACGTCTTCGCTTATAGCCACCCATTCTTTATCTCCTCTCAGCCATCTAGTGGCTTCTACAGATTGTTGATACACTCGATCTGGGCCATAATTCAATACTTTTTGTTCTCCCCATTGCAATGCTTCCTCAGCCTGTGGACTACCAGTGAGGCGGTTTCCTATGACTTTACAGAGATAATTGAGATTAGAGTAACTCTGCCCGCTTAAAAGTGCCTGATCAAAGATAGATCGTACGGTAAGTGAGTCTTCTTTTGTATGATTTTTTTGTGCTAAAACTGCCTGAGATAGACATAAAAATAGGGCGACAAGTTTAATCTTCAATTTTCTGTGGTGTTAGCTGATGAAATCCAAAGGTAAGGATGATAAGTGATGTAGCGATAATGATATGGCTAATATCAGAGGCCACAAAATCAGTACTGTGTTTGAAAGCAGCAAAAATAGCAGCTGACAATGCTATTAATCCAACACCAGAGATAATAATACTATGTGTTCTTTTATCACTTTTAAAATTTAGTATAAATGATAGTACTCCTATTAATAGCATTCCTATCACACCATACAACATGACAGGTGTGAATACATTACTGTATGCTAACCAAGACATAGCTATTAATATAAGTGCTGGATTGAGCACTTTTAGCCAAGTTCTGTCATAGTATTGAAAATGCACCAGAGCTCCAGTAGCAAAAGAAAATATAGCCATCAGGTTTAAAGCTCTAGAAAGCATAAGTAAACCACTTTGCCAGTTTTTATGAAGTAACGGAAGATGCCCAAATGCCGCTATTCCTGCAGTGACACCAGTGAGTAAAATAAATAGAAAAAAGTATCTATTAATAGGCCGTGCCTTCCAAGAAAGACATAAAATAAGTGCGACTGAAAACGTTAAAACATTTGTAAAAAAACTGAACCACATATTAAACGTGCAATATTAGAACTTTGGCCTCGTTTTTGCCACATTTAAGGAAACTTACAAGCACTATATTCGCAAAATCATAATTTTATGAAAATCCTATTTTCACTCCTCATTCTTTTCTCATCATTCTCAAACAAAGAACCTGTAGGAGAAAAAGGTATATCTTTTTTTACTAGCAAATATGCGGAAGCTAGAGCTTTGGCAAAAAAAACAAACAAACCAATATTTATAGATGCTTATACGGTATGGTGTGGCCCGTGTAAAAAAATGGCTAAGGATGTTTTCACAGATTCAGATGTTGGATCCTTTTTCAACAAGAACTTTATCAACGTGAAAATGGATATGGAAAAAACCTCCGGTGCACTTATCGGAAGAAGATACGACGTCCACTTCTACCCTACATTGCTATTTATTCTCCCAAGCGGAGAGTTAATTCGCAAGGAAGTAGGATATCACTCCAAGGCTAAACTACTCAAAGTAGCACGTGACGTGGTTCATTGAAAAACACCTGACTCTAAAGCTGCTTTACTTATCGCAACCGGTCTTCCTTTTTCATAATCAAATGAGACTATGGCTGTACGTAGATGTGCCATTTCTTTCTCTTTGGTTTTATTGTAAAATCTGTAGAATACATTAAAAGAGGAACTTCCTGTAATTTCAGTAGCAATCTCTATCTGAACTAAATCTCCTAAGTGACCTTCTCCTTTGTAGGTAATAGCTGCATCCCCTTGTATCAGAGACTCCCCTCCAAAATCTAACTCTGTGAATCCAAAGGAATCAAAGAAACGGACTCTTGCTTCCTGAGCAAATATGAGAAATACTTCATTCCCCAGATGATTGCCATAATTTAAGTCCGAGACTCTCACCCTCATTTCTGTTTGAAACTGCCAATTCTTTGGCATATCTATTTTCATTCTGGCCATATAACTCCGTCTTCTGGGTTCTTCCCCTTGAATTGACTAAAATATTCTTTAAACTCATATACTGTGTCATCTACATCTTTTGTGACATAATAAGGCTCACTAAATACCACCCTCATATTGTCGTAATCGAATGTGACTCTCACGATTGGTACATTTGCGTTTTTCGCCACATAATAGAAACCGGTCTTCCATTTCTTATTGTAACTGCGTGTACCTTCTGGTGTAATTGTAGTTACAAAATGGTCTTCTTTATTATAAACCTCTACCAACGAATCCACGAAATTCGTGTTTTTGCTACGTTCTACTGGATAGCCCCCAAGAGCTCTAAAGAAGTAACCTAATGGCCACTTAAACAATTCTTTTTTTGCTAAATACTTGGGGTAAAAGCCATCTGTATATTTCCTAAATAAAACTCCAATGAGAAAGTCCCAATTGCTTGTATGTGGAGCGACTACTATAAGGTACTTTGGAATAGTGGGTATAGGACCTTCTATCCGCCAGCCCCAAACACTCTCAAAAAGCCACTTTGCTATTCTCTTCATTACTGCTGCAATTGTTCTAACTCTTCAAATTTAGATTTGATTTCATCCGATACTGTTGCTGGTTTACCCGTTTTAGCATTTAGTAGTACAAATGTGACTTCTGCTGTGCTGAAAAGCACACTAGTCTTCTCATCCTTTATCTCTTGAGTGAGGACAAAACTCTTGTTGTTGTATACAATATTTGAAATCTGAATAAGAATTTCTTGATTCGGTAAGATTGACTTCTTGTAGGCTATATTGATATTAACCACTATGAATAGCAAACCTCTATTCTCAAAATACTTTTCTCGAATCGCAGGCTCCAAATATTCCCAACGAGCTTCTTCTAATAATTCCAAATAGCGAGCATTATTCACGTGACCATATGCATCACAGTGGTATCCTCTAATTTTCAATCTCGTTCCGTTCACCCTACAAAGGTGAAGGAAATATTGCATTTAGATTAGTTGATAGTGTTTTTTTTACCACATTTGCTATCAATTAATGAAATCACAATATGGCATCCACTACTCTTAATCCAAAAGGAAAATTTGGTACGGCTCCTGTATTTCTGACAGCTATTTCTACCATTTTGGGAGCTATTATGTTTCTTCGATTTGGCTATTCCGTAGGCCAAGTGGGTGTGTATGGTACTATCGCTATTGTGCTGATAGGACATTTGGTGACTATCCCTACTGCTATGGCTTTGGCGGAGATAGCTACCAATCAAAAGGTAGAAGGTGGTGGCGAATATTTTATCATATCTCGCTCTTTTGGATTGACTATCGGTGCAGCCATAGGTATAGCTCTTTACCTTTCTCAAGCTATAAGTGTTGCTTTCTATCTCATAGCATTTACAGAAGCGTTCGAACCTCTACTCCCATTTATCAACGAGTACTTACCTTTTGCTATCAATAAAACCGTAATTGGTATCATTTCCATACTTCTCCTCTCTTGGCTTATGCTCACAAAAGGTGCGAGTAGTGGAATGACTCTTCTTTATGTGGTAGTAGCTATTTTGGCAGTGTCGTTAGTTATGTTTTTTGCGGGAGGACCTACAGACGGATTCACAACTCCAGATACTTTTAGATGGATAGATGACAAAAGTGATTTTTTTAAAATTTTCGCAATTGTATTTCCAGCTTTTACGGGTATGACTGCTGGGGTTGGTTTATCAGGAGATTTGAAGGACCCTAAAAAGTCTATACCTGTAGGTACTCTGGCAGCTACTGTGATAGGTATGGTCATCTATGTGATCATCGCATTCAAACTAGGAAGTAGTGCAAGTGCTGAACAATTGGGAAATCTTGACAACCAGCTTATAATGGCAGATATCGCTATATGGTGGCCGATTATCCCTATTGGTCTGGCCGCAGCTACTATATCATCTGCTCTTGGTAGTGTGATGGTAGCACCACGTACCTTGAATGCCATTTCATTAGATAGAATTATCCCTATGCCATTACTCAACAGATGGCTTGGAAAAGTAAAACGAAGTAATAATGAGCCTGTAAATGCTTCTCTTGTCACATGTGTCATTGCATTCTTCTTTGTACTAGTGGGAGATGTAAATGCTGTTGCTGAGGTGATTTCGATGTTCTTTATGGTAACATACGGCTCTATTTGTTTGATTTCATTATTCGAAAACTTTGCTTCCAATCCTGGCTATAGACCATCCTTTAAAAGTAAATGGTATATATCTCTTTTAGGTGCCGTCATGTGCATCGGATTGATGTTCAAAATCAATACGGTATACGCTATTGCGGCTATCATTCTGATGACTACAATTTACCTCATCTTGAACGCTTATAATAAAAAAGGCGATATGGCAGCAATCTTTAGTGGTGTTATTTTTCAGGTAAGTAGAAATCTTCAAGTCTTTCTTCAAAAACGAAAAGCAAATGCGGATGATGCTTGGAGACCATCTGTAGTAGCTATATCCAAAGATTCTTTCGATCGATTCTCATCATTTGACCTCTTAAGATGGATTTCGCACAAAATAGGATTTGGTACCTATATACATCATATTGACGGATACCTAAGTACAGAGACTATGCAGCAAGCTGAGGCTGATCAAGAGCGATTGGTCAAAATGACTCAGATATCTTCGAGTAGTGTGTTCGTAGATACCATGGTCAATCCGAAGTATATGCACAGCATCTCACAAGTACTACAACTGCCAGGTATAAGTGGGCAAGAGAATAACATGATACTCTTCGAGTTCAACAAACACAAAGAGGATGGATGTAAGGAGATTGTAGACCATATAGGTCTGGCGAAAGCTGTAGATTTTGATATTTGTGTACTAGCAAGCAGTGAAAAGGATTTTGGATTTAACAACGAAATTCACTTATGGATTACCAGCAGTGATTATCAAAATGCAAATTTGATGATTTACATCGCCTACATCATTCTTGGCCATCCTGATTGGAGTAGTGGAGGACAAATAAAACTATTTGCAGTGTATCCAGAGGAAGAGGCCGTCGCACAGAGAAATAAACTGCTTGACATGATCTCTTCTGGAAGACTACCTATCTCGGCTAATAACATTGAAATTATACCCAAGGCAGAAGGGATGACCAATAAGGAAGTAATCAATCATAGATCAAGAGATGCTGACCTAACGATTGTAGGATTCAGATATGAAAAGGTAAAACACGATGGTCACGAGAGCTTCATTGGATATGACAAAATTGGAAATGTCCTTTTTGTCAATGCTCAGAAAGAGAAAGAAATAATATAACCTTAGGTTAAGCTATTAAAATTTAGCCCAGGTGTTGTATTTGAGTATACAGTATATCGCTCTCACTCCGTCTTTCCACCCTATTTTCTTGCCATCTTCGTAAGTTCTTCCGTAGTACGATATGCCTATCTCGTATATCCTTATTCTCGGTATTCTTGAGATTTTAGCTGTGACCTCAGGTTCAAACCCAAATCTATTCTCTTTAAGACTGAGACCTTTTATGATATCCGCTCTGAACAACTTGTAGCAAGTTTCCATGTCCGTGAGGTTTAAGTTAGTAAAGGCATTACTGAGTAAGGTTAAGATTCCATTTCCTATACTATGCCAGAAAAATAAGATGCGGTGAGGCTTCCCTCCCATAAAACGAGAACCATAAACTACATCTGCATTATCATCTAAAATAGGCTTGAGTAAGTCATTATACTCAAAAGGGTCATATTCTAAGTCTGCATCTTGGATAATAATTAATTCACCTTTAGCTTCTTTGATTCCTGTATGTAACGCAGCACCTTTACCCTTATTTACTTCGTGCTTGTACAGAGAAATGCTGACATCCTTATGCTCATTTATATAGGCTTGTAGCCTATTCCAAGAGTCATCACTAGAACAGTCATCAACCATCACAATTTCTTTTGTCAATCCACCAATAAGTTCTACTTGCTGGATTTTATCCAAAATCAGGTGAATAGTCTTTTCCTCATTGTAGACAGGAATAATTATAGATAATACATTGGGTTGCATAAAGGTGCAAATAAACATCATTTCAAATTACTTTTGATGCAATGGAATTGCAAGAAACATCTACAGGAGAATATACCATATACGTACCTTCTATGGATGAGACATATCATAGTAGAAACGGAGCTATCTCTGAATCCAAACATGTCTTTATTCAAGAAGGGTTAGAACGAACTGAAGGAAACGTAGAAGTATTGGAAGTAGGTATGGGTACAGGACTTAATGTGTTCTTAGCTGCTCAGTTTGCATTGGCTCAAAAAAGAAAAATAAAACTGTATACGATGGAGCCATTCCCTGTTCCTGATAGCCTTCTTCAGCAAATCAACTATGGAAAGGAGCTAAACGACGAACAACTTTTCTCTCAGATTCATTCTTGTAACTGGGAAGAAGATGTGCGTATTGACGATTATTTTGTGCTGCATAAAACCACACAAAAATTGGAATATATTAATCTAGATAACAACAGGTTTGATGTTATATTTTTTGATGCATTTGCTCCTAAAAAACAATCAGAGTTATGGACAAAAGATATTTTTGAGAAACTTTATAAGTCCACTAAAACCAACGGCATTTTAACCACCTACTCGGCTGCAGGTCAACTAAAGAGAGATTTAAAATCTGTGGGATACACACTCTATCACCCAGCAGGTGCAAATGGTAAAAGAGAGATGACAGTAGCTGAGAAGGTCTAGAAACTATTCCCTCATTCCTGTTTGAATCCAGCACTCTATCATCTGAATTTCATTATCTGAAAGCATCGATTTACCTATAGGCATTGAACTCACGCCTGTTTCATGACGTATGGCTCTTAAAAATTTAGGGTCCTCGGCAGTAGTTTTTGTACTTTCATAATCTTTTATGGTATAACCTGCAGCACCATTCCCGTGGCAATAATCGCTTGAACATCCATTTTCGTCAAGTAAAGGCTTGATATCATTTGTGTACAGCACATCTAGGCTATCGCACAGAGACTGAGGCTTGTTAGTCACCACTACCTTATCATCATCTTCACAAGCCACAGCAATTATTGAAATAGCGATTAGAAAGAGATATACTTTTTTCATAGAATGTTAATTTATTGGGAAAAATAAGGATTAATATGGTAACACCTAATTATCATTGCATGCAGTAGTCATCAAAAATGGGATCTTTATCACTCAAACCTTACAATACCTTCGGCATAGATGTCAATGCTTATGAAATAATAGAAGTGAAATCTGTGGAAGAACTCCTCTTTATTCCCCATCTAAGTAAATGTCTGTTTATAGGCGGAGGAAGCAATATCTTACTTACTAAAGATGTTACACAAAAAGTAATCATCAATAAAATAGAAGGAATAGAAACCATCAATGAAGATGAAGATTACATCGAACTAGAAGTGGCTTCAGGAGAAAATTGGCATGAGTTAGTCTTATACTGCATAGAGAATGGGTATGGAGGAATAGAAAACATGAGCCTTATTCCCGGTTCCGTAGGTGCTGCACCTATGCAAAATATAGGAGCATATGGTACTGAAATCAAAGATGTACTCACCTATGTAAAAGCCGTACACTTAGACTCACTCACAGAAAAGAGATTTCAAAATGAAGAATGTAAGTTTGGATATCGGGAGAGTATTTTTAAGAAAAGTCTGAAGGGAAAATACTTTATCACTGAAATAGGATTAAAACTCACCAAAAGAAACCATAAGCTTAATACAAGCTATGGTGATATTGAGAATTGGTTAAGCGAAAAAGATATAGATAAGCCAACGATTAAAGATGTTAGTGATGCTGTAATTGCGATAAGGAGAAGTAAACTACCGGATCCAAAGGAGCTTGGGAACTCTGGTAGCTTCTTCAAAAACCCAATTATTCACAGAGCCCATCTAAATATGCTCAAAATGGAATATCCAGATATCAAAAGCTACCCTGTGACAGATACACTCGTTAAGGTGCCAGCTGGTTGGCTTATTGAAACATTAGGCTGGAAAGGCAGAAGAGTAGGTCGCACAGGAAGTCATAGAAAACAAGCATTGGTGCTTGTGAACTATGGTGGAGCAAGAGGAGCTGATGTACATAGACTTGCTAAAGATATACAAGAAGATGTTTGGGCAGAGTTTCAAATTGAGTTAGAAATGGAAGTAAATATCATATAAAAATGAGAATTAATCTACTATTACCTTGCTTATTAGCACTCGCTGCTTGCAACTCAACAAAACAAGAAAATCAATCTCAATCTGAACATATGATCGAACAACCTCAAACTCTAAAATCTGTCTTAGATGAAAAGAAATAAAACTTTGCAAGTAAAGCTGACTCCACCAAAAAAAGGA
>ERZ1046568.1302-NODE-1302-length-18073-cov-12.259740_pt1 | contig 18073 bp, 15 predicted proteins | sample MGYA00383092_ERZ1046568 | MGnify/ENA primary metagenome ERZ1046568 (study PRJEB29581, sample SAMEA5548362) | metagenome | biome: marine; feature: coastal; material: water | depth 1 m | study: Short-term variability in the microbial, nano- and picoplankton... | reverse complement strand
GCAACCATTCTTGATGATTGTTCTGAAGCCATATTTTCTGCAACTCCATGATAGATAAGTGTTTCTATATATCTTGATAACAATGCATCTATTACTAAAGTCGCATCGGGCTCATAAATATAGTCCCATGTGCTATCCGGAGTTTCACTTTTATCGCCTGAAAGTGGAAGTAACTGTTCCATATTAGGTTCTTGCTTCATAGTATTAATAAATTTTGTATAACAAATATGCAACTGATCTATCTCTCCATTTACATATCCATCAAGCATGACTTTAATTGCTCCTAAGAGGTCCTCCATATGTGGAGTATCTCCCATTCCAGAAACTTGGGATTTTATATTTGCTCCTACCCGCCCCATAAAACTAATTGCTTTTGTGCCTATGGCAGAAACCTGTACTTTCTTTCCTTGTTTTTCCCAGTCTTTAATTTGAGAAATTGAAGACCTTAAGACATTTGTATTAAGACCTCCGCAAAGACCTTTATCAGATGTAACAACGATAAGGCCTATGTTCTTAATATTTTCTCTCTCGATAATAAAAGGATGTTTATATTCTGACTGTGCATGAGATAAGTGAGCAGCAACAGACCTAATTTTTTCCGCATAGGGTCTAGCTGCTGTCATTCTATCCTGTGCTTTACGCATTTTAGAAGCAGCTACCATCTCCATCGCTTTAGTGATTTTCCGTGTATTTTCTACACTTTTAATCTTTGTCCGTATTTCCTTACTTCCTGCCATTTAAAATCCTATTATTTAATAAGTATTTGTCGCTTTAAAATCTTCGATTGCTTTTATTGCCTTCTTCTCACTATCTTCATTCATTGATAATGTGGACTCAATGTCATCCATTACCTTTTTATATTTTGAGGACATGAAACCATGCAAAGCACTTTCAAATGATAAAACTTTTTCAGTTGGAACATCGTCAAGATAGCCATTATTAGCAGCCAATAAAGTTATAGCCATATTAGATACTGATAAAGGTGCATATTGTGCTTGTTTCATAAGCTCTGTAAACATGCGACCTCTATCTAACTGTTTTCTTGTCGCTTCGTCAAGATCTGATGCAAATTGAGCAAATGCAGCCAATTCTCTATATTGAGCTAAGGCTAGTCGTACCCCTCCACCAAGTTTTTTAATTACTTTAGTTTGTGCTGCTCCACCAACTCGAGATACTGAAATACCGGCGTTTATTGCTGGTCGTATTCCCGCATTAAATAAATCACTTTCTAAGAAAATTTGACCGTCTGTAATAGAAATTACATTAGTTGGAACAAAAGCTGATACGTCACCTGCCGCAGTTTCAATGACAGGTAGGGCAGTTAATGATCCTGTTTTATCCTTAACCTTTCCTTTTGTAAATTTGTTTACATATTCAGCATTTACTCGAGCCGCTCTTTCTAATAATCTAGAATGAATGTAAAAAACATCACCAGGATAAGCTTCTCGTCCTGGAGGACGTCGGAGTAATAGCGAAATTTGACGATAAGCAATTGCTTGTTTTGTAAGATCATCATAAACAATTAATGCGTCTTCTCCTCGATCTCTATAAAACTCGCCCATTGTACAACCAGCATAAGGAGCTAAGAATTGAAGAGCTGCGGAATCAGATGCAGATGCACTGACAACTGTTGTATATTCCATTGCACCATTTTCTTCTAATTTTTTAACGACATTCATAATCGTTGAGGCTTTTTGCCCAATAGCCACATAGACACATTTCATATCCTGGCCTTTTTGATTAATAATTGCGTCAACTGCCACTGCAGTTTTACCTGTCTGCCTGTCTCCAATAATTAACTCTCTTTGACCTCTCCCAATTGGTACCATTGAATCAACCGACTTAAGGCCTGTTTGAACAGGCTGAGAAACTGATTGTCTATCAATAACACCTGGCGCAACTTTTTCTAATTTATCAGAAAATTTAGTTTTTATCGGACCCTTGCCATCAATCGGAACTCCAAGTGCATCAACAACGCGTCCTAAAAGCTCTGGGCCCACCGGCACTTCTAGGATTTTACCTGTACATTTACAGATATCTCCTTCAGTAATATGTTCATAATCACCCAAAACAACTGCACCAACCGAGTCTCTTTCTAAGTTTAAAGCTAGCCCAAATGTATTACCGGGAAATTCTATCATTTCACCTGACATTACATTCGACAGTCCATGTATCCGAACAATACCGTCTGTAACTGAAACAACTGTTCCCTGCGTTCTGGCTTCAGAACTTGTAGAGAAATCTTTTATTCTGTTTTTAATTAGTTCACTTATTTCTGATGTTGATAACTGCATTAAATATCTCCTAATTTTAAGCTTTTAATGTATAAGCTAAATTATCTAATTGTCCACGAACTGATGCATCAATGACGGTATCACCAACTATAATCTTGGTGCCACCAATAATGCTCTTGTTTATTTCTACCTTGCCTTCTATTTTTTTATTAAACCTTTTTTCTAAACTTTTAATTAAATCATCAACTGTTTTTTTACTTGGCTCTTCAGCCATTATTATGTGTGCCTCAACAACACCTTCATCTGCATCTTTGAGTTCTTCAAAAAATGATGCAATTTCTGGTAAAACTAATAAACGTTTATTTTCAATTAGTAATTTAATAAGGTTCTCAACACTTTTATCAATCTTATCTTTACATATTTTTAGAATGACTTTTTCTCTATCAGAATCTAAAACTTTTGAATCTGCTATGAAATCTTTTATTTGACCATCTGAAACTACATTACTGAGCAAGCTCAACATATTTGACCAATCAGATAAACTTTTATTCTCTTTGGCCAAATTAAAAATGGCAGTTGCATAAGGTCTAGCGATTGTTGAAATTTCAGCCATAGTAGCTTATAGATCCTTTGCTAATTTAGATAACATGTCTGCATGCGCTTTTTTATCAATTTCTTTACTTAAAATTTTCTCGGCACCTGCAATTGCCAAAGTAGATACTTGTGTCCTAAGATCTTCTTTTGCCCTATTAATTTCTTGATCAATTTCAGATTTAGCACTTGTTATAATTCTATCTCCTTCTTCTTTTGCAACTTTTTTTGCTGACTCAACAATTTCTGAAGCTCTTTTTTCTGCTTGGCTTACAATTTCCGCTCCTTTTTGTTTTACTTCGTTAAGGCTTTCGGCATTTTTTTTTGCCGCAACCTCCAAAGAAAGCTTTCCTTCTTGAGCAGCAGCTAAACCATCAGCAATTTCCTTTTGTCTTTTTTCAATTGCATTGAGTAGCGGAGGCCAAACAAATTTAATTGTGAACCAAATTAAAATTGCAAAGGCTATTGCTTGAGCAATTAATGTAAAATTAAGATTCATCTTTTCCTCGTCTGATTAAAATTTCTAAATATTAAATTGATATTAAGCAACTACAGCTAATAATGGATTTGCAAAAGCAAACATCATAGCTAAGCCAACGCCAATAATAAATGAAGCATCAATCAACCCTAATAACAAGAAAACCTTAACTTGAAGCTGGGGGATCATTTCAGGTTGTCTAGCAGCACCTTCCAGAAAACTTGCACACATGATACCAATACCTATACATGCGCCTGCAGCACCCAAACCAATAATAAGACCAATACCAATACCTGTATATGCTTGTATTAAAGCTAAAAATTCAACTGATTCCATAATTTACTTCCTTTAAAGTTAAAAAAATTAATGTCCTTCTTGAGCCATTGCTAAATAAACTACTGTTAGCATCATAAAAATATATGCCTGTAGAACTACTATTAATATATGAAATATTGCCCAGCCCGCTCCTAGGATAGAGCTAAAAAATATTCCAGAGACTCCTGTAGCCGCCCACAATCCTAAAAGCAAAAATATCACTTCGCCGGCATACATGTTACCAAATAATCGAAGCGAATGAGAAAGTGGTTTTGAAACATATTCAATCAAATTAAATAGAAAGTTTGCTGGCCATACCCAGATTTTAGAACCAAACGGCTCACAAAAAAATTCATGAAGCCAGCCCCCTAAACCTTTAGCTTTAATTCCAAAAAATATCATTAAAAACCATACCCCCAATGCTAATCCAAATGTTGTATTAACATCTGATGTTGGAACATGTTTCCATTCATGCAATCCGAGAAAGCCATAAAATTTTGACATAACATCAATAGGTAAGAAATCCATCGCATTCATCATTAAAACCCACAAAAATACAGTGAGTGCTGCGGGGGCAACAAACGTGTGACGATTACCATGAAAAATTGCCGAAACTTGACTGTCAATAAAACTAAAAATTAACTCTACAAAAGCTTGCGTTTTTGTTGGAACTGCTGAGGTCGCTTTACGAGCAACCAACCAAATCAAACCTATAGAAAAAAGACCAATAATAATTGCCATTACCACAGAATCAAGGTGAAGAATCATTAGATCATGGTCACTTAATGCATAGGTGTTGTTGGTTAAGTGATGGCTAATATAATCAGCTGGAGTGTTGTATGCGCTATCTGCCAATTTAGTTTTATATATCCCTTATTTAATGTCTACTTTTGATATTGCTATACCAGAAAAAATTGCTGCTATTGCTAAACCTAATATTATAAAAATTGGTACTATGGCTGTAATAAAAATAAATATCCCTGCTAAAGAAACAACAATGGTTAAAATTTTAACCAATTCACCTTTTAGTGCATCTGTAACTACTTTTGATGCAGCAACAGTGCCTTTAGCTTTATAAGCTATTGGGGCTGAAAATATTATGCCTAAGGTTACGCACATTGCTCCCAATACAACCGAAATTGCCGCTGTAAAGCCTGCTATAAAAAACACAATTAAAGCTACCACTAGAACAATGACGTGAAGCTTTTTCATCATATCAAATAATTCTGATGGAATACTTTTTAACAAAGCCATATTATGTTACTTAATGTTTTGATTTAGTTAAAATAAAACTAAACGAAATAAACTTTCAATTTAATTGCTTTATTACCTAAATACCAAAGCTCGCAATTTTCCCTTTATTTTACTAATTCGTCAAGTTTTCTAACCCAATAATTTTAACTTTGCAATAATTCTTTCCAGCTCATCTAAATTTGAATACTTAAAATTGATTGAGCCTTTACCAGATTGTCTATGGCTTATTGATATATTAATTCCAAATCTGTCGGATAATTCATTTTCCAAACGTTTAATATCATGATCTTTTGATTGCTTTGGAGTTTTTTTTGTTAGTCCTTCTGAAACTTCTTTTTCAACTTCTCTGACGGTAAGTTTCTGGTTAACTATTTTTTGACACATCATCGCTTGATCTATTGGGCTTAAAGAAAGGATTGCCCTAGCGTGACCCATTTCTATTTTATTCGTCTCTAATGCATTTTGTGCATGTTCACACAAGCTTAACAATCTTAAAGTATTAGATACGGCAGCTCTTGATTTTCCCACTGCTTCAGCAGCAGCTTCATGTGTAATATTAAATTCATCAATCAAACGCTTTATACCTCTTGCCTCTTCAATAACATTCAAATCTTCACGTTGAATATTTTCAATTAAAGCCATAGCTAATGCTGTTGAATCAGATATATCTTTGACAACAACTGGGACCTCATCAAGTTTTGCAATTTTAGCTGCTTGCCATCTTCTCTCACCCGCTATAATTTCGTACTGATTATTGGACGTCATCCTCACAAGAATTGGTTGGATAATACCTTGGGCTTTTATTGATTCAGCGAGTTCTTTCAATGAGTCTTGATTAAAATTTTTCCTTGGCTGAAACTTTCCGGGTGTTAGCTGGCTTAATGGCATTACGTTTGTTGTCTCTATTTTACTTGATACATTATCGCCATCATTGCTAAGCAATGCATCTAACCCTCTACCTAACCCTCTATTTTTCATTATGTATTCCTTTTAATATTTCTTCAGCTAAAGCTAAATATGCCTTAGCGCCTTTAGATGATCTGTCATAGAACATAGCAGCTTTACCATGACTTGGAGCCTCAGCCAATCTTACATTTCTTGGAATGATAGTTTTATAAACTTTTGAACCAAAGTGTGAAGACAATTCATCAGACACTTGCTGAGCAAGTGTATTTCTTTTATCAAATAATGTCCTTAATAACCCTTCTATTTCTATAGCAGGGTTCAATTGTTTTTTTACTCGCTTAATTGTGCCCACTAAATCAGACAACCCTTCTAATGCATAATATTCACATTGCATAGGAATCAGTACAGCCGTTGCTGCAACTAACGCGTTAACAGTAAGTAAATTTAGTGTTGGCGGGCAATCAATTAAAATAAAATCGTAGGTTTTTTTTAATGTGCCAATTGCGTTTTTAAGCGTATATTCTCTATTTGCAATACCAACTAAATCTATCTCTGCACCTGCTAAATCTTGATTAGCTGGTGAGATATCAAACAAACTTTCTTTGGAGTGCAGAATCGTTTCGTCTAAGGAAACCTCGCCTATTAGGACATCATATATGGAGTGTTGGATCTGGCTTTTATTTATTCCCCCACCTGACGTCGCGTTACCCTGTGGGTCGAGGTCAATTAACAATACGTTTTTATTCATGCTAACAAGGGATGCAGCTAAGTTTACTGTCGTTGTAGTTTTACCTACTCCGCCTTTTTGATTTGATATTGCTATTATTTTCATGAGCTTGATACCTTAACTAAATATCTTTCAGCCTGTAAAAATGGGATATCAAGTTTTTCTAAGACCCAAGGATCATTTATATTAATCATCTCATCATCCAAAATCTTTTTACTTTTCATTCCATACCAAACTCCTTGACTTTTTATAAGGTGTTTTGTAGATTTTATAAAAACCTCCATATTTGAAAAAGCTCTAGATATAATGCCATCATATTTTTCTTCAGAGGTTAATAACTCCACTCTGTCATGGTATGTCTCAATATTTTTAATTTCTAGTTCGGCAATAACCCTTTTAATGAAAGTGATTTTTTTGCCAACTTTATCTATCAAACTTACCTTAATATCTGGATTTACAATGGCAATGACTATTCCTGGTAAACCTGCACCTGTTCCAACATCTAACAGTGTTGAAGACTTAATAAAAGGAATAACCGCGAGACAATCTAAAAAATGATGTGTCACAATTTCTGTATTTTTAACTGAGGTTAAGTTAAATGAATTATTCCATTTTATTAATAATTCCTTATAAATCAATAGTTTACTAATAATTTGAGGGATATTTTCAAAGCCTAATATTTGCATTCCTTTTTCTAGTTGTGCTTTATCATCAAGCAATTTTTTCTTTCCTCTTAATTGTTAGCTTATCTCTATTTTTTTTAATATAAACTAATAAGATTGATATTGCTGAAGGTGTTATGCCAGATATCCTTGATGCCTGGTCAACTGATTCTGGTCGATGTAAATTTAGAAGTTGTCTAGCTTCAGTGCTGATGCCATGAATTTCATCAAATTTAATATCCTCTGGTATAAGTACGTTGAGTTGCCCTTTAATTCTGGCGATTTCCTCTTTTTGTCTCATGATATATCCAGAATATTTTGCTAAGATATCAATTTGATCTGCCGCATCCCGCCTTATGTTGTTATCTTCATTGAGTGATTCCATGAGATCATCGTATTTTAAATTTGGTCTTTTCAATAAATCAAATGCTTTGTAGTCTTTATCGAGGTGATGTCCGAACATTTTTATTTGATCATCTTTTTTTAAATCATTTGGCTTAACAACTAATTTCTTTAGTCGTTTTTCTTCATCGTTAATGATAGCCTGCTTCTCAGAGAAGTTTTGCCATTGATTATCACATACCAAACCAACCCCTCTTGCTTTTTGTGTCAACCTTTCATCAGCATTATCCTCTCTTAATAAAAGACGGTATTCAGCCCTGCTTGTAAACATTCTGTAAGGTTCTGTGACACCCCTTGTAATTAGGTCGTCTATCATAACGCCGATATAAGATTCTTCTCTTGATGGTGTCCAATAATCTTTGCCATCTGCCCTCAAAGCCGCATTCATACCTGCTATTAGTCCTTGGGCTGCTGCCTCCTCATAGCCTGTAGTCCCATTAATTTGTCCAGCAAAAAATAAACCTTTAATATCTTTTGTCTCTAAGCTCATTTTTAAGGCGCGTGGATCGTAATAATCATACTCAATGGCATAACCCGGTCTTAAAATATGTGCATTTTCTAATCCTTTGATAGATCTTACTAAATCTATCTGGACATCAAAAGGAAGGCTTGTAGATATGCCGTTAGGATAAATTTCATTCGTTGTTAAACCTTCTGGCTCTATAAATATCTGATGAGAGTCTTTATCAGCAAATCGATGAATTTTATCTTCAATTGATGGGCAATACCTTGGACCTATTCCCTCAATAACCCCTGTATACATTGGAGATCTATCAATTCCGCTCTTTATAATATCGTGTGTTTTATTATTTGTATGGGTGATCCAGCAGGAGATTTGTTCAGGATGTTCAATTTTTGGTGTGATGAAAGAAAAATGAGGGGTGGGACTATCCCCTGGTTGCTCTATCATTTTTGATTTATCTATAGTTTTACCGTCAATTCTTGGTGGTGTCCCGGTTTTTAATCTTCCTACTGGAAGATTTAATTCTTTAAGTTTGGCTGCTAACTTTGTTGAAGATGGGTCACCTGCTCTACCTGCATTATAATTTTCTAAACCGACATGAATTAAACCCCCCAAAAAGGTCCCGGCAGTTAAAATTACGTTTTTTGCGAAAAACTTTAGGCCCATCTGGGTTTCAACGCCCTTAATTTCTTGATTTTTTAAAATTACATCATCGACTGATTGTTGAAAAATCCATAAATTATCTTGATTCTCTAAACTTTTTCTTACATATGATTTATATAGTAAGCGGTCTGATTGAGCTCTTGTAGCTCTAACTGCTGGTCCCTTACTTGAATTAAGTGTTCTAAACTGGATACCTGCATAATCTGCAGCTCGACCCATGATGCCTCCCATTGCATCAATCTCTTTGACTAAATGTCCTTTACCAATGCCTCCAATTGACGGATTGCATGACATTTGGCCAAGTGTTTCAATATTATGAGTTAACAAGAGGGTTTTTTTACCCAAACGTGCAGAAGCCAGCGATGCTTCAGTACCAGCATGTCCGCCACCGATTACAATAACGTCAAAATTATTAGGAAAATCCATAGTTTTTTATTTAATTTTTTTAGGATTTAATTTTACTGGATTTAATAAGATATTGATATGTCGATGTTTCACGTGAAACCATTATCTCTTCTTTTTTTAAATTGTTTCACGTGAAACCTATTTACCTATACAGAATTGGCCAAATATTTGGCCTAACAGGTCATCGGATGAAAATTCACCCGTAATTTTGCTTAAGAATTTTTGAGCGATCATCAGCTCCTCTGCTACCAGCTCCGGTGATTGGAGGTTTAAGAGGGCTTTTGTTAAGGCGCTTTTTACTTTTTCAAGCGCTTCTATATGCCTTGTTCTTGCCATAAATAAATCTTCTTTATTGCTTGAATACTCTTCTCTTTGGGCAATTTTGATGATTTCTTTTTCAACTAACTTTATACCATTTCCTTTTTTTGCTGATATAAATATCTCTGTTACATTATTCTGCTCATCAACCCTAGATTGTTGTTTTAGTAAGTCTATTTTATTTCTTATAATAATTATTTCGTTGTCCTTAGGTAGTTCTTTTTTTAATTTATTTTCATAATCAAAATTATTATCTGTAACGTCCACAATTATCAATGTGATATCAGCCTCTTTAATTGATTCCCAGGTTTTTTCAATCCCTAGCTTCTCGACAATATCCCCGGTCTCTCTTAAGCCTGCAGTATCAGTTAAGTGAATTGGAATACCTTGAATACTAATATCACTTTTTATTGGATCTCTTGTAGTGCCTGGAATTTCTGTCACAATTGCCTTACTTTCTTTTGCTAATTGATTCAATAAGCTTGATTTACCTACATTAGGTTGTCCTATTAAAGCTACCTTTAATCCATCCCTTAATAATTGGCCATGACGAGCAGCGTTTAGAATTTCACTCACATTTTTTTCTAAATTTATCAGTTTTTTATCTACTTTGCCTTGATCAATAAAGTTAATGTCTTCTTCAGGGAAATCTAAGCAGGCTTCAACAAATATTCTTAGCTCAGTAAGATTTTTAAGTAAGTTATTGATTTTATTAGAAAAAACTCCACGTAAAGAATTTATAGCACTTTTAGCGGCTGCTTCCGTAGATGCATTAATAAGGTCAGCAACAGATTCTGCTTGGGAGAGATCCAATTTATTATTTAAGAAGGCCCTTTTAGTGAATTCGCCGGGTTCGGCTAAAATTGCGCCAAAAGATAAACAGGCATTTAAGATTAAATTTAGAACCATAACGCCACCATGACCTTGAAATTCAACGATATCTTCACCCGTAAAAGAACTAGGAGATGGAAAATATATAACGATGCCCTGATCTAAGGTGACATTTTTTTTATCTTTAAAAGAGGTAAATTCTACTTTTCGAGGAGATAGGTCAGCTTTACATATATTTTTTGCAATTTCGAGTGCACGTTTACCAGAAACTCGAACTACGCCAATGCCACCGACACCTTTTGCTGTTGATATTGCAGCAATTGTAGTGCTTTCGTTAAGCATGGCCTTTCTTTTTCAATGCCGCCGCATGTATTTTTCTGTTGATATGCCATTGTTGCGCCATGGAGAGTAAATTATTTACAAGCCAATATAAAACTAGACCTGCTGGGAAAAAGAAAAAGAATATACTAAATATTATTGGCATCATCATCATTAATCTTGCCTGCATTGGGTCTGTAGGCTTTGGATTTAACTTTGTTTGAACAAACATAGAAGCTGCCATTAAAATTGGCAACAAATAGTAAGGGTCTTTTGAAGATAAATCTGAAATATACAAAAACGGTGCATTTCTCAATTCAACCGAACCCAACAACACCCAATATAGAGCAATAAATACTGGAATTTGAACTAGAATAGGTAAACACCCTCCCAGAGGATTAATTTTTTCAGTTTTATATAATTCCATCATTGCCTTTTGCATTTTTTGCTTATCATCACCAAATTTTTCTTTCATACTTTGAAGACGAGGTGCAAGTTCACGCATCTGTGCCATAGATTTGTAACTAGCTGCCGATAATGGATAAAATAAAAGCTTAATTAGTACAGTAAGCAATATGATTGAGACTCCCCAGTTTACGACAACCTTTTGAATGCCAGATAATACAGAAAATAGTGGCGCTGCTAGTATAGTCAGCCAACCATAATCAACCGTAAGTTCCATTCCAGGCGCTGCTTTTTCTAACAATTCTTTAGCTTGAGGTCCGCTATATAAAGTAGCGTTAAATGATAATGATTCTCCAGGTAAGATTTCTGAAAGTCCTGTTTTTAAACCTGAGGCATAAGTATTAGATGTAACTTCTTTAGAAAAAAATTCTCTCTTTGCTTTTGAAGAAATGATCCATGATGATGCAAAGTATCTTTGAATAATACCAATCCACCCATTGTTAGCGTTTAATGTAAATGGAGCGCTTTCTACATCACCAAAACTAATCTTTTGAAAATTCTCAGTATCAGTATAGTAAGCTGTGCCAGTGTAAGTTGGCATAAAAGTGGAGCCCTGATTTGATTCTCCATCATGAATAAACTGATAGTAAGCAGTGGGGGTGATATTACTTTTAGATTTATTCATAATTTCAAAGGTCGTACCAATTTCGTATGAATCTGCCCTAAATGTGTATACCTTCTTCACAAGAAAATCGTCATTTTCAAAAATTAACGGTACCTGCAGGTCTTCCCCCTCCATTTTGTAATTATCTACAGGTGATTCATAAACAGACCTATGAGTCGGTAGTGATTTACCCAACAAGCCTGATTGAGCTATATATAAAAGTGGGTCCGCAGCATCACTCATTAATTGATAAGAATTATTAGAATTTTTGTCCTTATATTTTTTTAAATATAAGTTTCTAATATCTCCGCCTTCTTTACTAATAGAGGCTTTGTACATATCAGTTTCTACTTGTACATAATTTGATTTATCTAAACTAAAGCCTGTTGAAATCTCTTTGTTTTTTATGTCACTTGGTAATGATTTATCTTCAACTACATTTGTATCATTACTAATGTCGTCATTTGGCTTATCAGGTTGAGGCCCAAAAAAAGCCAGTATTAAAAACGATAAAACGACAAATATAATTAGATTTTTTGTTTCCATATTTACCTCAAGTATTATTTTGGTTCGGGGTCATACCCACCTTTACAAAATGGATGACACCTTAAAATTCTTTTGAAAGCAAACCATGAGCCCTTAAGGATTCCGTGATTTTTTAAAACCTCAATTGTATATTCTGAGCATGTAGGAGTAAACCTACATCTAGGCAAAATAAATGAGCTAATGCACGCCTGGTAAAATCTTATTAATAAAATAATAATTTTTCTCATTTTTTTTAGTGTGGTAACTTTAAAAAGAGGGAATCTACCTGTGCTTTGAGCGAATGAAAATCATCTTTGTAAAAAGTTTTTTTAATGCTGACAATAAAATCAAAAGAATAATGATGGTTTGATTTAAAAATACTCTTGAAGATTTCCCTTAGCGATCTCCTCATATAATTTCGTTTAACGGCAAGCTTTTCGATTCTTTTAGGAACAACAAATCCCAATCTATTTTTACCCATCTCATTTGGACGGTAGTAAAGAAACAAGTTTTCTGAGGATAACCTTTTTTTATGATTAAATACCGCTGTAAATTCATCTGAATTTACTAGTTTCATGATGGAAATTATAAACCTAAGCGAGCCCTTCCTTTAGCTCGACGTGATGCTATTACAGAACGACCGCCACGAGTCTTCATTCGCACCAAAAATCCATGAGTTCTTGCACGCTTTATTTTTGATGGTTGATAAGTGCGTTTCATTTTAACTCCTAGTTACTTACAATAATTTTTGAATCAGAACATTACGTCATGTAGTGTATTTTGTCAACGAAATGTGCCTTAAATAGATTAAAAAAAGGTTGTGGATAACTTTTAGAATTTAAGATAACATCAGTGTAAATATTTAAACAAATTTGTTGGTTTAGAAACAATAGAAATAATGGATGATATATAGAGAATGATGGAAGAGACTGAATTTTGGGAGTTATGTCTTGATAAGTTTTCAAAGAAACTTACCAACCAACAAATCAATACGTGGATAAAGCCCCTTTCGTTCAAGGCTAGTAAAAATCAATCTACTATCCATGCCCCCAATCAATTTGTTCTTGAATGGGTAAAAGATAGATTCGATAAAGAAATATCACTTCTGGCTAAAGAATATTTAAATACTGAAAATATAGAATATTTAGTAACCAAAAAAGGTAAGAAAAAAGACCCCTTAATTCAAGCAACGCCCCCAAACAAAATTCCAAAAAAGGGTCCCTCAAATACAACAGCAAACGGACTCAGTAAAAGCTTTGATTTTGATAATTTTATAACAGGAAAAGCAAACCAACTGGCAACCGCTGCTGGTAAACAGGTTGCTGAGAATCCTGGAGAAACTTATAACCCACTTTTTATATATGGAGGCGTTGGGCTTGGCAAAACCCATTTAATGCATGCAATTGGCAACCACGTTAAGCTATTAAAACCTGATTCAAAGATTAAATATTTACATGCTGAAAGGTATGTACATGCTGTTGTAAAAGCATATGAAAATAAATCGTTTGATAGCTTTAAGAAAACTTTCCACAATTTAGATCTTCTATTAATTGATGATATTCAATTTATTGCAAAGAAAAACAGAACCCAAGAAGAATTCTTTTATGCATTTAATCATTTAATTGAAAATAAAAAACAAATAATTATTACATGTGACTCTTATCCTAAAGAAATTATCGGTGTTGATGACAGACTAAGAACAAGATTTAGTTGGGGGTTAACAGTCTCTATTGACCCGCCCGAGCTTGAAATGAGGGTTGCAATTCTTTTAAAGAAAGCAGAACAAAATAAAATTAATTTACCTGAAGACGTAGCATTCTTTGTGGCCAAACAGATTCGTTCAAATGTAAGAGAGTTAGAGGGAGCATTGAACCGCATAGTCGCTATGTCAAACTTTATGAATGTACCTATTAATACAAACCTAGCCAAAGAATCATTAAAGGACTTAATTGCTGTTCGAGGAAGACAGGTGAGTGTAGAAAACATACAGAAGACAGTGGCAGAATTTTATAAAATAAAGATTAGCGACATATTAAGTAAAAAAAGATCTAGAAATTTTTCACGCCCTAGACAAATAGCTATGACACTTACAAGAGAACTTACTAATTTAAGTTTTCCTGATATTGGCGCCGCTTATGGTGGGAGGCACCACACAACAATTATGCACGCATGTGAAGAAATTGAAGCATTAAGACTTAAAGACCAAAATATTGGTCAAGACTTAGGTTTTTTAACGCAAGTATTGCGAGGTTAAAAATGATAAACTGTGGATTGGTTGTGAATAATATTAGAGTTAACAAAAACTCAACGTTGGTTTTATTTTAATGCACAATTTGTTCACAATTAAAACCATTGTAAATCATAGGTTTGATAACACCTTAAGTTAATGATTTATTAAGGATATATTAAGGTTATTTTTAAAACCGTCCTATTATTATTATTATTAAATATATAAAGAAAATATTATGAATATAGAAATAGATAGAGATACTCTTTTAGACCCCTTAAGTAATGTTGCAGGAATTGTCGAAAGAAAACTAAGCCTTCCTATTTTATCAAATATCCTACTTGAAGGATCTCAAGGTAATTTAAGATTTACAGCCACAGATCTAGAAATGCAAATTTCTCTTTCTGTTGAGACAAAGCTTGAAGATTCTTTTGAAACAACTATTTCAGCAAGAAAGATTCTTGATATTACGAGGGCGTTACCTGAAAAATCTAAATTAAATATCCAAATAAACGATACAACAGTTTTAGTAAAGGCGCTAAAGAGTAAATTTAATCTTCAAACACTAGCTGCCCAAGATTATCCTGTTATGAAAAAGGATGAAGAAGAGAATACTTTTGTTAAGCTTAAACAAAAAGATTTCAAAGCTATCTTAAAGCAAGTTGATTTTTCTATGGCTCAACAGGACATAAGATATTATTTGAACGGATTGTTATTTGAGGTGGACAACCAAAAATTAAATATTGTGGGTACTGATGGTCATCGATTAAGCTTTACCTCAATCAAACTTCAGAAAGATTTTGGCAAAATTCAAACCATCATCCCAAGAAAAACAATTTTGGAACTAGTAAAGCTATTAGGTGATGGAGATGATGATATAGAAATTAATATCAGTAAAACTCAAGCTCATTTTCACTTTAATAATATTGATCTAATTACTAAGGTTATCGATGGTAAATTCCCTGATTATTCTAGAGTAATTCCGGTTGGCCATCCAAATATTTTTGAGATAGACCGACAAACTCTTTTAACTGCCATGCAAAGGGCTTCTATTTTATCAAATGAAAAATATAGAGGTATACGGGTTGTGATAACAAAAAACAATTTGAAAATGATTAGCACGAACAGTGAACAGGAGCAGGCAGAAGAAGAAATGGAAATAAAATATCAAGGCGAAGATATTGATGTTGGGTTTAATGTTACATACCTAATAGATGTATTGAACAATATCCAATACGATAAACTAAATTTTGCTTTTAAAGATTCATCAAGCAGTTGTTTAGTTACCATCCCAAACAATGAAGATTATAAGTATGTAGTAATGCCAATGAGAATATAAAGGATTATAGATGCCCGCAGATAATGAAAATGTAGACTACGACTCAAGCAGCATTAAAGTTCTTAAAGGTTTGGATGCTGTTAGAAAAAGACCGGGGATGTATATTGGTGATACATCCGATGGAAGTGGTCTGCATCACATGGTATTTGAAGTTCTTGATAATGCGATTGATGAGGCGCTAGCTGGTCACTGTGATGATATAAAGGTCATAATTCATCCAGATAACTCTGTGTCTATTAGTGATAATGGACGAGGTATACCTACTGATATTAAAAAAGGGGATGAGTTAAAAAGAAGTGCAGCAGAAATTGTAATGACAGAGCTTCATGCGGGTGGAAAATTCGATCAAAACTCATATAAAGTATCTGGAGGCCTTCATGGTGTTGGAGTTTCAGTTGTCAACGCCCTGTCAGATTGGCTAAAGTTAAAGATAAGTAAGGGGGGGAAAATACATGAAGCAGAATTCCAAAAAGGCAACATTGTTGAGCCGTTAAAGGTTACTGGAAAAACAGATAAAACGGGATCAGAAATAACCTTCCTCGCATCTAAAGAAACATTTACCGATGTAAATTTTCATTTCGATTTGTTGGCTAAGCGTATACGTGAACTCTCTTTTTTAAATAATGGTGTAAAGATTGAATTAATTGATCATAGAACAGGTAAGTCAGAAGATTTTGCTTTGTCTGGAGGCATAAAGGGTTTTGTTGATTACATGAATAGAGCAAAAAATGTTTTACATAAAAACTCATTTTATGCGGAGACAGAAAAAGATGGCATGACGATTGAGGTTAGTATGCAATGGAATGATTCATATGCAGAAAATACTCTTTGCTTTACAAATAATATCCCCCAGAGGGATGGTGGCACCCACCTAACGGGATTGAAGGCGGCCATGACAAGAACTATCAACGCATATATTGAGAGTAACGAAATAGCAAAGAAAGCTAAAGTAGAAACATCGGGTGATGATATGAGAGAGGGCTTAACTTGTGTTTTATCTATTAAGGTTCCGGAGCCTAAGTTTTCATCACAAACTAAAGATAAACTTGTGTCTAGCGAAGTACAACCTGTTGTATCAGATGTTGTGGGTAAAAGATTAACAGAGTTTTTATTAGAACACCCCCAAGACGCCAAAGTTATATGTAATAAAATTGTAGATGCAGCAAGAGCTAGGGATGCTGCAAGAAGAGCTAGGGACATGACACGAAGAAAAGGGGTAATGGACTCAATGGGATTGCCAGGTAAACTAGCTGATTGCCAAGAAAAAAACCCAGAAGAATGCGAAATATACTTAGTAGAGGGAGACTCAGCGGGAGGTTCTGCTAAGCAAGGTAGAGACAGAAAAAATCAAGCCATACTTCCTTTGAAAGGTAAAATTCTTAATGTAGAAAAAGCACGAATTGATAAGATATTATCTTCCCAAGAAATAACCACACTCATCACAGCGCTTGGTACAAATATTGGCGCAGAATTTGATGTCGAAAAATTAAGATACCATCGAATTATAATTATGACAGATGCTGATGTAGATGGCGCTCACATTAGAACTCTCTTGCTAACATTTTTCTTCAGACAAATGCACGCACTTGTTGAGAAAGGCCATATTTACATCGCACAACCTCCTTTGTTTAAAGTAAAACAAGGTAAAGACGAAAGGTACTTAAAAGATGAGGAAGAATTAGAACAGTATTTAATTGAATCTGCTCTAAATGATGCATCATTGATTACTAAAGAAAAAGGGGATGCGTTGGACGATAAAAGTCTTAGAAATATCTCGAAAGAAATGTTAATAACAGAATCTATTATCAGGCGATTATCAAGTCGATATGATGAATCATTACTAAGAGCCATTCATCACATTGGGGATATTAATTTAGATAGTGAAGATTCTACTAAAAATTATTTAGAACAACTAAAGACCTTCATGAATCAAGATAACATTAATTTTGAATTAAAGCATGATGAGGAAAACAAGAAGTATTCAATAGAAATAAATCAATTTGTCCATGGAAATTTAAATACAAGCAATATTGACTCTGAGTTTTTATTAAGCGGTGAATATAAGCAAATCATAAAAACATCCCTCTTAATTAAAGGCTTAATTGGACCTGGGGCTATTATAAGTAGAGGTGAAAAATCTAAAAATATAGAATCATTCCAGGAAGCCATAGAATGGATGCTACAAGAAGCAAGAAATACCTTAAATGTTCAAAGGTACAAAGGTTTAGGGGAGATGAATCCTGAACAGCTATGGGAAACTACAATGGACCCTAGTGTTAGAAGATTACTTAAGGTAACAATAGAAGATACACAGATAGTAGAGGAAACTTTTACTGAGCTTATGGG
>ERZ1046568.1301-NODE-1301-length-18077-cov-6.037232_pt1 | contig 18077 bp, 10 predicted proteins | sample MGYA00383092_ERZ1046568 | MGnify/ENA primary metagenome ERZ1046568 (study PRJEB29581, sample SAMEA5548362) | metagenome | biome: marine; feature: coastal; material: water | depth 1 m | study: Short-term variability in the microbial, nano- and picoplankton... | reverse complement strand
ATCTTTAGAACCTTGCTTCATGGCTTCTACAGAACCCATTCCTCTGTAAGATTTAAATTTTCTTCCTTCATAGATAATTGTTTCTCCCGGAGATTCTTTTGTTCCAGCAAGTAAAGAACCTAGCATAACAGCATCTGCACCCGCAGCAATTGCTTTAGGGATGTCTCCTGTATAGCGAATTCCACCGTCTGCAATTACGGGAACACCACTTCCTTTGATCGCTGCCGCTACTTCCAAAACTGCTGAAAACTGAGGAGAACCAACACCTGCAACAATTCTTGTTGTACAAATAGAGCCAGGGCCAATTCCTACTTTTACAGCATCTGCGCCAGCTTCAACCAAGTATTTAGCTGCTGCTGCTGTTGCTATATTACCAACCACAACCTCTAAATTTGGAAATTTTGCTTTCACTTCTTTTAAAACAGTCACAACTCCTTTAGTATGACCATGAGCGGTATCTATAATTACAGCATCTACACCAGCATTAACAAGAGCTTCTGCTCTAACAACAGCATCAGCAGTAACACCAAGAGCCGCAGCAACTCTTAACCTACCGAAAGAATCTTTGTTTGCGATTGGTTTTTGAGTCACTTTCGTAATGTCTCGAAAGGTAATTAACCCTTTTAGCTTGTAGTCTTGATCAACAATTAATAATTTTTCAATTTTATTTTTCTGAAGAATTTTTTCAGCATCTTTTAAAGAAGTACCAACTGCAGCTGTAATTAAATTGACACTTGTCATTACCTCTACAATGGGTCTTTGATTATCATGTTCAAAACGCAAGTCTCTATTGGTTACAATTCCTTTTAAAATTCCATTTTCATCTATGACAGGGATTCCTCCAATACGATGCTCTTTCATATTTGCTTTTGCATCTATAACAGTTGCTGTTAATGGTAAAGTAACTGGATCTAGAATCATACCGGATTCTGCACGTTTAACCCTTCTTACTTGATGCGCTTGTTGCTCAATAGTCATGTTCTTATGCAAAACACCTATTCCTCCTTCTCTAGCCATTGCAATTGCCAAAGCAGATTCTGTAACCGTATCCATTGCTGCTGAGGCTATTGGAACGTTTATGGTGATATTTCTAGTAAATTTTGTTTGAATGTTCACTTCTCTTGGAAGTACATCTGAAAAAGCGGGTACTAATAAAACATCATCATATGTTAAACCTTCTCCTAAAATTTTGTTGTTGTGTGCTGTCATGTTGCAATTATAATATAATTGCGAACAAATTTACAACTATTTATTGAGTTAACGCTATTAATTAAATGTTAGAATTTAAATTCTAAAGTAACATACCAATTTCTTGGCGGAGAGGGTATAATTCCTGGTCCAGGGTAACCGGTAGCACGACGAGTAAAATAAGAGGTATCAAGTAAATTATTGATTCCTGATTCAATTTTAAAGTTTTCATACTTGTAAGAAAACGCAAAATCTAGAACATCATAAGAAGGGATAATTCCAATAACACCACTCAAATTGCTTTTAACAGAATTAGAAGCGTCGGTAAACTGTTCAGACATATAGGTGTATTGAATACTTGAAGTGAAATCTTTATACGATAATTTAAGCCCTGATTTTAAATTTATTCTAGGAACAAATTCAACCTTTTTACCTGTAATTCCATTTATAGAAGAAGATTTATAGTTAGAGTCAATAAATGAGGTGTTTAGAAAAAGGGAAGCTGCATAATCATAGTCGATATCAAATAATTTTATAAGATTAAAATCAACTAAAGTTTCGAGGCCATAAATAACTGCATTTCCAACATTTCCACGTTCTGACTTAACATTACCGTCTTGAAAAACTTTTTGTACAAAACCAATTCGATCATTGTAATACAGCATAAAAGCACTTAAATCGTAAGAGACTATTTTTTTGAAAACACCCCGAACTCCTATGTCTAAATTATATCCTTTCTCATCAGTAATATCAGGATTAATGACAAATGCAGGGTTTACGATACTAATATCTGCAAAAGTCACAGAACGATAGTTTTGTGAAATATTATTATATACTTCTAAATACTTAGAAGGCTTATAACTTGAACCAATACCAAATAATACAAAGGATCTTCTTCTGGTATCATTGCTGTAAATAGTTTCATTTAATAATAAATTACCAGCAGCATCTAAATTTATATTTTTATAATATCCTTCACTCTCAGTTTTAATGTATTCAATTCTAAACCCGGGTGTAACCGATAAATTTTCTTTTAAATAGATAATTTGCTCCCCAAAAAAGGCTGTGTTTAAGTTTGGATAATCGTATGCAGATTGCGACTGATAGTCTGGATACTGTTCTGTTTTGAAGCTAAAATCTGGTCCAGGTCCATTAGAACCCGGTCCTTGACTATTGCTATTATTAGCCTTATAAAATTTAGTTCCTAAAAGAACTTTAGATTTCTTTCCTAAAAGTTTATATTCGTGTAATATTCTTGATTCAAAACCAAAATTTCTGAATTCTCCTTTTATTAAATCTCTTTCTTCAAATGAGTCTATTTGATCTACACGGTTTGTTCTAAAACCAATTGCATCTCTGCTTGCATTGAGTCCAAAAAAATTAAAACTAAATTTAGTTTGTTCAGAAAAACTATGTGTAAATTTTGCATTGTACAGTAACCAATTTACTTTAAACCAGTTTCTTGAGCGAACGCTTTGATAGGGATCAGAAGTAAACATTCTATCGTTAAGCCCTCCTGCTTGCTTAGCCAAATAGTCCAAATAAGTTATTTCTAATGCTAGTGTTGTTTCTGGAGAAAAAGCATATTTAAAGTGAGAAAATATGTTTTTGGATTCAAATTCAGAATTGGGTCTAAAACCGTCCCCTTTTTTGTAATTTACGTATGCATAATAACTGAGCTTGTTGCTTGTTCCACTGAAGCTTGTAAAATTAGTGTAAAGTTGATTGCTTCCAAAAGTATTTCTAATGACAACCTCTAGAGGTTTAATTGGATTAGGTGACTTTGTTTTGAAGTTAACCAGTCCTCCAAACTGAGTTCCATATTGTAGCGATGCTGCACCTCTAATTACTTGAATTTCAGACAATGACTCTGTAGGGGGTGAATAATAACTTTCAGGGTATCCTAAAACATCTGCACTGATATCATAATTATTCTGACGCGTATTAAAATTTGAAGTTCTATTAGGGTCTAAGCCTCTTCCTCCTATATTCAATTGCAAACCAGCGTCATCATTTTGATATATATTTAGCCCCACAATTTGACTATAAATTTGACGTGCGTTATTACTTGCTAGGTTGGCCATTAAATTATCAACTAAAATTACTTCTGTTTTTTTACCAGCATAAATAGCTGTTCCCTCAACATCTTTGAGTCGTTTTATTGAAAATAGTTTTTGCTTACCAGCTAAAATTTGCACCTCAGATAATTGTTCTGTTGATTCCTCAAGCGCAACATCCTCTAATTGCAATCCATTTAATAGTACCTTTTTTTTGAAGGGAATAAAACCATAATTAAAATAAATAAGAGTTAATTTAGGCTTTGAGTATGTAAATTTATACAGACCATTAGAATCAGTCTTGCCTAATAAATCTCCTAATTCATTATAAATTTCTACTTGAGGGAGTCCAATATTGGATTCTTTATCATAAACTTTTCCAAAAACACTTACTTGAGTGTAGGAAAGTGTAGGGAATAAAATTAAACAAACAAGAAGTTTAAAAGCCTTTAATTTCATCATTTAATGGGTTAATCCAATGTTTGTGTTTAAATGTATCTTCAAGTTCCATTAAGTTGATATTTGGATCAATAAATTGTTGGCTTAATCGACCGTTCAAAGATACGTAACTTTCAACAAAAACAGCTACATTTTTATGACCTTGACTTTTAAAATGATTGCCTAAATAATGCCCATATTCTAAAATCATATCAGGCTGAAAACTCATTTGTTTTTGTTGAACAGAGGTTAAAAAATCATTATTATCAACATAAAAATATTTCTTCGTTATGCTATCTACAATCTTAAAATTTGCAGAACCAGCTTTTTCCATTAACATCACTCTCCATGAAAAACGATAGCCTTGTTCATTCCAAAATAATTCTCCAGGATACAATAGAGATCTCCATGGTATAATTATTTGTAAAAAAAGAAAGCAGATGATCACAATACGAAATGTTTTATGAACCGGATAGTGATTAATTTGAGAAAGATTAGTATTAAAATTCAGTCCTTTAATTTTAAGAAGATTTAATACTCGTCTAAAAATTTTAAGTATGCGTTTATGAACGTTTGAATCGAAAAATAATAGAGATGAAAATATCATGATATAAGGAAACATTCCGATCGGAAACAAAATTCGGGTCGCTACATGAAATCCTATTACCAAAATAAAAGCAAAAGAACGTGTTTTCTTATACAATAGTAAAAAAGGAATACTTAGGTCATAAAACATTCCTCCCCAGCTCATCAAAAAATGAAACCAATCTTGTTGCATAATTGTTTGTCCAATATATGGTAAATCATATTTTGATTTTAACCAGAGTTTTAAGGGCATCGCTCTAAATAACCAATCAGAATTTATTTTAGTAAGCCCTGCATAAAAATATACAATACCCAGCATTAACTTTAAACTATCAATAGTCCAGTTAGGAATATTTTGATATGATTTCTTTTTGAAAATAGCATCCAAAGAAAACTGTACATTACAGGGTAAAAAAAGCATCATAAAACTAATAATCGATACAAAATAGTAATGATTTAGATAGGTAGTTTTATCCATTAACTCTATGTACGTAAAGCTTAAAAAGAAAACTAAAATAGCCAAGCGATACTTATAACCAAGGGCAACTAACAATGCAGAAATACCACATACAACAAATAAAACATAGGTGAATGATCCTAGAGGTTGAATCCATTCAAAACCATAATAAGAAAAATAAAATTCAGGCTCAATATAAAGAGAATTAATCCACCCTTTTGACCAAAATCGTATGATACTAACACACATTAAAAAACCAAAAAAAACTCTAAACACCGCTAAAGGAGCGGCATTCGTTTGGCGTTTAAAATAGGTGTTGATGGTTTTTTTCATATTTAAAAAAGGTTCTCATGAATATAGAGAACCTTGGTTTTAGGTAGTATAGATTTGATATTTAGGATTAATCTCCATCAGCATCAATATAATCTACAGAAATACTTAAAACAGACAACATATCGGTTTTTAATAAAATAACTCCTTCTTGAAGTTTATTAAAAACAGCTATCATTCGACTGTTATCGGTATTAATTTGGCTAACAAAATTGTCATTTAAATCATTGATCAATTCGTTAGATTCATCAAACTTGGTTGTAATAGCACTTGTTAGAACTGAATCTTCTGTCATATATTCTATATAATCTTTTAAGGATTTTCCTGAAGAAATAGAAGTATAAGACTGGCCAATAAAAAAGTTTTTTATAGCTTTTAGTGCCTCTAATGACAATAATTTAGATACATTAGAGTTGTAGTATGCCTCTACTTTTGATGATCGGGTGTTGTCTCCGGAAAAAACGCCCGAAGGAATCCCAAACTTATTCGTTCTTAAACCTTTTTCGAAATAATATATAAAATCATTTGTAAGAGTGTTTAAACTAGAAGTCGCTGAATTATCTGAAGAACTTACAAAAATATCTCTTGTTAAAATCCAATCTTGATGAACTACCTCAGTAATACTTACCATTTGAGATACTACATCTTTTAAATATTCTAAATGAGCGATATTGTCATTGTTTTGGTAGAATAAAAGTGTATTTGTTACATTATCTTCAATACCAAATAATAAATAGTCTAAGGTGGGGAGCCCTTGGGCAACCCAATTATTATTGTTCGTCTCTAAATTATAGATACCCGTACTAATATTATTTTCGATTTTTGAAATAGTAGCTGGATACGTATTCATTTTTTGAATATAATAGATCTCTTCTGCTTTTCCTAAATTAAACATCTCAATGTATTGCCAAGTTTTATAAGCTTCAATCCAGTGAGACTGAACTTGTTCTAAACTGGCTAGATCTAGATCATTGCTGAATGTACTTACACTTTGGTCTAGGACTTCAATTTTTTCTCTAAAATCTTCAAAAGCAGGTAAAATAATATTGTCAGTAATGTTTATTAACAATGATTGACGATCAAAATTATCAACTAAATTTTCATTTGATTGAGAAGAATCTGTACAAGAAAAAGAGACAGATAGTAAGAATAATAGATTTATGTAAAGTATATATTTTTTAAACATATCTTAAATTTGAATTAAAAAGACAGGAAGAAAAAATGATATTTTTTCTTCCTGCAAAAATACTATAATTGAGTTAGAATAGCTATAGATACTTATAATTTAGCTTCAATTTGAGCAGCCATTGCATTAAGTTCTTCTGGAGTTATATCCCAAAATCCATTTCCAGCTTCTAAAGCAGTTAACATTGTGTCTACTTCAGCATGAGAAAAGTAGCTTACTCCATTTTGATCATAGGTAAATTGTAGGCTCAAAACAAATCCATATCCTTCAGAAAGACCATGGAAATAATCAGCATAATCAACAGCTGCTGCTGATTTCGCTTCGGCAGCACCTCTGAGGTAATAAGCAGCTTTGTGAAGAATTACTCTAGACATTTTTGTTTTTACTATTTCAGCTTGTGCATCTCTTACTTCTGAGTCATTAGCAACAATAGCAGCTCTACCCATTTTAAATGCATCGTAAATTTCAGTGGCAATACCTGGTTCTTCAGAAGCATTTACCTTTTTTAGATATTTTGCAAATAATACTCCAGATCCATCAGGAGACGCTGCTGCAGTAATATCAGATTCTTGGCCGTACACATACCCAAAACCTTCATCAAAATGATGTTCCATTTTTGTATAATTTTTACCATCTTCTAATGCTACGTTCTCAACGCCATCACCAATTTTGTTAGCACTTAAGTACCCGTAAGCCACTTGATCCATTACCAAAGCACCGATAAGAGACTTCGCAAATACTTGGTTTAGCTCCATTCCCTTTCCGTTTATACGAACAGTTCTTCCTCCAGCACCAGTATGAGATCCTGCAACACCCGCCGCCGCATCAGTACTAAAGCTTGTAGATACATCATCTGCATATTCAGTTATAAAACCTCTGATATCCTCTACTACAGATTCATCACCGTAAGCAGCCGTTTTGTTTCCTAATTTTTTTCCAGAATCATCTAGCGTAGAATCACCAAAACCAGTACCGTCATTAAACATGGTTAAAAGGTCTGATGCTAAGACGTTTTCAGAATTTAGTTGTCCCATTAAAGATGCTGCCATCTCTAATCTTGCAGTTTGTCCTCCAAAACTAACTGTAGTCTCACCTTCTCTGGTGAATGTGTAGGTGTCTGGAGCTTCAACTACAACTGAATCGTCTACAACTAGATCGTCATCTGAGCAAGAAAATAATAGTGTTGAAAATACTGCTAAGGATAAAATTACTTTTTTCATTTTTATTAAGATTAATTATAAATAACGTTTTATTTTGTGCAAATATACTACACAAAATAATATCCACAAAGCTTATTTAGAATAAATAAAAATAAAAATAGGGTTAAAATGATATTGATTTGAAAATCAATATTTTATATTATAAAGTTTTTAAATAATTGATCACTACTTTTCTGATATCAAAGATTAAATCATTATTTTTAGGTGGGATAACAGAAGTAATATCTTTATTATTTGTGGTTAAAAAAGGAATGTCAAGACCTTTTAATAGGTAATCTGAAAAAGCAACTGTGTAAATTTTATTTAGGTTCAATACTTTATTTTTAATCATCCATTGATTGTCAATTTTATATGCATTGAAACGTTGCAAATAGGCACCTTTTCCTTGAGCTGCAATTCCGTAGTTAAGAACACGTTTTAAAAGCCTTCCTTTTATACCTACTTTTAACACTCCCCCTCCATAGGGCAATACTCTAAAAATATCTACTGCTGAAACAGGTCCGCTTAATTGATCATCAATTCTTATTGAACCTCCATTTACTAGTGCACAATCTACTTTGTCATTAAAAGCAAAAGACATGGCTTTGGTAATTACTTGACCCAAATTTGTTTGTACACTTCTAATAGGAGTATCTCTTCCATCCAAAGGTGTTTTTGCTTCGAAAATAACTTCATCTGGGTATTGAATAACATTTTTAATTTGAGCAACTAAAATTCTTTGCCATTTTTTGACAATGCCCCCTACTCTTTCATCGACTTTTATTGAGGCATTAATTTCTTTTAATTCTGATGTAACTGATGTTGCTTTTGTGTTTTTATCGTACGATATTTTATGAATATATACTGTTTTTGCATTGGCATCTGCCTTAGAAATTTGAACGTTTCCTACAAAATCATTGCTATGTGTATGTTCATGACCTCCCATTATTAGTGGAATATTTGGCAATAATTTTGCAATTTTTTTATCATCTGCAAGAGTAACATGAGTCAATCCAAAAATAACATCAACATGATCTTTTATAGCATCATAAGAGGCACTTACTTTTTCAAACATATTGTCATATTCAACAAAGTCTTTTGGATTAGAAGGAATACAAACGCTTACAAAGCCTATTTTTATTTTTGTGCCATCTTCATCTGAAAATTCTTTTATAAAAGTTTCTCCAACAGACTCTTTTAGTCCATTTCTTTCTTTGTAAAAAGGGTGGGTTCCTTGATCTGTTTTTAACTTTATGTTGGCCGAGATCCAAGGAAAATTACTTTCGTTTAATCGATTTTGAAGGTCTTTTTGTGATACATCAAATTCATGATTTCCAAAAGCCACAAGATCGAAGTTCATAGCGTTCATGACTTCAACCATTTGTTTCCCTCGAACTCTTTCTCCATCAACCTTTATGGATCCTAATAAAGAAGGATTCAAAAAATCACCTGCCAAAAAAAGCATGGTATTCGGATTTTCATTAAGCAATTCTTTATGAACACTTTCCACCCTTGCCATGCCTCCATATGCTCCACCTTGGATGGGTGCTATTTCATACACATCATTCAGTTGTAAAAATGTAAAGTCTATTTTACCATCCTCTTTTGAGCAAGATGACAAAAAAGAAATAAATAATAGGTAGAAAATAGATTTGATAAATTTCATTTTTGATTGTTCTTTTAATTAAAATTTAATTATATATGTGATTGAGAAAAAACTTCTAACGCTTTGTTATAAGCACTTTCAAAACTCATGGGTTTAATTCCTGTTGCTACTTTTTGTGCTGTAAAATAACTCAATAATTTTTCAGTGGGCATATTGCCCGTCAACTCATCTTTTGCCATTGGACAACCACCATACCCTTTAATTGCTCCGTCAAAACGTACACAGCCTGCTTCGTGTGCAGCGGCTACTTTTTCATACCATGTATTTGGGGTTGTGTGCAAATGTGCTCCAAACTCAATTTTCGGATATGCTGAAATTAAATTAGAAAACAAATACTCAATTATTGCTGGACTAGAACTACCAATAGTATCTGATAACGATAGTGTTTGAACCCCCATTGTTGATAATTTTTCTATCCAATCACTAACTATTTCTACATTCCAAGGGTCTCCATATGGATTTCCAAAACCCATAGATAAATAAGCTACCACTTTTTTTTTTGATCTATCTGCGATGTTTAAAATAGTATCTAATGTTGCTATAGATTCATTGATTGTTTTGTGAGTATTACGCATTTGAAAATTTTCTGAAATTGAAAAAGGGTAGCCTAAATAATCAATTTCTTCAAACTGAGAGGCATCCTCTGCGCCTCTTGCATTGGCAATAATTGCCAATAATTTACTTTTAGTTCTAGACAGCTCTAATTGTGCCAAAACAGCTGCAGTATCTCGCATTTGAGGAATTGCTTTTGGTGAAACAAAACTTCCAAAATCAATGGTATCAAAACCAACTTTTAATAAAGAGTTTATATACAATGCCTTTTTTTCTGTAGAAATAAAATGCGATTTAATTCCTTGCATTGCATCTCTTGGACATTCTATGATTTTTACTTTTTTCATCTGATCCAAAGATAAATATTCTATTGAAGAGGCAAACTATTTTTAGTCGATTATTATTTTCTTAGGATAATTTTTTAATTCAAATTATGACCATTCAAATATAATATTTCTTCTAAAATCTTATGGATTCAAATTTAAATGATAATTTTAGAAAATAGTTTTTTCAAAAAGAAATAATTAAATAATTCTACTAATAGTAGGCTTAAAATTGATAATTTAATAAAATTATCAATTACGCTCACTTTTGTACAAGCAATACTATTTTTTATTCGGATATTTGTAACGAGATTCTACTTTTTCCATATTGTTAACAATGATCGATAATGCTACTTTAGAAATCCTACACAACTCACTTACGGGTGATGTTCTTTTTGATAAACTTCACAAAACACTCTATGCGACAGATGCTTCTGTGTATAGAAAAATTCCTTTGGCGGTTGCTTTTCCAAAAAATGAAAAAGATTTACAAACATTACTTCATTTTGCTACTAATAATAAGATTACGTTAATCCCAAGAACTGCGGGCACGTCTCTTGCAGGACAATGTGTAGGAGACGGAATTGTGGTGGATGTTTCCAAACATTTCACCAACATTATTTCTTTTGATGAACAGGCAAAAACAATTAGGTTACAACCAGGAATAGTTAGAGATTCTTTAAACGTATTTTTAAAACCTTACCATTTATTTTTCGGTCCGAATACATCTACCTCAAACAGATGTATGATTGGTGGTATGGTTGGCAATAATTCTTCCGGAAGTACTTCAATAAAATACGGAGTTACTCGTGATAAAGTTTTGGGAATTGATGCATTTCTAAGTGACGGAAGCAGAGCAACTTTCAAAGAAATAACTTCTGATGAATTCATTAAAAAAACAAAAGAAGACTCACTAGAAGGGAAAATTTATAAAACAATTTATTCAGAATTAATTTCAGAATCTGTACAAAAAGAAATTTACGATCAGTTTCCAAAAGAGGCTATTCACAGAAGAAATACAGGCTATGCTGTTGATGAATTTTTAGCTTCAGATTTGTTTGGTGGAGATTCACCTACAATAAACCTTGCAAAATTCCTATCTGGAAGCGAGGGAACCCTTACTTTCATTACTGCTGTAACCCTGCAATTAGACCCTTTACCGCCTCAAAAAAGCATCATGGTTTGTTCTCATTTTACCAGTATTAATGAGAGCTTGATTGCTACTGTTACAGCAATGAAACACAATTTATACAATTGTGAGTTGATGGATAAAACTATTTTAGATTGTACCAAAAACAACCGAGAACAGGCAAAAAACAGGTTCTTCTTACAAGGTGATCCTGAAGCTATTTTAATGTTAGAAGTTTCAGCAAACACTATAGAGGAAGCAGAAAATCTAGCAAATAATTTAATTGCCGATTTAGAAAAAAACAACTTTGGATATCATCATCCAAAAGTGTACGATGAAGACATTGCAAAAGTTCATTATTTACGAAAAGCTGGTTTAGGCTTGTTAGGAAATATTGTTGGAGACAAAAAAGCTGTAGCATGTATAGAAGATACCGCTGTGGCTCTTGAAGACTTACCAAGTTATATTGAAGAATTTACTAAAATTATGGATAAATATCAGCAAAATGCAGTGTATTATGCACATGCAGGAGCTGGAGAATTACATTTACGACCAATTTTAAACTTAAAGAAAAAAGAGGATGTTGTTCTGTTTAGAAAAATAACAACTGAAACGGCTGAATTGGTTAAAAAATACAAAGGTTCTTTTAGTGGTGAACACGGAGATGGGATTGTACGTGCAGAATTTATTCCGCTAACGATTGGTGAAAAGAATTATCAGTTATTAAGACGTATTAAAAAAGTCTTTGATCCAAATAACGTTTTTAACAAAGGAAAAATTACGGATGCTTTTCCAATGGATCAAAATTTACGTTATGAAATAGATAGGAAAGAACCAAAAATAAATACGATTCAAGATTTTTCTGATAGCGAAGGTATTTTAAAATTAGCAGAGAAGTGTAATGGTTCTGGAGATTGTAGAAAACCCGCTTCTGCTGGAGGTACCATGTGTCCGAGTTACAGAGCAACAAAAAACGAAAAAGACACTACACGAGCAAGAGCAAATACATTACGGGAGTTTTTAACCAATTCTGAGGAACAAAATAAATTCGACCACAAAGAATTAAAAGAAGTTTTTGATTTATGTCTCAGCTGTAAGGCTTGTGCCAGTGAGTGTCCTAGTAATGTTGATGTAGCTACTTTAAAAGCTGAGTTTTTATATCAGTATCAGGAAACAAACGGGTATTCTTTTCGAAATAAATTATTTGCGAACAATGCAAAATACAATAAACTAGGTAGCTATTTCCCAACAATTACCAACTTTTTCACTAATTCAATCCTTGCTAAAAGAGTTTTAGGGGTTGCTGTGGAGCGTACAGTGCCTAAATTAGCTAATCAGACGTTAAAAAGTTGGTTCAAGAAACATCACCCTAAAAAATCAAGAAAAGCAGTTTATTTATTTAATGATGAATTTACTAATTTTTATGATTCTGAAATTGGAATAGATGCTGTTATTTTGTTAGAAAAATTAGGATATGAAGTAAGATTGATTGCTCATGATGAAAGTGGTAGAAGTCATATTTCTAAAGGATTTTTAAGAGAAGCAAAAGAAATTTGCAATAATAATATTGGTATTTTTAGAGATATTGTCACTGCTGAAACTCCTTTAATAGGTATAGAACCTTCTGCAATTTTAGGATTTAGAGATGAATATCTTCGTTTAGCAGATGACAAAGTATCCGCAGAAAAAATAGCAAAAAATAGTTTTACTTTCGAAGAATTTTTATCACAAGAATTAGAGAAAGGACATATAGATCGTTCTCTTTTTACATCGGAAGCTAAGACATTGAAGATTCACGGACATTGCCATCAAAAAGCCTTGTCTGGAACCCATGCAACCTTCTCTATCTTAAACATTCCTTCCAATTATAAGGTGAGTATTTTAAATACAGGATGTTGTGGAATGGCGGGATCTTTTGGGTATGAAAAAGAACATTATAAAGTTTCAATGCAAGTTGGTGAAGATATTTTATTTCCAAAAATAAGAAATTGTCCTCCAGATACTGAAATTGCAGCAGCAGGAACAAGCTGTAGACATCAAATTTTTGACGGTACAAAACGTCTTGCAAAACATCCAATTACAATTCTAAAAGAAGCCTTATCTTAGGCAAATGCAAAGTAAAAATAAAGTATCATCAATGTTTGCCCTAATTATTGCTGGGGAAGCTATTTTTTTATTACCATTTATTTTAATGCGGGTTTTTAAACCTATTATTAGAGAAGCTTTTCTTATTTCTGACGCCGAAATTGGGGAAGCACAAGCCTTGTATGGAATTACAGCTGTACTCTCCTATTTTTTTGGTGGTTTTATTGCTGATAAATGGGAAACTAGAAAATTATTATCAATTTCATTACTATTAACAGCCGTTGGTGGTTTTTGGATGGCATTAATTCCTTCTATTTTTACGCTAAAACTACTATACGCTTTTTGGTGGGTGTCTACGATTTTATTCTTTTGGGCCGCTCTAATTAAAGGAACAAGGCAATGGGGGAATAAAAACAATCAAGGCTTATCATTTGGATTGTTAGATGGTGGAAGAGGAATTTTTGCTGCAACTATAGCGTTATCTGGTGCAGGAATTTTGACTTTTTTCTTTCCTCAAAAAGGAGCAGAAATAACATTTGAAAACAAAGTTGAAACGCTACGGTATATCATTGGCGCTATCACTCTTATTGTATTTATAGTTGCTTTGTTCGTTTGGAAAGTAATCCCAAAGGAAAATTATAAATCTAGAACTGGTGAAGAATTTAAATTCAATTTTAACAAGGCATATTCTTTAATGAAAGAAAAAAAAGTAATCTTTCATTCAATAATCATTTTTTGCGCCTATTGTGCATATAAACTCACAGGAGTTTTCGGTACATATGCAAAAGATGTTTGGAATTATTCTATAGAGGAAGCTACTTATTTTGCAGTTTTTATTCAATTTTTAAGACCGCTCGCAGCAATTACTATTGGTTGGATTGCTGATAAATTCATTCCTTCCAAATTAATTGCTCCTTCCTTTTCTGTTTTAGTGATAACCTCTTTAACCTTAGGGTTAGGAATCTTTAATCAGCAACCCATATTGATATCTATAACAGTTTTTATTTTTATGGCATTGGGAACTTATTCTTTAAGAGGATTGTATTTTGCAATTATTGAAGAAACAAAAACTCCTATTCAATTTACTGGAACTTTGGTGGGAATTATCTCTGTTGTAGGATTTACGCCAGATATATTTATGTCATTATTTACAGGATATATGTTAGGTGAAAATCCTACAATTACTGAATATAAAAATTTGTTTACATTTTTCACATTAATTCCATTCACTGGTTTAATTGCTGCTTTAGCTTTTAGAAAATCGATATCAAAATTATAAGTAAAAAAAGGAATTATATAGTTGATGTGTATCGTTACGATAAGATGAAATGTCTCAGACCTTTTAATGATTTCTTATTTAAGAGCCTTTAAACTACCTTTAATCGTTTCAATTTTTGCTTTTGTATCTGCTTCTTTTTTTCGTTCTATGGTAATTACCTGCTCTGGTGCATTGGAAACGAATCGTTCATTCGATAACTTCTTTCTTATACCAAATAAAAAACCTTCTGCTCTCTTTAATTCTGCTTCTAATTTTTTTATTTCTGCTTCAACATCTATATTCTCAGTAGAAATTGGCACAAAATATTCATTCGATTTCACTCTAAAAGACGCGCCTTCGACTTTGTTAGAAACGGTATTAAAGGTGATACTATTTGTTAATTTTTGAACAATAGCATTAAATTTCACGTTACTATTTTCATTTTGAACTACAAATAATTCTATCCCCTCTTTAAAAGGAATATTTTTATCTTTTCTGATTGTTCTTACACCAGAGATTACATCAGAAGCAAAATCAAAATCAGCAATAATTTTAGCATCAAACTCTTTCTGAACTGGATACTTAGCAATTATCAATGCCTCTTCTGGTGATCTCTTTGCTATAAACTGCCATATTTCTTCTGTTAAAAATGGCATGAATGGATGTAAAACTTTTAGGTTATTTTCTAAAACTTCAAGTATGGCTTCAAATGTTTTATTGTCTATTGGTTGTTGATACGCAGGTTTTACAATTTCTAATAACCAGGAAGAAAAATCATCCATAATTAATTTGTAGATTGTCATTAAAGCATCAGATAAACGGTATTTAGAAAAATGATCTTCTATTTCAGTAAGTGCTTTTTGAAATTTAACCTCATACCAGGCCAAACCAATTTTTGCAGTTTCGGGTTGTGCGATACTTTGATCAACTTCCCATCCTTTTATCAAACGAAAAGCATTCCATATTTTATTTGCAAACTGCTTTCCCTGCTGGCATAAATCTTCGTCAAACATTAAATCATTTCCAGCTGCTGAACTTAACAACAATCCAACTCGAACTCCATCTGCTCCATAATCTTCAATCAACTTTAAAGCGTCTGGAGAATTGCCAAATGATTTAGACATTTTGCGTCTTTGCTTATCTCTTACCAAACCTGTTAAATAAACATTTTGAAAAGGTTTTTCATCTTTATATTCATATCCAGCGATGATCATTCTTGCCACCCAAAAAAATAGAATATCGGGCCCCGTTACTAAATCATTTGTTGGATAATAGTATGTAATTTCTTCATTTTCTGGATTTCTAATTCCGTCAAAAACTGACATTGGCCATAACCAAGAAGAAAACCAAGTATCCAAAGCGTCTTCATCTTGTTTCAAATCTGAAATTGTTAGAGTCGAATTTCCTGTCTTTTCTTTTGCTATAATTAATGCAGCTGAAATTGTTTCTGCAACTACAAAATCTTCTTTTCCATCTCCATAGAAAAATGCAGGAATTTGGTGTCCCCACCAAAGTTGACGAGAAATATTCCAATCTCTAATATTTTCCATCCAATGACGATAGGTATTTTTAAATTTCTTAGGATACAAGTTTATCTCAGAATTCTCTCTTAAAACAGCATCAATTGCTGGTTTTGCGAGCTCTTCCATTTTTAAAAACCATTGATCAGACAATCTTGGTTCTATGACTGCTTTTGTTCTTTCTGAAGTACCAACCTTATTGGTATGAACTTCAGTTTTTAATAAAATTCCTTTTTCTTCTAATTCTTTTACAATCTCTTTGCGAACAACAAACCTGTCTTTTCCTTGATACTGTAATCCAAAAGAATTCAAAGAAGCATCATCATTAAAAATATCTATCACCTCTAATTTGAACTTCTCTCCTAAATTCTTGTCGTTTTCATCATGAGCAGGAGTTACTTTTAAACAACCTGTTCCAAATTCTATATCTACATATTCATCTTCAATGATAGGAATTACTCTTCCACAAATTGGAACAATTGCTTTTTTCCCTTTTAAATACCTAAAACGTTCATCGTTTGGATTGATACAAATTGCAGTATCTCCAAAAATAGTTTCTGGCCTTGTGGTAGCAATTGTTAATGTATCCTCAGAATTTTCTATTTTGTATTCTAAATAATATAAATTACCTTGTCTTTCTTCGTATATTACTTCTTCATCAGACAATGTCGTTTTAGCTTCAGGATCCCAGTTTACCATTCTATAACCTCGATAAATAAATCCTTTATTATAAAGATCTACAAAAACCTTAATTACAGCCTCAGACATCTCTGGATCCATGGTAAAAGCTGTTCTTTCCCAATCACAAGAGGCTCCTAACTTTTTTAATTGTTCTAAAATAATTCCTCCGTATTCATCTTTCCATTCAAAAGCATGTTGTAAAAATTCTTCACGAGTCAAATCACTTTTATGAATTCCTTGTTCTTTTAATTTGGCTACAACTTTAGCTTCAGTTGCAATAGATGCATGATCAGTTCCAGGAACCCAACAGGCATTTTTCCCTAATAAACGAGCACGTCTAATTAATACATCTTGTATTGTGTTATTTAGCATATGCCCCATATGCAATATTCCTGTCACATTTGGAGGTGGAATTACAATTGTATAAGGCTCTCTTTCATCTGGTGTTGAATGAAAATAATTATTTTTCATCCAATACTCATACCATTTGTCCTCTACTTGCTTTGCATCATATTTAGATGGGATTGTCATACTCTGTAATAATTTTTTAAATATCGACGGTAAAAATACAATTATCTATTTTTGTAGAGAAAATTAGCGGTTGAATTTTTTAAAACAAATTATTAATATTAATTTTACAGTATAAAACACAAGTTATGAGAGCTTTTAAAACATTTTTAGTCATCTTTTTTATTACTTTTTCTTTAAATGCCCAAGAATTTAAATTTGAAGAGGAAGTTATTAATTACGGAAAAGTAGACAAAGGCTCAGACGGTGCAAGAGTTTTTGTGTTTAAAAATATTGGAGATCAACCTTTAATTATAAAAAATATTCAATCTTCATGTGGGTGTACTGTTCCAAAAAAACCTGAGGAACCAATTATGCCTGGAAAAACAGGGGAAATTAAAGTTTCATACGACACCAAAAGAGTTGGAGGTTTTTCTAAAGCTATTACCATTTTTTCAAATGCAAAAAATGCTCGAAAAGTAATCAAAATAAAGGGTATTGTAAATAAAGCGATTTCTTTGCAGAAAGAAAAAAGTATGCTTTCTGATTCAAAAAAATAATTTACACTCTCTTTTCAAAACAAAATTCATATTTTGAGTTTTCTCAATGTATAAGAAGCATTTTTTTATCTCTTTTTTGAAATTTATTTAACAAGAACTGTTACCATACATTTACCCGCTTATTTCCCATTTATTTCAGAAATAGCGTCATTTTTTCAATAGGCGTCTTATATTTTTCATTTTTTAGCATATTTTTTATATAATTAACTTTTAATCATTAAAGTTTCTTTAATAAAGTGATATAAATAAAATATATTTCGGAAATTAGCCTACTTAAATACATAAAAATAGTATGCCAGCAATATCTAAAAAAGGGCTTAAAATGCCTGAATCACCAATCAGAAAATTGGTGCCTT
>ERZ1046568.1299-NODE-1299-length-18082-cov-5.451268_pt1 | contig 18082 bp, 20 predicted proteins | sample MGYA00383092_ERZ1046568 | MGnify/ENA primary metagenome ERZ1046568 (study PRJEB29581, sample SAMEA5548362) | metagenome | biome: marine; feature: coastal; material: water | depth 1 m | study: Short-term variability in the microbial, nano- and picoplankton... | reverse complement strand
CATTCTTTTTCAAGCCTATCCAGGACGGTACGACAAACCCTCGTATGGAGCTGGCATTTCGTGAGCCATCGAAGCGTATCACGAAAAACAATAAGACTTCTCAGATTGGTGATGCCCTTAACTCAGTAATCAACTGGAAGAACACCACGAATAATGCATATGACGGTGAGAAGCTGCATATGTTATACCTCGACGAGGCTGGTAAGTGGGAGAAACCTACTGATATCAGAGAGGCCTGGAGGATTGAGCGAACCTGCTTGATCGTAGGTAAGAGAGTGGTGGGTAAAGCCCTGGTAGGCAGCACGGTAAACCCGATGAATAAAGGTGGAGAAGAGTACCGCGAGCTGTGGGCTGACTCCGATCCTAATGAAAGAAATCAGAACGGACGAACCAGGTCTGGATTATACAGAATATTCATCCCAGCGTATGACGCGCTGGAAGGTTTCTTTGATGTGTATGGTAATGCTGTTGTTGACGACCCCTCTCAAAGCTTACATATAAGAGGCATAGACGGAGAAGCCATTGATCAAGGGAGTAAGACTTATCTAAAGAACGAGCGTAGCTCATTTAAAAACGACCCTTCTGAGCTAAATGAGATCATTAGGCAGTTCCCTTTTACTGAAGATGAAGCCTTTAGGGATAGTATCGAGGGTAGTCTGTTTAATATCGGTAAGATCTACCAGCAGATAGAGTTCAATGAAGATATGTTCCCCAACCCAGTGGTAAGGGGTAACTTCATATGGAGGAAGAAAGACGAAGAAGTTGTGTTCTCTCCAGACCCCAACGGTAGGTTTAGGGTGTCCTGGATGCCCCCCGATCATCTAAGAAATCAGAAAAAAGACGATAGAGGCAAGAAGATAGCCCCTAACAGTCATATAGGCGTTGGAGGGGTTGACTCATATGATTTAGACGCTACAGTGGACGGTAGGGGCTCTAAAGGCGCTCTACACATGTACAATAAGTTTAGTATGGACGCCCCTGCTAACATGTTCGTAGTGGAGTATGCTTCTCGCCCAGACCTAGCCAGCATATTCTATGAGGATGTTTTGATGTGTGCCTTCTTTTACGGGTATCCTTTACTTGTAGAGAACAATAAGTACGGTATCGTAAGGTATTTTGAATCAAGGGGTTACGACGGTTACTTAATGGACAGGCCTGACTTCTTGAAGACAGGTAACTCCTCGGTAAACGTAAGGACCAAAGGTATCCCATCGAACTCGCAGGATGTGATACAGTCTCATGCTCAGGCTATAGAGGCTTACATACACGATCATGTAGGCATAAAAGCTGAGACTGAGGAGTTTGGAAATATGTATTTTAACCGAACTCTAGAGGACTGGATTGCGTACAAGATAGATAAGCGCACTAAGTTTGACTTGACTATCAGCTCTGGTTTAGCACTCCTTGGTGCTCAGAAATCAAAGAAGAAAGAAAGACCTGCTTCTAACTTTAATGACAAGAAGTTTTTTAGGACGCACAAGCCCAAAGCCTGGCACTTCTAGTTTTACTATATTTGCATTGGAGTTATAATAACTCAGCTCATTGCAAATGCACAGTAACAACAAAAAATCTAATTTTCCAGACCCGCTGGCCTTGTCTGAGCAAAAGCAAAGCAAGGCTTACGGTCTTAGCTACGCTAAAGCTGTATATAAGCAGTGGGGCAAGATGGATCAACAAAACTCCATCTTTGGGAAAAGAAAGAAAACCTTTGAAAGAAACCGACGCTATGCGAACGGAACTCAAGATACAGCTATCTACAAGTCTCTTCTTACTTCATTAGACCCGAATAACGGCGATGGGAGTATGCTCAATATTGACTTCACCCCAGTGCCTATCTTGCCTAAGTTTGTTAGGATTGTAGTAAACAAAATCCTGTCTTTATCCCCATATCCAAACCTGGAGGCTATCGACCCTCTTTCTTCTTCTGAAAAAGACGCAAGCAGAAAAAAGGTAGACATGCTTGTTCAGTCTAAAAGAATTATTTCTAAAATAGAAGAAAAAACAGGGGTTTCTATAGGTATGAGCTCTGAGCTAATACCAGAGTCTTTGGAGGAGTCTGAGATATTTATAGATAATAACATAAAGTCTTCTTCTGAGATAGCTGCCCAACTTGCGACTAACTTAACTCTAGAGTGGAATGACTTTAATGACTCTACCTTACGTAGATGTGTAAACGATCTTGCCATTACAGGAATGGCGGTTGTAAAGCGATCTAACGACCCCAGCTACGGGATTAAAACTGACTACATTGACCCTGTAAATTTTGTTCACAGCTTTACTGAAGATCCAGACTTCGGAGACCTTACGTATGCTGGTCATGTGAAGTATGTCCCCATCCACGAATTAAAGCGCATGGCTGGAGATCAGTTTACAGAGGAGGAGTTTAAAGAGATAGCGAATAAGGCTCAGAAGAAGTACGGTTATGATGCTGGTAAGATGAATCAATCTTCTTACGACAGAGTAAACAACCAGTCTAACTTTGGTTACGACGAGTATATGGTTGAGGTCCTTGATTTTGAGTTTATGTCAGTCGATTGCGAGTATTTTGAGAATAAAGAGAGCAGACACGGCAACGTAGGCTTTTACTCTAAAGGGGAAAATTACAAAGGCCCTCAGAACTCTGTATTTAACAGAGACGTAGTAAAACTTGAGTCTGCTTCCGTGTACGGAGGTTGTTATGTCTTGGGAACTGACTTCTTATTTAATTATAGCAAGAAGAATAACATCCCAAAAAACATTCACGATATCTCCAAGACTAATTTATCGTACTCGGCTTGTTCTACTAACATCCTCGACATGATGCCTAAGTCTATGGTTGATAGCTGTATCGGCTTTGCTGATCAGTTGCAGCTTACGCACTTAAAGATTCAGCAAGCGGTCTCTAAGGCTAAGCCAGACGGTATCATTATTGATATTGAAGGCTTAGAAAACGTTCAGCTAGGAAAAGGCGGCGAGCTACAGCCGCTTGACCTTCACGACATTTACGAGCAGACTGGTGTATTCTACTATAGAAGCAAAAACCCAGAAGGAGGATTTCAAAATCCACCCATCAGAGAGATTGGAAACAGTATCCGAAATATAAATGAGTTGATTGGGTTGTACAATCACTATTTAAAAATGATTCGAGATGCCACTGGTATCAACGAAGTCATGGATGCCTCTTCACCAAAAGGAGATGCTCTTGTGGGTGTAAGACAGCAAGCTTTGGCTGCTGCTAACAACGCGATATACGACATCACCAACTCTTCTATGATTCTTTATAAGAAGGTTTGCAGTGATGTGGTTAAGTGTCTTCAGGTAATCCATCCAGACTCCGTTCTTTACAGAATATACGAAAACTCTATAGGTAAAGAAAATATGTCTGTTTTGAGCTCCTTCAGGAACCTCTCTATGTACAACTTTGGAGTAAGGGTGATAAAAGAGATGGAAGAAGGTGAGCGTCAGTATTTGGAACAGAACATTCAAATAGCTTTGTCTCAAAAAGAGATAGATCTGGAGGATGCTATTTCCGTCAGGCAGCTGAAAGATATAAATCAAGCTGAAAGACTTCTTGTTGTTAGACGTAAAAAAAGAATGGCCATGAGTCAACAGGCCGCAATGCAAAATTCTCAGCAACAAGCTCAGATCCAGCAGCAGTCAGCGCAAGCCACTTCACAAGCAAAACAACAAGAAATGCAATTGCAGTCTCAGCTTACCGCTCAGGAACTTCAACTTAGAAGCGAGCTTGAAGCAAAACTTGAAGGGGTTAAGCATGAGTTTAATAAAGAAATAGAGATGATAAAGGCTCAGTCCGCAGAGTCTAGATCTAAACAAGATAGAGACCTTAAGTCTAGCTCGGATTTAGAAAAGGAAGACAGAAAGGATGAGAGGGTTAAAAAGCAAGCTGTTGAGCAAAGTAAGTTGCTTTCTCAGAGAAAAGGGGAGCGCGGTGAGCTATCGGATGATTCAGGAAACATTACATCAGAAATTTTAAGCTAAGATGGCTAAAACTATAAACTTAGATACTTCACAAAGGGTCGATGTTATTTGCAAAAAAGGGGACACCTTTGATTTATCATTAACATTAAAGGATAGCGAAACCTTACTTTCTATGGTGAATGATACATCCTCACCCTCCACGGATGCTGATCAATTTAAAATGGAAGTCAGAGATAGCGACGAAAATCAAGAAGCCATTACAGATGCAGGCGTCTTGCTAAGCACAGAACACGCAGGCAACAAAAAAATATCTGTAAAAGACTCTACTGGAACAGATTTTACCTCCGACAGCGTAGGTGCCGCCTCCGAAGACGGAATTGTTAGATTTGTTGTTTCAGCTGATAATATGAAAGAGATTCCTTCTGGTCTTTATGTTTATGACATAGAGATTGATGATTTTACCTCCCAAAAGACAAGTACTTTGATTTACGGTACCTTTAAAGTAAACGAAGACATAAGCATATAATGGCAACCAACGTAACCGTATCTTCTGGTGACAAAACGGCTGTTGTTACTGTGTCTCAAAGCGGCAACACTGTTTCTTTTTCTACCGAGAAAAGCGCTGCTGTTGTGTCTATACCTGAAGTAAAGAATAACGTTCTTGTTTCTGGTTTCGCTGCGACTGGTGCTGCTGGGGTTCAGGGACCCGAGGGGCCACAAGGTCCTGCTGGTCAAGACGGCCAGGATGGCGCGGATGGCGATGACGGTGCGAACGGCCAAGACGGAGTTGACGGTGCAACTGGAGCTAACGGTAAGTCTGCTTATCAGGTTTATGTCGATAGCCTATCACCAGGGTCATTAGCTCCGTCCGAGGCTCAATGGCTTGCTTCTCTTGTCGGCGCTGATGGACCTACGGGTGCTGCTGGCCCAGAAGGAAACTTAGGTTTAAGTGCTTATCAGGTTTGGGCTGGCGTAAACAACAACGGCACAGAACAACAATTTCTAGACTCTATTGTTGGCGCCCAAGGCCCTCAGGGTCTTCAGGGTGTTCCTGGCAATGACGGGGAGTCAGAAACTCTTTCCTCAGCAATTGATATATTCCTACCCAATGGAGGTAATTTTGGTCAGTTTTCTAGCGGTGAAGAAATCACTGTCGGTGATGGCACAAAAACAGCTATTGATATCATTAGGGAGGCTCTTGTTGAGCTTGGACATATAGGTCAGGTTTCTTTTTCAACAGTAACCCCTGGTTCTGTTGATTATTCTAAAACCTCTATATCAAGCCTTTCTGTTTCTTTGACAGCCTCTGTAGCTAACACAAACCACACAGCCCCTACCCCCTCGACTGTTAGTTTTGAGTTTTTCAAGAAGGTGGGACAAGCAACAGCTTATGGATCTTCATTCCAGACGGTTAGTGCTGGCGGGGCAACAGCAACAGCAACCGTCACTAATGATTTAGACTTTGCTTTCGCTACAACAGACCCAACCAACGAGTGGATTTACTTTAAGGTGGTAGCAACAGATAGTCAGAATTCAAGCACCACCAACGCTGAATATGTTTTTGATCCTAGCTATAGCGTACCCCTAATAAATGGGTTGTCAGCAAACACAGCCACTGGTTCAGGGGAGTCATTGGGTTCTAGCCTAAACGATAGAACCAGGTTTAATGGTGAGTCTGTAATTAGATTTAGAGTTGATGACAACTCCCCAGGCGTTGACTTGGATAAGGCCAGAATATTTTACGATAATGGATCTGGAAGTTTAACTCCCTTAGCCACAGTGGATCTTAGTGCTCTTTCTATTAATAATGGTTATACACCTTATGTGGAATATTCTCATGATGCTGGCTTCGTAGAGATAGGCAGTACTAACTCATATACTGTAAAGATTTTTGACGACGAAAGACCTTACGTTAATGATGTTTCTAATCCTTGCGATACAGAATTGGATGGATATTTAGTCAATAGGATTCCTATTCACATGGTTCTTTCCTCTACGGCCCTTACAAACACCTCTTCTGATTCTGACTGGCAGGACCTTTATGATGGTACAACTTCTGGTACAACTGTTTTAATAAATGAACAACTTACCAGTACTGGTGACTTTTTAGACGCAAACACAGATCAGCTTTTTGCATCCTTTACCGTTCCTGGCACCCAATCCGTGGGGGATTACATATATTGGTTTGTACCTACTTATTTCTTCTCGTCCTCTAACGGGGGAACTCAAGACATTACAGGAACCTCGAATGTCTTTATTGATTTGTTTCATAATTATAACGACAACGCAAACATCCCTGGAGGACTATCTAATGTAATAGAGGATCCAGGAGTTATAGATACAGACTACACTTTATTTAAAAGCAACCTAAACCTTGAGACTAGGTTTGGAAACTCCTCGAATACAACACCTTATATTGGACTTAGAATTAAAGATGCTTTAGGAGGCACAGCCCTAAGGAACACAAAGATATTAATTAGAAACAATGAGTAATGCCAGAGTTTGATGGAGCCTTAGTTCGCTCGGCTGATGATGCCGTGCTCGTAAACCTGAATAAAGACGCTGGAAGTCAGATAAGGGGTATTGGTATTTTCGAATCCGTTAGTGGGGTTACAGAGCCAGTTAGAGATTCACTACCGTCAAACAATAGGTGTGATGGTTATATAGCCGTTATCAAGGCTGATAATAAGGTCTACGTGTTTCATGGTGACCCAGCCACCCAATGGAGCAATTCAGCAAACTGGACGGAGATGGGCGCTGGGTCTGAAGTAAACGACTTGAGCTCTAGCGTTACTTGGGCAGATGTGCCAGACGCAAACATAACTGAGGCTAGTGTCGTTCAGCACGAAGATGCTCTCACCATCGATAAAAGTCAGGTTACAGATCTTTCTACTGATCTTACTGCCATTCAAAGCAGCGTATCCTCAAACACTTCTAACGTAAGCAGTAATACTAGTGGCATCACTACTAATGCCACAGCGATTACAGGCAATACCTCGTCAATCACCGCGAATGCTACGGCTATTTCGGGGAACTCTACCGACATTTCAAGCAATACGACTTCAATTAATGACAACGCAGCAAATATTGTTTCTAACGATTCCGACATAGCCACTAACGTTACTGCGATCTCCACTAATGCTACTGGTATTTCTACTAATGCTACTGGTATTTCTACTAATGCTACTGGTATTTCTACTAATGCATCTGATATTGCTGCTAATGCTGCAAACATTTCATCAAATGATACTGACATTTCGAACTTGCAGACTGATTTGGCAAGCGAGATCGCTGCTACAAATAGTGACGTAACCAGCTTGCAGAATCAGGTGTCTTCGAATGATACAGAAATTGCTACTAATACTACAGACATTGGAACGAATGCTGGTGGCATTGCTGCGAATGTTACAAGCATTGGGACGAATACTGGTAACATTTCATCAAATACCACGAATATAACTGCCAATGCTGCAAACATTGGAACGAATACTAGTGCCATTGCTGCGAATGTTACAGCCATCAATATTATCGGTACTGATAATACCTCAAACGCTACAGGTGTTTCTACTAACGTAGCTAATATCGCTACTAATACAGCGGATATAGCAACAAATTCTACAGACATTGGAACGAATACTAGTGCCATTGCCGCGAATGTTACAAGCATCACAACCAACGCTACTGGTATTTCCACTAACGTTACTGCGATCTCCACTAACGCTACTGATGTTGCTGCCAACTTGACTGCCATCCAGTCAAACGACACGGACATCGCCAACCTCCAGACTGAGTTAAACGCTACCCAAACGGGTGCTGGTTTGAACACGGACGGCACTTACACTGCAAACGCTTTAGCGAACTACACATCTGCTGCTGGTTCCTTGACCGCTGCTGATGATGCTTTGGATGCAGCCATTAATGCTAACGCGACGGCAATATCTAACATTAATAATTCGACTACTGGTCAAACAAGCAGTTCAATTACAATCACAAACAGCGACAGTGCTTTCTCCCACATGACCTCTCCTATAGCGTCTGGGACTTCGATTGAGGCTATAATTAGCGATATTCTTGAAAAGTACAACCTCTCTACACTTACTTTTTCTTCCGTGGTTTCCTCTTACGAGAACACAGACGGAACCTTCCCTACCGCTTCTAACAAAACGTTTGGAACTAGTCAAAGCGCAATACTTGAAGTGGGCCAAACTCTTAGAACTACTGGCTTTAACTTTTCGGTTGGCACTACATCTCAAACCACAGATGATTCTGTTCTGTTCAAGGTTGGCAGCACTACGCTTGTTAGTGGTGTTTCCGATACGGCTAGCTCAGGCAGCTATAGCGCTGACGACCAGGTTGTGAATTTAACTAGCAGCCAGTCTTCAAAAACCTTTAAGGTTGAGGTTACAGATAGCGGAGGGGGTTCTGACGTTACAATCGATAAGATTAAAACTGCATACTGGAGAAACAGAGTGATACTTGGTGCATCGAGCACTGGCTCTATTGCAGATAACACTGCTGCTGACATTCTTTACGACGGAATTACTCAGATGGGATCTAACCTGAATAGCGGAAACTCATGGTCCGTAAACACAACCGCCGATGGTAATTCTAATTCTAACTACACATACATCATCTTCCCCGCTGCTTTTGGAGACCTTCAAAATGTAATTCAGGGCGGAGCGCTTTCGGTTATTGACGCCTTTACTGACTTAGGTGATTTTACAATTACCAATCAGTATGGAGCCTCTATATCTTATAGTTTTTATAGGACCAACAATACAGCTTCGTTCGCTAATGGAACCTCACTAGCAATAACATTCTAAAAATGCCAATTAAGTACCCAGACTTTTTACAACACAACAACCCTGATGCGGTTCTTATTGATGCTACCGAAAACCAGACTAAAGGTTTTGGGTTCTTTGACAATACAGGCGATAGGGATGACTTAGATGTGGCCCTTCAGACGACTGGCTATATAGCTGTAGTTGGTTCAACTCCTTATGTATACACTGGAGGCGCCTGGGATTCATCTGCCAACTGGAAAGACATATCTCCTATAACTTCTTTAGATCAGCTTAGTAATGTTTCCACCTCTGGGGGGGCTACAAACGATGTGCTGGCTCAAAACTCATCAGGGTCATTTGATTTAAAGAATCCTTTTGATCTTTTTATGGCTGCTGCCGAAACCCTGGGTGACTTTCCTACCAGTGGGGCTACATTGGGTGATTTTGACGGCGACAATAATGTGGGCGTTCCTGATCTTCTTCTTTTTTTAGCGAACTTCAATAACTCTATATTTGACCTTTCCTCTCAGTCAATAACTTTCACTAGCATGTCTAGTACCCCTGTATCCATACAGACAAGCTCTTTAAACGAATCAAATTACGATGGACAAACAACCCTATCTAATCTTACAAAGTTAAATATAGGCGCTCAAACATCCGATAGCTCTATATCCCCTTATGACTGGCTTGTAAACCAAACTAACGACTACATTCAGTTCTATACAACCGACGGCAGCGATATAAGCGGTTCAAGTGGTTTTACTTATTTTGATAACGCAAAGATTCAGCTTGCCAACCCAACCAACCTTCAGACCTCAGTGGAGGCTATAACAGACGACACTAATTTTGCCCTCTATTGTTATATTGAAACTATTTATTCTTCATCAACTCAATCTCAATTAGAGTTAGTTGGAACTTATAGTGTTAATGATTTTGATCAAACTATAAGCGTAAATCAAGACGCCGAAAACCCCATTGTAATAGATCACCCTTTGTTTGCTGTCAATTCAGGAGAGTATCCAACCGCAGCAAGAATATACTTTTACGTTGGGATTCCAGAAGCTCCAGAGTACGGAACCTTTACCTGCTCAATATCAAATCTTAAAATAAATATAACTCAATAAAATGGCTAAGGTTAAGATATTTAACGAGAATAACATGGTTGTTGTGGCTGGCAAGTCATACCCAGCTGGAACCCTTATAGCCTCAAGGTCTGGAGATCTTATTTCTATAAGGAGGACAGACAACAGTAAGGCTGTTATTAAGAATGCAAACTACGCTAGATTGTTAGACAAAAACTCATCTGCATGGGGTGCTTCCTCATCCGCTGTTGTTACGTCTTTAAACAACTACATAAACGTATCAAATCCAGACAGGATTATTCCAGCCGACGCCACTGGCAGCTTTGCTGCTGGAAAGTCAGGATTTACAGCTATAGTTGGCCCCACAAATGGCGACATGTCTACTAGCGATAAGCTGTTATTTGCCAATCATGCCAATTTAAAACTGGGAGTCCCTCTAGATGTTTCTTTTCATAAGATATATACCGAATCAAGCAACGGAGACGTAATGATTCAGCCTAACGGAACTGGAAGTGTAAACCTAGACGGAACAGTTCAGTTCAAAAGATTTGACACTACAGACCCCGCAGACATCCCAGCAGCAGAGGCTGGAAAAATGTACGCAGATCAAGACGACAATCTCTTTTTTGGTCTTTCTTCATAAATACTTATCTTTACAAAAAAAATAAAAAATGGCAACTTGGAAAAAAGTAGTAGTTGAGTCGGCGGCTGGAGAAATAGCTCAAGACACAACTGGTAACGCAGCAACGGTAACAAACGGTATTACAACAGCTTCTAGTGTAGAAGACTTGTCTGACGTTACTGACAAAGGCTCAGGAGCAATTATTACCGCTGGAGAGCGAGGCAACCTAACCACAGTTTACAATCTCCTAAAAACAGGGTCAAGCACTACAATTAATGATGGTGCAAACTCAAACTCTTCATTAGCGCTTACGGGCACTACAGCAAAGCTTAAAACTGGAGTTACCGAGATTAAACTAGAGGAAACGTCTCCAGGTCAGATAGATTTTATTGTTGCTGCTGGTGCTTCAGGATCTGAAACCGCTTACACGGCTGCAACACTTTCGGGCACGACTACTGCGGATGAAGCTGAGTTATTGTTTAAGCAAACGACAGAAGTTTACTTCGAGGGGCAATCTAGTTCAAAAGCTCAGATTAGGTATAACGGAACTGGAAATGCAGCTATCACCCTACCTACTTCTTCAGGAACTCTTGCTCTAACCGATGATGTTTTTGACGGTGCTTACGGAAGCCTGTCGGGAACTCCAACCATTCCTTCTAACAACAATCAGCTTACGAACGGAGCTGGATACACCACTTTTGATGGCGCTTACGGAAGCTTGTCGGGAACCCCTACAATTCCAACCAACAACAATCAGCTTACAAACGGTGCTGGATTCACCACTCTTGCCTTAGGAACCACTAGCTCAACAGCCCTTGCAGGAGACACAGCACTTCTTGCCTTAGGTACTACAAGCACAACAGCCCTTGCAGGAAACACATCGCTTCTTGCCTTAGGGACCAGTAGTTCAACAGCTCTTGCAGGAGATACAGCTGTTGATGATGTTTCTGTTGCTAATCTAAAAACAGCCCTAGGTTCAAACTTAGGGTCTACTACTATTGGTGATACTAACGATACGATCACCGTAGGGAACGACTTAATTGTTACTGGGGATTTAACCGTAAACGGAGATACCACTACCGTTAACACAACGAACCTGCTCGTTGATGATACTTTTATTTCTTTGAATAGTGGCGGAACATCGAATGTTGATGCTGGTATTGTTTTCGAGGGAGTCGCTAATAAAGTTTTTGGATGGGATAATTCGCAAGAGTCTGGACGTTTTGGCGTTGACTACGCAGGCGGTGATGCTTCTGCGGCAGGTGGAGGGTTTTCTCCTGATGCTTGGGTGTCCACGGTTCACACAAACTCTACAGCTTCAGGTCAAACAGCCGCTTTAGCTCAGATCGGAAATATGTATGTTAATTCATCTAATCAAGACATTTACATCTACTCTTAATGGCACTTCTGAAAGAAAAAAGAATTAACACAGACACTCTTACAAAGCAGGAATTAAACTATCTTTTAACCGCCTTAGCGGATACCACTTTTTCTGGTAGGGATGTTTTACTGTTGAGTGCTATTGTGGAAAAGCTGCAAAATCAGCTTGAAGCAAAAAAATAAAATTAATTAAATGAAATTAGAAATTCAAGAAGCCTACTTAATTAATCAGGCTTTAAAAAATTGTACAATAAAAGGAAGCGACGCACCTGTAATGGCGTCCACTATATTAAAAGTAGAAAAAGAATTTGATAAGCTTCAAAAGCTGGAGGACAAAAAAACCTAATATTAGATGGCAAATTGGAAGAAAGTAATAGCAGATGGGGTCAACCTATCAGACATTGGCACTCCAGCTTCTAATGATAAAGTTCTCATTCAGGACACCTCTGCTAGTGATGTAGTTAAGTATGTAGACTTTGGGGATATAGGTGGAGGCGGTTCAAACATTGCAAACGCAAACCTAACAGCAGACAATAACCGCACCTACGACAACGATGGCAACTCGTTAATCTTTGACATTAACAGCGGTGATTTAGAAATAAAGGACAGCGGAAGCTCTGATGTTTACTTATTAGCAGGAAACAATGAATTGAAATTAGGTGACTTAGGAATGCCTGTAAAGGCTGTGGGTACTTTTAGGGCTGAAGCAGGTATTGAACAAGACGAAGCAGGATTGACAGTTGCGGGTGCATATGGTGATGGAGCTGACATAACGTATTTAGGCTCGTCAGCAACCTCTGTTATAGCAGGCAGGATTTACTACTATTCAGGATCTACATGGGTGTTCTACACGTCTGCATCAGAAGCTCCCCAAAAAGCTTTGTTAGGTGTAGCTACAGGAAGTACCATGGCTAAAGGCTTTATTCTAAAAGGTTTTGTAAACCCTAATGGGGCAACGGGACTCACAGCAGGTGCACCTGTGTTTGGAGCAACTAATGCTTCTATAACAAGCACAGCGCCGACTTCAGGTTATCAAAGAATTATGGGACACGCAATCAGCAGCACAGTTATTTATTTCAACCCGTCTGCTGAATACTTAGATCTGACGTAATGGCTATCGATAAAATATCAGGTAAGGCTCTTACAGATATCGATAAGATTAGCGGTATTGCTACTTCTGCTATAAGCAAATTTGGAGGTCAAGAAACGTCAGCGGCTTCTTTGCCAGTTCGTTTGTCTGATTTAGCATCATGGACTGACCCAGCCGATAATAGTGTTGGCGATACAGTCATGGATGACAAAACTTACAATAACTATGGTCCGTACTCATCGACCAGCAACCATATAAATGGCGCAAACGGTGCGGCTATAGTTGACTTAAGTGGCACTAAGTGTATGTATTTAGATGGTGTAAATGACCGAGGGTACACACAGAATGTGCGCAATGGAACAACAAACATTTGGAAAGCAGCAGGAAGCTTGGTGACGTTTACTTCAGAGATATGGATTCGTTCTAATGGTTCGTGGGTAAGAAACGGTAATATCATAAATATGGGCTACAATAGTGCTTATCGTAATCGAATGAATAGCAACGGTACACTTTGGGCGCATTATCGTGGATTATCTGACAGCACTTCAAGCTCACTAGCGACGAATACTTGGCATCATTTAGTGTTTAGTATGACAGGTTCAGGCTCGAACTACAGCACCATGAACATATACCGAAACGGCACTTTATTTGATACTAGGGCTAACATTAATCGCAACCCCAGTTATCCGTATGCTACAAGGTTTTTTGGCGGCTATGGCAGCACCAGTGAATCGCAACGATTCTACATGGGTATTGCAAGGCACTACGAAGACAGAGCGTTGACACAAACGGAAGCGGCTGCCAATTTTGATCTGGAAAAAGCAAACTACGGATACTAATGATACAAACTGAAGATATAAACGCAAGGTTGTTTCAAGTCATATTTGATGTTACAGACATAGTATGGGAAGACATTGTAGAAACCACGTTAGATCATATTTTGACTAGTCAAGATGGAGGTATCCGTGTAGTCGAATTGTTACAAGCAAAACCAACAGCATATTCATCTGAGGATGTTCGAAAAATGGTTGAAAGCGATATAGACAATTGGACTGCACCAATAGAGTAAATCTGTTTTTATTATCTTTGCTTTATGCGATGTTGTAAGAAGTATAAGAAAGGGGGCAACGTAAGCCTCAAGATGGGTAAGCACAAGTCCCGTTCTGGCGGACTAACGGCTGAAGGTGTAAGAAAGTACAACAGGGAAACAGGTAGCAACCTAAAGACCGCTGTGACTACACCACCATCTAAACTCAAGAAAGGAAGTAAAGCAGCAGGCAGAAGGAAGTCTTTTTGCGCCAGGATGTCTGGGGTAAAGGGGCCTATGAAGAAGCCTAATGGTAAACCAACCAGGAAGGCTCTTGCGTTACGGAAGTGGAACTGTTGATTAAGAAGTGGAGATGCCAGAAAATATTTCTCATTTTGAATTCCTGCTTGTTGCAGGATCTTTAGTAGGTGGTTGGGTGAAGTTTCATTCTGACTATAGTAAGCTTTCCGCAAGGGTTGCTGCGCTAGAAGCTGATAACGGAGAATTCCGAGAGGATGTAAAACAGCTTTTAAAAGACATTCAGGAGATCAAACTCTTGCTTGCTAAAAACCAAGTGCAATGAATGCAGTCAAATACAACAAAGGCGGTAAACTAAAGGTAAGCTCGGCTACTAAGGCTGTTCCTGCTCCTGCTGGTTTTCACTGGATGGAAGAAGGGGGTAGGTACTTCCTTATGAAGGGGGGTTACAAGCCTCACCCTGGCGCCGTAAAGGAAGCTAAGTTTAAGATCGTAAATCACTCATGAAGGCAAAGAAGAAAAGCAACTGCGGTTGCAAGAAGTACAAGAAAGGAGGGGCTGTAAAGGACGCCTGCTATAGCAAGGTAAAGTCGCGATACAGCGTATGGCCCTCTGCTTATGCTTCTGGTGCTTTGGCTAAGTGTAGAAAGGTAGGTGCTAAAAACTGGGGTAATGGCGGTAAGAAAAACTAAAGCAGGCCTTAGCCTAAAGCGTTGGTTTAAAGAGGATTGGAAGACCTTATCTGGAGATAAAGATTACTCAAAAGGTGATCGCTCATTTAGACCAACCAAGAGAATCTCTAAGGACACTCCAGCAACAGCCTCTGAGTTAACTCCAGCAGATAAGGCTAGAGGAAGAAAAGAGAAGAGAGAGAAGGGTAGGGTAAGCCGCTGGAAGAAGAGCTCTAAATAGCGGATATCAAATAAGTTATATATTTGCACTTAAAGTAAAGAATTATGAAACAAGGCGATTCAGATTTAATTGCATTTGGGCAGCTTGGTAGCGCGTTTTCTAATCAAGCAGGTACAGATGTCAAGCCGCCTGCGGGTAGGAAAATTATAGCTATTACGTTTTTAGCTGATACCTCGCTCGATAAATTGGCTGCTGCTGGAACTACTCACCTGGATGCGTCTTTTAATCATGCCGATGAGGGATCTGCGCTCGCAGATGCAAATGGGGAGTCTATTGCTGACGCCACGGTATTCCCAAAGGGTCTTACTATTTACGGTAAGTGGAAAGAGGTAAGCATTACGGCTAACAGTACTACTGGTGGTATCATCTGCTACTTTGGATAATAAAACAAACTTAATTTAATGGAAAACGAAAACACACAACCCGTAGAAGGGATGGAGCAAGAGGCTCCCGTTTCTACACCAGAAGAGTCTACATCATCATTTAGCTTCGTAAGCGATGAAGAGGTAGCTCAAATGAATCAACCGCAAGAACAGCCTACACAGGAAGCTGCTCCAGAGGTTGAGCAACAACAAGAAACTTTTTCTGAACCAACGGATGCGCAACCAGAGGTTCAGCAAGAATATGCACCAGAAGAAGTCGAAACGGCTGTGTTCGAATTCCTTAGCGAAAGGCTTGGGAGGAACGTAACCTCTATCGACGACCTACAGGCGCAGCAGCAGGAGCAAAGAGAGATTGACGAGCGTATTTCTGTGATTGCGGATTTTGTCGAAAAGACTGGCCGCGATCCACAAGATTGGTTTATCTATCAGTCAATGAACCCATCCGAAATGGATGACATGACTGCTATTCAGGTCCAGATGGCATCTGATTACCCAAACCTATCGCAAGAAGAAATCGGTATGTTGGTCTCTAGCAAGTATAAGCTCGATCCAGATCTTAACTCAGAAGACGAGGTGAAGCTTTCGCAACTGCAAATGAAGATAGACGCATCTAATGCGCGTAAGGGAATTGATGATATGCGATTGCAGTATCAAGCCCCAGAACGCCAAGCAGAGGCAGAGTCTACTTCTATGATTGATGATAACTGGGTTTCAAACATGCGTAGTGAGCTGGATGCTATGGAAGGGATTGAATTCAATCTTGGAAATGACAAGACGTTTACTTTCGGTATGGATGAGAACTACAAGAATCAGCTGGCTGAGAAAAACACTCGCCTTGACGAGTTTTTCGATCCTTATGTGCGAGAGGACGGGAGCTGGGATTACGACACTCTGAATATGCACAGAGCTGTGATTGACAACGTAGAGAGCATTGTCCAGTCTGTTTACAGACAGGGTATGTCCGACGGTCAGCGTGGCATTGTGAATAAAGCAGCGAACGTATCTCCTACGTCTCCAAATCAAGGACAAGCACCTAATGGACCTGACCCACTGACTCAGCAACTAAAAGAAGCGCTGGGGGTGAATAAGGGAGGGTTCGGATTTATCTAATTTTTAAAAAACAAATATTATGGCTAATAGCTTAACAAATAAACCTGACAACTCTGGCGGTACGCTACTTGGAGGAGGTTTGAAAACAGGACCAGAAAACTACGTCGCTCTGGGCGATCTTATTGATCCAACAAAACCAGACGTAAGAGATTTATATGTGCAAACCTATGGTGATCAGGGTATCACTGGATTCTTGGAGCTTACAGGAGCTAAGAAGAACGCGGGGACATCTGATGAAGTTCAATGGTACGAAGAGGGCAGACTGCATAAAACAGCAAAGGTTGCAATCACCGAGACCACTGGTACTGCTGACCACGCTTGTGGACTTACTTTCGCCTCAGGCTTTGCAGCGAGAACAAATGACGTTCTTTTGATGTCTAACGGGCAGAGAGTCGTTGTTTTGTCGTCCACTACTGGAGAGACTTTGGATCACAGCACAATCAGTACTGCTGCTGAAGATGAAGTCGCTATCGTGGGTAACATTTATGGTCAAGGATCAAATCAGCCTTCTGAGTTTTATCAAACTGGGCTTGTAAAGAGAACAAATCCTTACCTTATCACTAAGGAGATGTACGAAGTAAGCGGATCTCAGGCCACTAACATTGGCTGGTTGAACGTAAACGGACAGTACATGTGGTACTTGAAGAATGAAATGGATGCTCGTAAGCGGTTCATGAATCAGCGTGAGATGATGTTGTTGTACTCTCAGGTTAACGACACTTTGGATGCTACCCAAGGCATTACTGTAGGCTCAGACTCTAAGATTGTTGGATCTGAAGGTTACTTCGCTGCCGCTGAGGGTAGAGGTATTACCGCTCAGGTTTCTGGTGGTGCTCAAGGTTCGTTCGCTTCTATGAGCGACATCGACCAGATCATCCTCCAACTCGACAAAGAGGGAGCTCCTGCTGAGTACGCTATGTACGTAAACAGAGCAACATCTTTGGATATCGACGACATGCTCGCTAACGGTATCGCTACGCAGGTGACTGCTGGCTTGGCTGGTCAGTTCGGTGCGTTTAACAACGACGCTGACATGGCTGTAAAGCTTGGCTTTAAGTCATTTACTCGTGGTGGGTATACTTTTCACAAGCACGACTGGAAGCTGTTGAACGATCCTTCATTGGGTGCTTTGAACAACGTCCACAAGGGTGCTATGATTCCAATGTCTCAAGTAGTTGACGCTAAGTCTGGTGTTAAGGCACCAGCTTTGGAGATGAACTACAAGGCTGCTGGAAGCTACTCTCGTGAGATGGAGCACTGGGTAACTGGTGGTGGTGTTCTCGGACACTCCAACGCTGCAAACGGTAAGGATACTGCTATCTTCAACTACCGTTCTGAGTGTAACCTCGTTACTCGCGCTGCTAACCAGCACGTTGTATTGAAGTAATTAATCTGAAGTGATTGAGAAGGCCCTTCGGGGCTTTCTCTTGATCTTCATAATATTTAGAACAAATGGCTAAAGATCATATCTTTCCTTTATTTCTCGACGCCGATGCTGTAACTACAGCGGATGCTG
>ERZ1046568.1287-NODE-1287-length-18181-cov-7.322355_pt1 | contig 18181 bp, 17 predicted proteins | sample MGYA00383092_ERZ1046568 | MGnify/ENA primary metagenome ERZ1046568 (study PRJEB29581, sample SAMEA5548362) | metagenome | biome: marine; feature: coastal; material: water | depth 1 m | study: Short-term variability in the microbial, nano- and picoplankton... | reverse complement strand
ATCCAGATTTAATTATTATAGGCGGAGGTGTTAGTAAAAAAATAAATAAATTTAGAGAGTACATAACAATTAAAACTCCAGTAAAAGCAGCTGAATTAAAAAACAATGCCGGTATAGTAGGGGCTGCAATATTTGCAAAAAAACAACTTTACTCTAAGTCTTGAATTCTTTTATTGACTTAATAAATTTTTCAATAATAAAATTGATAATAATTTCAATAAGTTTATTTAAGAATATTGTAAATGAGTTCGTAATATAAGTCCTTATGACCCAAGTTAGAATCGACTCCTTTGCTTTTAACATCATATATTCGTAGCGTTTCTAAAACTCCGCTAATTCGTTTCATGGGAAAATTTTTTGAAACAGCTATATACTCATTAACAAAATAAGGGTTTACACCTAGAGCTTTTGATAATGTAGTAGGATTCTTCTCTACCACAGTATGAAGTGTCATTAATTTCGTGAAATACATGTACAAAATAGAAATTGTTAATACAAATGGATGTTGTTTAGGGTTTTGTGCAAAATAATTAACAATCTTATAAGATTTTTTGTGATCTAAATTACCGAGTGATTTTTGAAGTTCAAAATTATTAAAGTCTTTTGACATCCCTATATTTTGCTCAATTATCTCAGGAGTCACTAACTTATCATTTCCTAAAACAATTTCTAATTTGTTAAGTTCATTTGCAATTTTACTTAGGTCGTTACCTAAAAACTCAGTTAACATAAGAGCTGCTTTTGGAGTAATTGAAATATGCCTTGCTTTTAAAAAATTATTAATCCATGCCGGAATTTTATCTTCATATATTTTTTTACTTTCAAATACAATAGCTGATTTCGATAAAGATTTATAAAGTGCTTTTCTCTTGTCTAATGTCTTGTATTTGTAGTTAAACACTAAAACTGTTGTGGGTTGGGGGTTATTAATGTAATCGACTAACTGTTCAATTGTTTTTGTAAGGTTTTGTGCTTCCTTTACAATAACTACTTGTCGATCAGCCATCATGGGATAGCGTTTTGCATGAGATATTATATCTTGTATCGAAACATCTTTACCATACAAAACAAGCTGATTAAAACCTTTTTCTTGTTCAGAAAGAACATTTGACTCTATATAATCAGAAATCATATCTATATAATAAGTTTCGTCGCCCATTAAAAAATATATTGGCAATAACTTATTTGATTTAATATCAGAAATTAGTTGGTTTATAGAATTCATTAAAAAAAAATTACCAAATTTGTAATGTGAAAGATTTAAATTTTCCCTCATATAATTTCAGAATCAAAAATAGCGAAAATAATACTCATATTTTTGATGTCATACGTAAAAAATTTGTGGTACTTCAACCAGAAGAATGGGTGCGACAACATTGCATTCAATTTTTGATTAACGAAAAGAATTTCCCTGTTAGCTTAATCAATGTTGAAAAGAGAGTACAGATAAATGGACTTAATAAACGGTATGATATTGTAGTTTTTAACTCAGATGGCAGTATTTATCTTATTATCGAATGCAAAGCTCCAGAAGTGAAAATATCTCAGTCAGCATTTGACCAAATAGCAAGGTATAATTTAGTACTAAAAGCCTCTTATTTAATGGTCACCAATGGATTAAATCATTATTTTTGCACAATGGATCATCACTTGGGTAGCTATATTTTTTTAAAGAAACTTCCAAGTTACGCTAACAAAAAGATTTGAAATTAGCTATAGTTATACTTAATTGGAACGGCAAAGTACTTTTGGAGAAGTTTTTACCATCTCTGATTAAATACTCTTTAAACCATGATATCTATGTAGTTGACAATGCTTCTACAGATTCCTCGGTAAAGTTTTTAGAATCAAATTACCCAAACATAAATTGTATTAAATTTAGTCAAAATCTTGGATTTGCAGCTGGTTACAACGAAAGCTTAAAGCAAATTAACGCAGACCTATACTGTTTATTAAACTCTGATGTAGAAGTCACAAAAAACTGGTTACATCCAATAATTGATATCTTTCAAAATGAGGGCAATACTCATATAATTCAACCTAAAGTATTAGACTACAATAAGAAAAACTACTTTGAATATGCTGGTGCAGGAGGCGGCTTTATTGACAAGTTGGGTTATCCCTACTGCAGAGGACGTATCTTTGACAGTATAGAAAAAGATAAAGGCCAATATAATGACCGAACAGAAATATTTTGGGCTTCTGGAGCTTGTTTTTTTATTTCAGCTACTTGCTATAAAAACTTAGGAGGGTTTGACAATACATTTTTTGCACATATGGAAGAAATTGATCTATGCTGGCGTGCAAAAAACAAAGGTTATAAAATTGAATACATAGGAAATTCTACAGTATTTCATGTTGGAGGCGCTAGTTTAGATTATTCGAATACAAAAAAAACTTATTTAAACTTCAGAAATAGCCTGTTTACACTGGTTAAAAACACTCAATATCAACTAATTATTGTTGTTTATCTCCGATTATTATTGGATGGACTGGCTGGAATTAAATTTTTATTTCAAGGAAGATCTAATCACACATTTGCTATTATTAAAGCTCACATGAGTTTTTACCAAGCTCTACCTCGTCTTATAAAATTTAGAATACAGACAAATAAAACGTCTAAACCTAAAAACATACTTTCTTCTATAGTTTGGTCTCATTTTGTTATTAAAATTAAAAAATTTAATAATCTTCATAAATAATCAGCTTAAAAAGCAACATTTAAAGCAATTATTTTATAATTTTACTACTTATATTAAAACTTATTAAAATGAATAAAATCTATACATTATTTTTGACCATATCAATTCTATTGGTTTCGTGTGGAACAAAGAAAGAATTAGTGGCTGCCAAAGAAAAATTAAAAAACACAGAAAATTTATTAAATACTGCTACAGTAAAATTAAATAGCTGTTTATCTGACAAGGCTGTTGCAGATGCTAGCTTAAGTGCATTAAAGGATCAATTATCCGATCTTAGAAAAACTAATGATGCATTAATTACTAGCACAAAAGAAATAACTTTGTTGACAGCCAAAGGTGCTGACAACTTGGAAAAAACTCTGGAAAGCCTTCAAGAAAGAGATCTAAAAATCAATCGTTTACAAGATGCCATTTCCAAAAAAGACAGCGTAACATTAGCCATTGTTTCTAGTTTGAAAAAATCTGTAGGAATTGATGATCCAGATATTGAAATAAATGTTGAGAAAGGAGTCGTTTTTATCTCAATTGCAGATAAATTACTATTCAAAAGCGGAAGTTTTATTGTGACTGAAAAGGCAAAAAGTATCTTAGAAAAAGTTGCTAAAGTAATTTCAGATAAACCGAATTTCGAAGCCATGATTGAGGGCCATACAGATAGCCAATCTTACTCGAACGGAATCTTAGTTGACAATTGGGACCTTAGTGTTAAGCGCTCTACTTCAATCATAAGAGAATTGCAAAAAATGGGAGTGAATCCAGCACAATTAATTGCTGCGGGACGAAGTAGCTATGTTCCATTAACTGACAACGACACTGCCCTAAACAGAGCGAAAAACAGAAGAACACGTGTTGTTGTAATGCCAAAAATTGATCAGTTCTATGAAATGATAGAAAGTGAGATGAAAGCTCTTTCTGGCAAATAAAACAAAAAAAAGTATTTTTTAAAGCCCACCGTTTGGTAGGGCTTTTTATTTGATTGCTAATAGCTTTATTTTATATTTGCTCAAAAGCTTAAAATCCTACAATGAAGATATCACATAACTGGTTAAAACAATTTATAAAAATTGACTGGAGTGCAGAAAAAACCTCAGAGCTTCTTACTAACTTAGGACTTGAAGTTGAAGGGCTAGAAGTTTTTCAATCAATAAGAGGTGGATTAAAAGGAATCGTTGTAGGACATGTATTAACATGTGAACAGCACTCAAATGCAGATAAGTTAAAAATCACAACAATTAATATTGGAGAAAAACTACCGCTTAACATTGTTTGTGGTGCTCCAAATGTGAAAAAAGGTCAAAAAGTAGCAGTGGCAAAAATTGGAACTACCTTGTACACTAGTAAAGGAGAAGCTTGGACCATTAAAAAAAGTAAGATTAGAGGAGAAGAAAGCCATGGAATGTTATGTGCTGAAGATGAAATAGGATTAGGAAAATCCCATGAAGGAATTATGATATTAGGGCCAGAATTAGAAATTGGAACAGCCTTAGCGGATCATTACAATGTCGAAAACGACATAGTTTACGAGATTGGACTTACTCCAAACAGGTCAGATGCTATGAGTCATTATGGAACCGCACGAGATCTAATGGCTGGGCTTTCGCAGTTCGGAATTAACACCAAATTAATAAGCCCTTCAGTATCTGGGTTTCACATAGAAAACAGAGGGCTAAAAATCGATATCAATGTTAATGACAAAATTAAAGCTCCCAGGTATTGCGGCCTAACTATCTCAAATATTATTGTAAAAGATTCGCCTAAATGGTTACAAAACCGACTTAAATCAATAGGATTAAGCCCTATTAATAACATTGTGGATGCCACTAACTATGTATTGCACGATCTAGGGCAGCCACTTCATGCATTTGATGCAGACAAAATTAATGGTAAAAAAATCAATGTTCAAACCTTAAAGTCAGGAACAAAATTTGTCACTTTAGACGGCGTTGAACGTACTTTACACGAAGATGATTTAATGATTTGTGACCAAGAAAAACCTTTATGTATTGCAGGCGTATTTGGTGGGGAAAACTCAGGGGTTTCTGAAAGTACAACTTCAATATTTTTAGAGAGTGCTTATTTTAATCCGATAAGTATCCGTAAAACTGCTAAAAGACATGCTTTAAACACAGATGCTTCGTTCAGATTTGAACGCGGGATTGATCCTAATATAACTAAATATGCACTTAAAAGAGCAGCCTTATTAATTACTGAGGTTGCTGGGGGTAAAATATCAAGCGATTTAGTTGACGAATATCCTATTAAAATAGAGGACTCTCAAGTATTTTTAAGTTTTGATAAAACTAACAAGCTAATAGGTCAAGAAATTCCTAAAGAAACGATTAAGAGTATTCTAAGTGCTCTAGAGATTAAAGTCAATAATATCACAGAGACTGGATTGGGACTTACCATACCTGCATATAGAAATGATGTACAAAGAGAAGTCGATGTTATCGAAGAAATTTTAAGAGTGTATGGGTATAATAATATTGATATAACAAATAAATTAAATGCGTCTATATCAAATACCTCTAAATTTGAAAACTACAAAATTGAAAATATTGTCGCAAATCAGCTTGTAAATCAAGGCTTTCATGAGATTATGACTAATTCTCTCACTACTGACAAATACACGTCAATTAGTAAGCAATTAGACCCTAAAAACAATGTCAATATTTTAAACCCTTTGAGTACTGACTTATCTATCATGCGTCAGTCTGTAATTTTTTCAGGATTAGAAACTTTAGCTTTTAATATTAACCGTCAACAGCTTGACCTAAAGCTATTTGAATTCGGAAAAACTTACCATAATTTTGATGATATAAAAAAGGAATTTAATCAACTATCAATTCTAGTGACAGGAAATAAGACTGAAAAGCGTTGGAATTCTAAAAAAAGTGAGGTTGATTATTTTTACTTAAAAGGAATTATTGAATCAATTTTTAATCGCCTGGGTATTAAAAAACTTAAAAGTCTGCCATTATCAAATGATATTTTCAATGAGGGTCAGCAATTAAACGTTGGGAAACACTGCCTTGTAGAATTTGGAAGTTTAAAAACTAATACGCTTACTGCTTTTGGTATCTCTCAAAAAGTTTTTTGTGCTAATTTTAATTGGGATAACTTATTAAAAGTGCTTGATCAAAATACAATAAAATTTAAAAATATTTCTAAATATCCTGAGGTAAAACGTGATCTTTCATTATTAATCGACGAAAATGTAACTTTTGAAAATATATACAAACTCGCAAAACAATCAGAAAATAACTATTTAAAAGATATAAATCTGTTTGATGTATACAAAGGAGATAATTTAGCGAAAGGCAAAAAGAGTTATGCCATTAGCTTTACACTCCAAGACAATAAGGGAACTCTTAAAGATTCTCAAATTGATAAAATAATGTCAAAAATCCAAAAACGTTTTAAATCAGAATTAGGAGCTGAATTAAGGTGATTATAATTCTCTGGCAGCCAGAAAGCGTTCAGCATCTAATGCAGCCATACAACCGGTACCCGCAGCAGTAATTGCCTGTCTGTATACATGATCTGCAGCATCACCACTCACAAAAACACCATCAACGTTTGTCTTTGAACTTCCTGGGTTATTAATTATATAACCTGTTTCGTCTAGTTTTAAGAAACCACTGAAAATACCCGTGTTAGGCTTATGACCAATAGCTACAAAAAAACCTGTAGCAGGAATGTCAATTATTTCATTGGATTGATTGTTTTTGGCTCTTACGCCAATTACTACATGGCCGTCTCCTAAAACTTCTTCAGTTTCAGTGTTAAACAAAATAGTAATATTTTTAGTATTTTTAACACGGCTTGCCATGATTTTTGAGGCTCTAAACTCGTCACGCCTAACTAGCATTGTCACTTTAGCACACAACTTAGATAAATAATGTGCTTCTTCACACGCTGAATCTCCAGCTCCAACTATAACTACTTCTTGATTTCTATAAAAAAACCCGTCACAAACTGCACATGCAGATACACCTCCACCTAGTTTAAGATATTTTTGTTCAGAATCTAATCCTAAATATTTTGCACTAGCTCCTGTAGAAATAATGACCGTTTCGCAATGAATTTCTTTAGTATCGTTAATCCATACTTTATGAATTGGACCTGAAAAATCAACCTTAGTCACCCAGCCATCTCTTACGTCTGTACCAAACCTCTTAGCTTGAGCTTGCAGTTCCATCATCATTGCTGGTCCAGTAATGCCATCGGGATATCCCGGAAAGTTTTCAACATCATTAGTAGTAGTTAATTGTCCACCGGGTTGTGCTCCTTGGTATAAAACAGGAAACATATTAGCTCTAGCGGCATAAATGGCAGCAGTATATCCAGCAGGGCCAGATCCAATAATCATACATTTTACAGATTCTATAGTATTAGACATGTTTTTTAAATTTAATTTTACAAAAATAATAGTTTTAACTCATAATCAAACCCTAAGTTATCAACATTATAATTTTAATATCATGAACTAATAAATCAAATTAAGATCGAATAATCTAAAACCAATAAAATAATCTTAACTTTGTTAAAACTGAAATAATATACTTATGCTAATCATTGGAATTGGAGGGGGAACTGGTAGTGGAAAAACTACCGTAGTTAATCAAATTATTTCAGAATTTCCAAAAGGAGAAGTACAAGTAATTTCTCAAGACTCATACTATAAAGATACTTCCCACCTAACTTTTGAAGATCGCTGTAAAATTAACTTTGACCACCCACAATCAATTGACTTCAAACTTCTAGAAACTCATTTAAAAGAACTTAAAAAAGGTAAAAATATAAATCAGCCAGTATATTCATTCAAAACTCATAACCGCACAGGTGATACAACATTAACTGAGCCTAAAAAAGTAATAATTGTTGAAGGAATATTAATTTTGTCCAATACTCAATTGAGATCTATTTTTGATGTAAAAATATTTGTTCATGCTGATAGTGACGAACGCCTAATAAGAAGGCTTAAAAGAGATATAGCAGAAAGAGGACGTGATTTAGATGAAGTATTGGATCGCTACCAAACTACGCTTAAACCTATGCATCAGCAGTTCATTGAGCCAATGAAAGCCTATGCTGATATTATAATTCCTAATAATAACTACAACTCGGTCGCTGTAAACGTTTTAAAATCTATTATAAACGATCAACTCTAATGCTTAAAAAAAATAAAAAAATTTTATTGTTGTTAAAACCGCTAAAAAGTATTTATGTGCTAATCTTGATTGCATTTATAATTTGGATGACAATATTTGATACGAACTCATTGTTGATACACTCAGAATTAAATAATGATATAAACACGCTAAATTCAAAAATTGAATTTTATTCTACTGAAATAGCTAAAGATAAAAAAGAAATTAAGGCATTGAATTCTAATGATGGTATCGAAAAATTTGCTCGAGAACACTACAAAATGAAAAAAGATAATGAAGTCATTTATCTAATCGAAGACCAGGATAGTTTAAAAAATTAACTCAATGAGTAAAACATCTCTCTTTGAAAATTTTAAACCAACTACTGAAAAACAGTGGAAACAAAAGATTCAATTTGAACTCCAAGGAAAAGATTTTAATGATACATTGGTATGGAAATCTCTTGATGGAATTGATGTAAAACCATTTTATCATTCAAACTCTTTCTCTAAATCCCCCGAAATAGAATACAATTCTTCCGACTGGAAAATTGGTGATTCTATTTTTGTTAACTCTGTTGAAAAAAGTAATTTACATGCCTTAAATCTTATTGAAAATGGAATTGAAGCTCTATATTTTATAATTCCTAAAGAACTAAAATCTGTTGAACCGCTTTTAATTAATATCAATTTAAATGTTATTTCTATTTACTTTGAAACTTTATTTATTTCGGATAATTTCACAAGAATACTGCAACAATATTCACACAAAAAAAATACAATATTCTATATTTTGAATGATCCAATCAGACAGCTTTCCAAAACAGGAAACTGGTTTGATAACATGAAATCTGATGTAAAAAATTTAAATAAAACTCTTGTTTCTGGAAACAATCTAAAGGGAGTTGTTTCGGTAGATTTAGGACTATTTCAAAATGCTGGAAGTAGTATAATACAGCAGTTAGCCTACACCCTATCTCAAGCTAACGAGTATTTAAACTTGTTAGATGTTAAGCATATAAAATCTATTGTGTTTAAAGTTTCAGTTGGAAGCAATTACTTTTTTGAAATTTCAAAACTCCAGGCTCTAAGACTATTGTGGCAAAGTTTAACCAAAGATTATGGTGTTTCTATAAACTGCCATGTAATTACTCAACCGTCCAGGCGCAACAAGACAATTTACGGCTACAACACTAATATGATGCGCACAACAACCGAATGCATGAGCGCTATCTTGGGTAGTTCAGATACTATAATTAATACAGCCTATGATGATCTTTACCATAAGAATAATGAATTTGGAGATCGACTTTCAAGAAATCAATTATTAATTCTTAAAAACGAAAGTTATTTTGATGTTGTTTCTAACCCAACAGAAGGAGTTTATTACATTGAATCACTCACCAACAGTTTCGCACAACAGGCATTGAATTTATTCAAAACTATAGAAAAAGAAGGAGGATACTTAAAACTGTTAAAAAAAGGCATAATTCAGCAAAAAATTAAATCTCATGCAAAAAAAGAACAACTTTCTTATGATGAAGGAAGCGAAGGACTCTTAGGGACACATTTCCAACAAAATTTTGATGAAAAAATGAAAAATGAGTTAGAGTTGTACCCATTTATAAAACAAAAAGTTAGAAAAACAATTTTGGAACCAATCATCCCTAGAAGAATTGCAGAAGAGATAGAAATAAAAAGGCTAAATGATGAGTAGGAAAAATATTCAACATATAGTTTTAGAAAGTGTAAAGTCAAAAAATACTAAAAAAGATCTTTACAAAACTGCTGAGACTATTAATCTCAAATCTCATTACAGCATCAAGGATTTAAAACGTTTAGAACATTTAGACTTTCCGGCAGGAAATACTCCATTTCTTAGAGGTCCGTACAGTACTATGTATGTTCAACGTCCATGGACTATACGTCAATATGCCGGCTTCTCTACTGCAGAAGATAGCAACGCTTTTTACAAGAGAAATTTAAAAGCGGGACAAAAAGGTTTATCAATAGCATTTGATCTTCCCACACACAGGGGTTATGATAGTGATCACGACCGTGTAGCTGGAGATGTAGGTAAAGCTGGAGTGGCTATTGATTCAGTTGAGGACATGAAACTACTATTTAAGGAAATCCCATTGGATCAAATGAGTGTTTCAATGACTATGAATGGAGCTGTATTACCAATAATGGCATTTTATATTGTAGCTGCCCAAGAACAGGGAGTTAATCTAGAAAATTTAAGTGGTACTATTCAAAATGATATTTTAAAGGAGTTTATGGTTAGAAACACATACATATACCCTCCAGAAGAGTCTATGAAAATAATATCTGATATTTTTAAATACACAAGTGAGAATATGCCTAAATTTAATAGTATCAGTATTTCTGGCTATCATATGCAAGAAGCTGGTGCTACAGCTGATATTGAATTGGCTTACACATTGGCTAATGGCATAGAATATGTACGCAAGGGTTTAAATGCAGGTCTAAAAATAGACAACTTCGCACCACGCATATCATTTTTTTGGGGAATTGGTATGAATCATTTTATGGAAATTGCCAAATTAAGAGCAGCACGGATGTTATGGGCTAAAATGATTAATGAGTTTAATCCAAAAAACCCAAAATCTTTAATTTTAAGAACCCACTGCCAAACTAGTGGTTGGAGTTTAACAGAACAAGATCCTTTTAATAATGTAACTCGTACTTGTATTGAAGCTACTGCAGCTATTTTTGGAGGCACACAAAGTTTACACACGAATGCCCTTGACGAAGCTATCGCCTTACCTACAGATTTTTCAGCAAGAATTGCAAGAAATACACAACTATATTTACAAAAAGAGACTAAAATAACTAAAACTGTAGACCCTTGGGCAGGAGGTTATTACATAGAAAAACTAACTCATGAAATCGCCGAAAAGGCATGGAGTCATATTCAAGAAGTGGAAAGCCTTGGTGGGATGACATCGGCTATTAAATCAGGTGTCCCTAAGCTAAGAATTGAAGAGGCTGCTGCAAGAAAACAAGCACGAATTGATTCTGGTCAAGATATTATTGTGGGGGTCAACAAGTTTAAACTAAAAAACGAAGATCCATTACAAATTCTAGAAGTAGATAACGATCTTGTAAAATCGCAACAAATTGAACGATTAAACAATATTAAATCAACTCGAGATACTAAAAAAGTTGAAGTGGCTCTAAATAATTTAACAATAGCTGCTTCGAATGGCTCAAAAAATTTATTAGCTTTAGCCGTAGAAGCAGCTCGTTTGCGTGCTACCTTGGGAGAAATTAGTAGCGCATTAGAAAAAATATTTGGTAGATATAAAGCAGAAATTAAAACCTTTTCTGGCGTGTACAGTAAAGAAATAAAAAATGATATGTCATTTGAAAAAGCTAGAGAATTAGCAGATCGATTTTCTAAACAAGAAGGTAGACGCCCTCGTATTATGATTGCAAAAATGGGACAAGATGGTCATGACAGAGGTGCAAAAGTTGTAGCTACGGGATATGCTGACCTAGGCTTTGACGTGGATATAGGACCATTATTTCAAACAGCTGATGAAGCAGCCAAACAAGCAGTGGAAAATGATGTACATATCTTGGGTGTGTCATCACTTGCTGGAGGTCATAAAACTTTAGTACCCAGGGTAATTAATGCTCTTAAGGCATACGAACGAGAAGACATTATGGTTATTGTAGGAGGTGTAATACCCAAGCAAGATTATCGTTATTTGTTTGATGCAGGGACTGTGGCTATATTTGGCCCTGGTACAAAAATTAGTGATACTGCCATTACTGTTTTAGAGATTTTAATAAATTAATTATGAGTGCTAAATTTATCTTTGTTTTATTTAGTTTTACTTATTTGGATAATTATTAAATCAATCTATATATTGAGTTTTATTATTACTAAAATTGTATTTTTACATGATTAATTAAATTATGGGAAAACTAATTGCTGTTGCAAACCAAAAAGGTGGTGTTGGAAAAACAACAACTACTGTAAACCTTGCAGCTTGTCTAGGTGCTTTAGACAAAAAAGTCTTGCTGATTGATGCAGACCCACAAGCAAATGCCTCTTCTGGACTAGGAGTTAATGTTGAAAAAATTGAATTTGGTACTTATCAACTTTTAGAACATAATTGTACAGCTGACCAAGCCATACAAAAAACCTCTGCAATTAATGTCGATATTATACCATCTCATATTGATTTAGTGGCTATTGAAATAGAATTAGTTAATGTAGAAAAACGTGAGTATATGCTTCAGCAGGCAATAGACACAGTAAAGAAGAACTATGATTATATATTAATTGATTGTGCACCATCTTTAGGCCTACTCACGTTAAATGCATTAACAGCTGCTGACTCCGTAATAATTCCTATTCAATGTGAATACTTTGCGCTAGAAGGGCTTGGGAAGTTATTGAATACAATTAAAAGTGTACAAAAAATACACAACCAAAATTTAGATATTGAAGGTCTTCTGTTAACAATGTATGACTCTAGGTTAAGACTTTCAAATCAAGTTGTTGAAGAGGTTAAAACACATTTTTCTGAAATGGTATTCAAAACGATTATTCAACGTAATGTTAAACTTGGTGAGGCTCCTAGTTATGGAGAGAGTATTATTTATTATGATGTAAATAGTAAAGGTGCTACAAATTACTTAAGTTTGGCTAAAGAAATTATCAGTAAACAGTAAAATAATGGCCAAAGCTATTAAAAAACAAGTCTTAGGACGTGGACTTGCAGCCCTATTGCAGGACTCAAAAACAGAAAAATCTAATGAAGAAAGCTTAATTAAAGGTCCCCAGATAGGAACCATAGTTGAGTTAGAACTTGGGTTAATAGAATTAAATCCTTTTCAACCAAGAACACAATTCAACATTGAAAGCATTCACAATCTGGCAACGTCAATACAAGAGCTTGGAGTGATACAGCCAATAACTGTTCGTAAAATAAAAGACAATAGCTTTCAGTTAGTTTCTGGCGAACGCCGTTTAAGAGCTACAACGCTACTGGGATTAAAAACTATCCCTGCATACATAAGAATTGCTAATGACCAAGAGGCTCTAGAAATGGCATTAGTTGAAAATATTCAACGTCAAGATTTAGACCCTATTGAAATTGCTTTAAGTTATCATCGCTTAATTGACGACGTAAAACTAACTCAAGAACAAGTAAGTCAAAGAGTCGGAAAAAAACGTTCAACCATTGCAAATTATTTGAGACTATTAAAACTAGAGCCTTTAATTCAAACAGGAATGCGAGATGGTTTTATTTCAATGGGGCACGGAAGGGCGATCATAAACATTAATTCTCATTATGATCAAATTAAAATATACAAGGAAATTCTATCAAAAAAACTATCTGTAAGAGCTACTGAAAACCTAGTTAAAGACTACAACAAACCTAAAGCTCTGAAAATACAAACAACTAATGACCTTCCAGAATTTGTGAAAGATGGTATTCCAAAAATTTCTACCTACTTTGGACACAAAATCAATGTAAAAATGGAGAAAAATGGAAATGGAAAAATACTAATTCCTTTTCATTCAAAGGAAGACTACAAACGTATCTTAAAACTAATAAAAAGTGATTCATAAGTATTATTTATTCTTAATTTTCATAGCTTATTCGTGGTCAAGTTTTGCTCAATCAGTAGAAGATTCTGAGTTTATAATTGAACAAAAAAAATCTGTTAGTTATCAAATTGATCCATTAGCTCCAGCAAGAGCTGCCTTTTATTCTGCAATCATTCCAGGACTTGGACAGGCTAAAAACAAAAAATATTGGAAGATTCCAATCATTTATGTTGCATTAGGAACTGGACTCTATTTTTACACAGATAATAATAAAGTTTACAAGCGATACAGAAACGCTTACAAAAGAAGATTAGCTGGATTTAATGATGACGAATTTTATGGTCTTGGCACTACTCCAATACTTTCTAACGAAGCGTTAATAAGAGCTCAACAAACCTTAAGGAGAAATAAAGAATTATCTCTTTTGATAACAATTGGATTATACGCACTAAACATCCTAGAAGCTAATGTAGACGCTCATTTACTACAATATAATGTTGACAATAATTTGGCCGTAAAACCTTACTTTGACTTTGAAAATCCGGAAAATTCAGCTCAATTTGGATTATCTCTAAATATTAATTTTTAAGATGAAAATAGCACTATTAGGATATGGTAAAATGGGGAAAGTGATAGAAACTATTGCGCTTAGTCGTGGACATGAAATATCTTTAAAAGTTGATAAAAATACTAAGGATTATGATCTTAGCCATGTTGATGTTGCGATTAATTTTAGCACACCTAAGTCAGCCGTTGAAAATATTAGTAAAGCACTTGAAAGTAATGTGCCCATTGTATCCGGAACTACAGGATGGCTTTCAGAAATAGAAACTATTGAAACGCTCTGTAGTGAATTGGAAGGGGCTTTTATTTATGCCTCAAATTTTAGTCTAGGGGTCAATATTTTTTTTGAACTAAATAAAAATTTAGCAAAAATGATGAGTAATCTCACAGACTATAATATAGATTTAGAAGAAATTCACCATAAACAAAAAATAGATATTCCTTCAGGAACAGCAATTACTCTAGCTGAAGGAGTGATAGAAAACACTAATTATAAATCTTGGGGATTAGAACCAACTGAAAATCCTGAGAAGTTAAAAATTAAAGCAAAAAGATATGACAATGTTCATGGTACACACAAAGTCAATTACAACTCTAGCATTGATCAAATTTCTCTAGTACACACTGCTCATAACCGAAAAGGTTTTGGGTTGGGCGCAATTATTGCGGCGGAATGGATTATTGGTAAAAAAGGAGTTTTCACCATGAATGATGTATTGAACATAAAATAAAAATGTAACAATTTTCATCGTTTACAGTCTAATATATTTATAAAATAGTTAATTAAATAAAAAATGAATTTAATACAATGGCTTATATTCTTGACAGTGATTCAATTAGTTCATGGGTTAGGAACTTGGAAATTATATGTAAAGGCAGGTCGAAAAGGTTTCGAAGCATTTATCCCCATTTACAACGGCTTTGTTTTAATGAAGATTATAAATCGACCTTTGTGGTGGGTAGCCCTTCTCTTTGTCCCTGTAATTAACGTAATAATGTTAATTATTATATGGGTTGAAACTGCTAGAAGTTTTGGCAAAAATAATTATGTAGATACCATTTTATCAGTACTAACTTTAGGCTTTTATTCATATTACCTTAATTATTTCACTGACGTAAAGCATGTAAAAGACAGAAGCCTCATACCGAAGTCAAGTTCTGGAGAATGGTTGAGCTCAATATTATTTGCTATTGTTGCAGCGACTATAGTACATACATATTCTCTTCAACCTTATGTCATTCCTTCCTCTTCACTCGAAAAATCTTTATTAGTTGGCGACTTTTTAATTGTGAGTAAAATGCACTACGGTCCAAGAATTCCAATGACTACAGTGGGTATGCCAATGGTTCACGACACAATTCCAATTTTAAATAAAAAATCCTACCTCTTTAATGACCGAATTGAAGAAAATAAAACGTCCTGGATTAACAAACTACAACTACCATATCTAAGAATTCCAGGTTGGGAAAACATTAATCGCAACGAGATAGTAGTCTTTAATCAACCAGCCGATACGCTGCAAGACATGAATGACTTTACCCCTGACAGAAACTACTACAAGCCAATTGATAAAAAAACAAATTTAGTAAAACGTTGTGTAGCGATTGCTGGAGACACCTTAGAAATTAAACAGGGATATGTCTATATAAACGGAGTTCAAAATAAGCTTCCTTTCCGTGCAAAATTACAATTTAGCTATGAAGTCACATTAAAGCCGGGTAAAACATTTGAAAGAAGTATTATTGAACAATTAAAGACAAGATATGATATTACAGATGGTATTTACCAATCGGGAAATAAAATAATTATTCCTGCTGCATCAGACGAAGCTGTGAACGTATTTAAAAACCACCCAAGTATTGCTCGTGTAAATAAATATATTCAACCCAAGGGAGAGCGGGATGCATTAAAATTTCCTCAAGACCCTAGTTACGATTGGAATCGTGATTTTTTTGGTCCGATATATATCCCTGAAAAAGGAAAAAGTATAATTATCAGCTTAAATAACATTGCCGTTTATAAACGACTTATTACAGAATATGAAGGAAATAAATTAGCAGTAAAAGGTAATCAGATATTTATAAACGGAAAATTAACTGAATCGTATACATTTAAACAAAACTATTATTGGATGATGGGTGACAATCGTCACAATTCTATCGATGCTCGTAGATGGGGATTTGTGCCGTTCGATCACGTAGTAGGAAAACCAGTATTCATTTGGATGAGTTGGAATTCAAACGGAAAAGGATTTGGAAAAATACGTTGGGAACGACTATTTTCAACTGTAAATCCAGATGGAGAACGGACTTCCTATTTCTTGCACTTTTTAATTTTGATAACAATATACTATGGATTCAAAAAGTGGCGTAAACGAAATAACACAACTGTTTAAAACAAATGTATGACACTCCTTTATCCAACGTATTTTCCAAATGTGGCATCATACATAGTAATGACACAAGCTGAAGAATTTGTGTTTGAGGTGAAGGATTCTTACCAGAAACAAACTTACAGGAATCGCTGTTACATATATGGAGCAAATGGAAAGTTAGGACTACACATTCCCGTTAAATACTCACAAAAAAATAGACAAAACACTAACGAAATTTTGATTGACAACTCTAGTAACTGGCAGTCTACTCACTGGAAGTCATTAGAAAGTTCTTACAAAGGATCCCCTTTCTTTGAATATTATCAAGATGAACTTATTTCTCTATTTAATAAAAAAAAAGACTGTCTTTTAGCTTTTAATTTTGAATGTATTGAAGTCATAAATAGTTGTTTAAATTTAAGGATCGATTACTTAAAATCGTTAGAGTTTAACAAAGAGAAACAACAAAATGAATATCGTCATTTAGTAAATGCTCGAAAAGAATTTGATGTCAAAATAAATCCGTACATACAAGTGTTCCAGGAAAAACACGGGTTCATAAACAACCTAAGTATTTTAGACTTAATGTTTAACGAAGGTCCAAATACAAAGTCTTATTTAAAGACACATGCTTTAAAATTTTAATTTTCTAATATAAACTCAGACATAATTGGAAAATGATCAGAATAAGGAAGGTCATTAAAGGAAGAAAACTTCCCAACTTTAATTTCAGGATTAGCTAAAATAAAATCAATTCTAAAAGGAAAATATTTAAATTTAAATGTGCGACCGAATCCTCTTCCTGATTCTTCAAATGCGTCTAACATTTCACCTTTTAAAATCCTGTAAACATAGGAATAGATTGTATTATTAAAATCTCCACATAAAATGACTTTATATGGAGATTTAGACATATGACTTGCAACTAGTTCGGCTTGATATTGTTGTGCCTTAAAAGTAACCCCTAGACGATCTAAGAGCTTGTTTGATTGCTTAGAGTCAAGGGTTTCAACATTAGGATTAATGCCCGAGGACTGAAGATGAAGGTTATAAATACGAATTGTATCAGACTTGATAATAATATCTGCAAAAATGGTATTGTTAAAAGACTCAGGAAAATCAATAGTACCGGATCTAACTATTTGATGTTCAGAAAAGATTGCCAGTTTAGATGAATTCCTGGAATTAGCAGTAAAGTAAGAATAAGGATAAGACTTAAAAATAAGATCAGTTGCTGAATCATATTCTTGAAAACATAAAATAGAGGGCCCTTTTTCTAGTATAAAATTTTGAATTTTTTGAGGTATAAGAGGTTCATTAATCCAGTTATACAAATTAAAAAGTCGGACATTATAGCTCATAAGAGAGAAACTAGATTTGAACGATTCTTTCTCTGTTGAGAATTTATATAATGATAAAAAATAATTATAGCCAAACCCCAAAACTAGAACGGAAAGCATAAACTGTTTCTTTAATTTCACAAGCCAATATAAACTGAAGGTGATATTAAGAATAATTAGCAAAGGTACAGAAAGACTTAAAACAGATAAAAACGAAAATATATTTGGAGGGACATATGACAATCCATATGAAAAAAGCAACAAGACTGCTACTACTGAATTGATCAGAAATACTAACTTATCAAGAAAGTTTAAATTTTTCAAATGTTTTTATTTGCCTGCTCTAAATAAAAAATCTTTTTCTAATTGGGTCAAACTCTCGTAACCACTTTTACTAATTTTATCAAGTATAAGGTCAATTTGCTTTTGATGTGTAAAACTATCGAATTCCTTCT
>ERZ1046568.1285-NODE-1285-length-18211-cov-8.478630_pt1 | contig 18211 bp, 20 predicted proteins | sample MGYA00383092_ERZ1046568 | MGnify/ENA primary metagenome ERZ1046568 (study PRJEB29581, sample SAMEA5548362) | metagenome | biome: marine; feature: coastal; material: water | depth 1 m | study: Short-term variability in the microbial, nano- and picoplankton... | reverse complement strand
AAACTTGAAACAGTATTTCGAGTAATAGATTTAATGGATTAATATGCAAGATAACATAAAACAAACTAATTATGGATATGATATTGTTTGGACAGATAACGAACATTACTGTAGTAAAATATTAGTATTTGAGAAGGCAGATAAACAGACACGTCTTCATTTTCACAAAAGCCGTCAAAGAAGTTGGTTTGTAAATGCAGGGAAATTTGAAGTACAGTGGGTAGATCCCAAAGACGGTAAAGCATATTCTAAACAACTTCCAGAAGGTAGCGTATTTGAAGTGCCTACACTACTACCTGTTACATTAAAAAGTTTATCAGACAATAGTGCTATGGCTGAAACCAGTAACAACAATAATGCAGATGATTATTATAGGTTAAACTAATGTTAAAAATACATCAATCTAAAGAATTTAAAAAAGATTTTGCAAAATACAAAAAAGATATTGATCAAATTACCAACGAAACTGCCAAAGCCAAATGCAATGATCTTTTAAATAAATTATCTAACGAATATAGTTACATTGATGCTGTTCATGATGTAATTAATAAATCTATTGATCCTACTAAGATAAGAGAAAACGTAGAACGAAGTATTATACTACGCACAGAATTAAATAAAATAATTAAATATTCGAAAGATCTTTAACTGTAATTGATCCAAACATTGAAGAATGACTTTGACATTGATAAACATATGTACCAGGCGAGCCTTCTGGTATTCTCCAATATAGTGTTCCACTACTTTTACCTTGTGCTGCTGAATCTGTACTAACTGTACCAGTTGATGTAACATGTACTAAGTTACTAGTCAGGGCAGTTAGTGTATTATCCTGTAATTCAAAAGGGTGTCCTGGAATAAGATCTAAATCAAATGCAATTGTAGTTCCGCTAATAGCATAGATAGTTGGGTTGTTACCACTATAATGACTAAGGAATGTATAGGCACTTGCACCAACATTATCAACTCGTAGCATTGCTATAGCAGGCTCATATATTTTTCCTATATCTATACTTGCAGCAGATGCATCTGTTAATGCACCAAATGTAGTTACACCTGTAGTAGGAGTAGTAAATGTAAATGTTCCACTTCCGTTAGTTGTCAGGACGTCACCATTAGTTCCGTCACTAATACTTAGATCTGTTAATGCTGCCGGTAATACCGGAGGAGTATACGTAAATACACCAGTTGAATTATCATATGCTATTGCACCATCACCACTTGCTGACGCTTCTGTACCAACACTCAAATCAGTTAGTGCAATTCCGCCTCCGCCACCTGCAATAGCTATATCACCGCTACCTAGTAAAGTAGTACCGTTAATTGTTTTAATGTTTGTAGCACTTACTAATGTAGCTTGTGCATCAGTAATACCATACCCTGATAGTGTAGTAGGTTTGCCGGTTAAACTTGCAAACGATTGTGCGGGAACACTAGTAAGATATGTGCTTAGGTCTGGTGGTGTGTAACGAAAAACACCAGTTGAATTGTCATAGCTTATTGCTCCGTCTCCGCTTGCAGATAATTCAATGCCAACACTTAAACTTGCAAGTGTAAGCACACTGGGCGTATTAGTAAAGTTATTGTAATTTAAATAATATGCACTGTCAAACCCATCTAATGTATCAGCATCTAGTCCTGAGCCGCCGGAACTAACGTCAGCACCTGGTGCCCACTTTGCACCGTCCCATTTGAGTACTTGTCCTGTAGTAGGCGCACTAGTTGTAGTGTCAACATCACTTAAAAAGTCAATACTAAATGCACTCATATCAATTGTTACGTTGTCTGTACCAGTAGCAATTGAAGTTGCTATATTAGTGCCACCTAAAATCCCCAAAGTATCATTGACAGCATTTGCTCCAGTTGATCCGTCGTCACTTGTAACAAACTCAAAAACATCTTGGGTTGAAGCTGCATCTGCAAAAGTAAAGTTGCCTGCTCCGTCCGTTTTTAAGACTTGATCTACAGTTCCGTCTATAATTCCTAGGTCTGTTAGTGCTGCAGGTAGTAAATTTGTTGTGTCTGTTAGATCAGATAAGTCCGCAGGTATTAAATTTGTTGTGTCTGTTAATTCTGATATATCTGTTGCGTTGCTAACATCAGATTGATTTGCAAGTTCTATCCATGCTCCTGAGTGTGCATAATAGGCTTTACCTGTACCGTGTACATGTGCAAACATTCCGTGATTGTCTGAAGCACTTGGTAAACTCTCAAGGTCAGCATATGCTATCCATGCTATATCGTCGTTAGTAATAGTTACGTTGCCTAGATCCGCTCTAGCAAGTTCGTAGCCTCCTGCTAATTTTCCACTATACACTCTAAGAGAATTTGTTTCTCTACTAAAAAATACTTCACCACTTGACCCTACATTTCTTTCTAAGAAATCTGACGGACGGGGGATGATTCGTATTCTATCTACAATTGGTGATGACTTTGACATATAATTCGTTTATCCTTTGATACTTACTAAATTAAAATAAATATTCGTTAGTAACAATATTTATCTTATTACAGAGAACATAGTAACAATGTTAGAACACAAAATAAACAAATTAGATAACTTTATAATGGGATGGTATCAACACGACCATACTATTATTGATAAAATTGTAAAGTTCTTTAATCAAGGTAACGCAACAGCCGGAAAAGTACAAGGAGTTGACGGTTTAACAATAAGAAAAAATGAAAAAGATAGTTTAGATTTATATTTAAAACCAACTGATGATTTATTTTATGAATACGCTTCTAACTACTTGCAACCATGCACAAATCAGTATATAAACAGATATCCAATGTCAGATAAGCAAGCACCGTGGAATATTACTAGTAATATCAATATACAACAATATCCTCCCAATGGTGGATTTCACAAATGGCATACTGAAAGGTTTGATGGCAGCGAACAGATATCTGCAACACATTTAGTATTCATGACTTATCTAAATGACATTGTGCAAGGCGGAGAAACCGAATTTATACATCAAAAACTTAAAATTAAACCTGAAAAAGGCTTAACACTAATATGGCCTGCTGATTGGACTTTTACACATAGGGGGTTGCCGGCGCCTTTAGAAACAAAGACTATAATAACAGGTTGGTATCATTTTACACAATGACTATTACAATTATTACTAAAGATAACACAGTAAATTCTTGCTTTGTTAAAGCAAATATATACTTAACAAAAAATTTTCAACAAGAGTTTGAGTTAACAACTGATAAAGAACAAGTTCTAATAGACTTATGGCAGTCTAAATTTAAAGCAACATTAGAAAAACATAATGGGTATTTTAGTAAAATAGTCTTTCAATCAGACAAAGACTTAACAATGTTTAATCTTAGATTTAATTGACTACATTATAATCTATATTAATACCAAACCTTTTACATCTTTCTATAACATCATCAACAGCACTGGCACCTTGAAACACTTCAATAAATGATTCATCAAGATGTAAATTATGTGTAATTATATAAAACTCAGCGTACGGTTCCCAAGAAACATATACACCAAATGCTCCTGGTGAATAATATATTTCTTCCCATTTCTTAACATTTTTAATTTTAAGGGGAGTGTCCGATGCCCATGTAGAAGGAGTTCGTTGGTAAAGAATATCTTCTGTAGATATTTCTCCCCAGGGATTGTTAAGAATTTCATTAGTTGTTTTAATTATCATTGCCTGGTGGTCCAGTACGACTACCGGCAGCATCTGCCATATATTCATGATCTAATGATATCCAAGTCAATTTTTCTTCATTCCAGGACCATATACTTTGTTCGGTTGGTTTCGGTACTGGAGGAGTCCAATTTCCGTTTACAAGTGTCCAAGATGGATGAGGCTGTTTAACCATAACATTATCTATATTGATATTTTTCTCAATTTTGTTGTCGTTTATCTCCGCCCAAAGGTGTAGGCGGTGTGACTTAGATACTTGCAGAGTTAAAAAAGGATTAATTGTATATGTTTCTAAAATCCTTAAAAGTGACATTCTATTCTTAGGATATTCTTCTTCACTTACCAATACGTTATCAACATAAAAGTTATAACCAACTTTAAAATTTTCAAATTCTACAGAATTTAAGCCACTAAATTTAATTTTTAAATCTAAAGAGCCGTCATTTAGTTCTCCTAATATGCTTGGCTCCCATGTATTAGTTTTTAAATTACACGTTGCTATAATTGTGTTATCCATATATAGATCCTCCGTATAGTCATATTTAGTAAAATTGTATGATGCTGTAAATAAATATGATATGTACTTAAATGTTCAGCTTAACTTGGAGAAGCAATGCCTAGTATTAAAACAGTTTTAATTGTTGGAGGCGGATCATCAGGCTGGATGGCTGCTGCATATTTGTCAAAAAAATTACCAAATTTAAATATTACCTTAATTGAATCAAAAAAAGTTGGAACTATTGGTGTTGGTGAAAGTACATTAGGTCATGTAAATAAATTTCTTGACGGATTAGAACTAAAAGACGAAGACTGGATGGCAGATTGTAATGCAACATATAAAACATCTATAAAATTTACAGACTTTCGAGAAAAGAACTCCTATTTTCATTACCCTTTTGGAAAATTTAATTTAGATCATACACAACACGGTATTATGGATTGGTTTTGGCATAACGCATACCATGACTATAAATTACCTGTTACAGATTTCGCTGAAATGTACGTTCCTCAAGTTTTAATGACCGATCGTCAAAAAATGACAGACAACACTGATGGATTAATACCAGGATTTGATTTTCATTTAGATACTGCATATCATATGGATGCAGGCAAATTTGGTCAATATTTAAAGGAAAAAATAGCCATACCTAATGGTGTAAAATATATTGAAGACACTATTGTAAATGTTACTCAGGACGATAATGGTTATATACGTAATATTTTTACAGAGTGTGGTAACACATTAAGTGCCGATTTATATATAGATGCATCTGGTTTTAAAAAAATCCTAATTGAAAAAGTTATGAAAAATAAGTTCATTAGCTTTGATGATGTGTTAATAAATGATAAAGCTATTGCAACTAAAATTGATTATATTGACAAAGAAAAAGAACTTCATTCTGTAACCAATTGTACAGCAATACAGAATGGGTGGGTTTGGGATATTCCGTTATGGTCTAGACGAGGCAGTGGGTATGTATATTCAAGCAAATTTGTCGATTTAGAAAAAGCAGAAATAGAATTTAAGGAACACTTGAGTCTAAGGATAGGCAACAAGGTAGACGATTTAGATTTTAAACATATAAACATTCGTCACGGAGTTCAAGAAAAACCGTGGTATAAAAATGTTTGTTCTATTGGACTTGCGTTAGGTTTTATCGAACCATTAGAATCTACAGGATTACTTACAACTCATGAAAACATAATTAGATTAGAAGCTGTATTGTCTAAAAGAGATCAGTATGTCAATCAATTTGATATAGATGCCTGGAACTTTTCTGCAAGAGACGAGCTAGAGGGGTTCAAACAATTTGTTTCTTTGCACTACGCAATGAGTCAAAGAGAAGATACAGACTACTGGAAATATGTAACAAATAATATTTGTTATGCTCCTGAAATTTATAATCTAGAAGAACGCTTCAGAAAGAACGTTTATGATACTATGTATAGGTTAAATACTTTAAACGAATTAAGAAACGAAGTAACAGGTGAAACATTTATATTAGCAGGCATGGGTTATTCACCGATTTCTAAATCTCAAACTAAGTTAGAGGTTTATCGACAACCTATTGCAGAACAAGAAATACAAAATGTTAAAAGTGGCTACGAAGAAAGAAAGGCTGTAATGTTAAAACATATTAATACACTTCCTACACACTATCAGTTTTTAAAAAAGAGGATATATTGCAATGGAAATTAAAGTTCATATCTTAAAAAGCGGACTACCTATTGTTATTTTTGACGACTACTATAGTGAAAAACAGACAAAATTAATAACTAGAGAAATTGAATTTCTCTCTGGAAATAATAAGTTGCTTGGACCTGATCAAACTGGTTCAGCAGAAACGTCAACTCAAGACGGCGTAAAACTAAAAAAACAAAACAAAGGTTTATTTTTAGACGAAGCATATTTTGATAGAAACATATCAGATATTTTAAATATTAATCGTAAAATTTTTGATTTAGAAATAGTAAATATTTTGGAAGAAATTAATCCAGTATTTCGCTGGCTCAAAGAAGTAAATTTTGATTCAACATTGTTAAGCTACTACGAAGATTCAGACTATTATGAAAATCATGTTGATAGTTGTGTATTAACTGTATTGTCTTATTTCTTTGATACTCCTAAGAAATTTTCAGGTGGTGATATAACATTTGAAGGCGAAGTAACTATTCCTTGTGAATTTAACAGAACAATTATATTTCCTTCTATTTTGATGCACGAAGTTTCTCCAATAGAAATACCAGACGAATTTAAAAATAAAAACTACGGTAGATATGCTATTACACAACTAATTTCATTCAAAGGAGATAATTAAAATGGCGCTTTATAAATTTGGAATGTTTCCAGGCGAACTCCAACCTAATGCTGTTGTTGGAGGATGTATTCATATTTTTGAAAATGTATGGCCTGATCCTAAAACAACAATACAACGTGCAGAAGCAGAATGTTGTAAACCTGAATCAGGAGTAACATGGCAGAAGGCTGCTACGTTTGATGGCGGTGTTATGCAGGATCATAGATCTAATCTAAATTTAAATGTCACAGAATCGGGCTTGGTATATAATAACCCTGTAATGCAGAACATACATAATCAATTTAACATGTTGTTACTAGCAACTACATATGTATATGCTGATAAAGCGGGATTACCTCAAGATACATTGTACCATGAAACATATAATCTACTAAAATATAGAGAAAACGAAGAATACAAAGTACATTATGATGGCGGTACCGGCCAACCTCGTACTATCTCTTGTATTTGTTACTTAAATGACGACTACGAGGGTGGAGAATTAGAATTTCCAAATTTTGATATAAAAATTAAACCTCAAGCAGGAATGCTTATACTATTTCCGTCTTCTTATCCATACAAGCATGTTGCACATCCGGTTATTTCTGGTACTAAGTATAATTTAGTAACTTGGATAAGAGATGAATTATAAGTATTTGCCAAATACTGGATACTATCAAACAGTTTTAAAAGATTATGACATAGTTTTCTTACAAGACGAAATTAATCAACTTAAGAAGGACTTTTTGTCTGGAGAAAAATTTAATGAAAAATTAGCAGGAAATATAAAGCACGAATATTTGTTAGGCTGCAACACTGAATTAGAAAAATTAATTTTACCACTTATATCTAATTACAATGACAAAAGCAATATACTTTCAAATTATAATATTATGTCTTCTAGCTTACCTTTATATCTAGATACTGCTTGGGTAAATTTCCAGCACAAGTACGAATTTAATCCTTCTCATAATCATGAAGGTGTACTTTCCTTTGTTATATGGATAGATATTCCTTATACAACAGATGACGAAACACTTGCTAATCCAGGAGCAAACTCAAATATTGTCTGCTCGGGAAATTTTGAATTCCAATATACCGATATTCTAGGACAAATAAGAAGTTATAAAATACCGTGTAATAATGATATGAATAATACTATATTAATTTTTCCATCTAAGATGGTCCATTGCGTTTATCCATTTTTTAGTACAGATAAGTATAGAGTAAGTGTTTCCGGAAATTTTAAATTGAAAGTGTAAGTAAATGAATGATTTTAAAAAAAATAACTTTTGTGTTGTAGAAAATTCTTTGCCCAAGGATGTATTGGATATAGCTACCCAATACGCATTCTTTGACGAAATGCAAAATCATAGCAATCAAGATGATCAAGTACCTAATGCTTTTTCAAAGTATGGGGACCCATTAATGGAAACTATTTTATTACATATTAACCCCATCATGGAGGAAAATACAGGATTAAAACTATTTCCTACTTATTCTTATTACAGAATTTACAGAGATGGTGACGAACTAAAAAATCATACAGATAGACCTGCATGTGAAATATCATCAACATTGTGTTTCAATTATGAATTTGGGAATGATTACAAATGGCCTATCTACATGAATAATAAAAAAATAGAACAAAATTCTGGTGACCTTGTAATATATAAAGGGTGTGAGCTAGATCATAGACGTGATAAGTTAGTTTTAAATAATACTAATGCATGGCAAGTGCAAGGATTTTTCCATTACGTAGATGCTAACGGACCTTTTGCTGATCAAAAATGGGATAATAGATTATCAATTGGAAATAATAACAAACACAGCGAAATTAGGACGCACGAAAAGTCCTATATTGAGTATACAAAATGAATATAGTAGTAATAGGAGGCGGAACTGCAGGTACGCTATCAGCATTATTTTGTCAAAGATCGTTCCCTCAATATAATATCTACTTAGTAGACAGTTCTTCTGTAGGACCAATAGGTGTTGGAGAAAGTACTACGCCTCCTCTAGTTGAGCTTTTAAATTACTTAGACATTGGTATCGCTGATATGGTTAACAACTGTGGTGCTACTATAAAGAATGCAACTCGATTTACTAATTGGAATGGCGATGACGACATTTATCATCATGGGTTTAATACTATTCCAGAATTAGATATTTTCCATAACAGTAATAAATCATATTTCACTAATCATAGTATTGTTTGGCCGGCACACAAATCATTTTTATCTATAGAAGAATTATTAAAAAATAAGTCTCTAGACGACATCCATTTCAGTGGAATTTTAAGCAAGAAAAATAAAGTTCCTTGGGCTAAAGAACATGGATATTTACAAGATTATGCAACTATAGGGTTACACTTTGATGCAAGTAAAGCTGCAAAATACTTTAAGGATGTTGCAATAAGTCGTGACATAACGTGCATAGATGCTAAACTTGTAGAGTCAAGATTAAACGAAAAAGGATTTGTTGTAGATATTTTATTAGATAATAACGAAACAATAAAAACAGATTTTATTTTTGACTGCACCGGCTTTAGTAGACTTTTTGTTGAAAAAACTTATTCATCGTCCTTTAAAACATTTAAGGATTATTTACCTGTTAACGAAGCTATTCCTTTCTTTTTACCAAGAGACGACAAAGATACTCCTACATATACAGAAGCTATTGCAATGAATAGTGGATGGATGTGGAAAACTCCTGTAGAAGGAAGATTTGGATGTGGATATGTTTATGATAATAGTTATATTAACAAAGACGAAGCTATATCAGAACTTACTAATATGTTAGGTATAGAACCTAAAATAAACAAATGTATAAACTTTGAGTCTGGCTACTTTGAAACGCCTTGGAATAAAAATACTTTAGCAGTTGGGTTATCTTCCGGATTTTTAGAACCATTAGAAGCAACATCTATATGGATAACTGTAATATCATTACATTTAATGTTAGAACATATGTCAGGCTTAATTGAAAAAGATGAAAATGCAATAAATGAATACAACAAAAGTTTTACTAGATCGATTAATAGTATACTTGCTTTGGTGCAATTCCATTATCTATCAAAACGCAGAGATACTCCATTTTGGAAAGAGTTTTTAGATAAGAATAAAATATGCCCAGCATTAAAAGACATCCTAAATATTTACAAATATAGATTGCCTTCCAACTTAGAAAGTTATCAATATAATTCTTTCCCTCCATTAAGCTGGTTGTTAGTAGGTGCTGGTATAAAATATTTTGATAAAGATATTGTAAATAAAGAACAAAGAAGTTATAATATAAAAAGTAATTTAGGTAGCCAATTTAAAAATAACGCAAATATAATAGCTGACAAGTGTTTAGATCATGACGTTTATCTAAAATTATTAAGGAACCAAAAATGAATATTGTTATAGTAGGTGGAGGAACTGCTGGGTGGATCGCTGCATATTTTATTATTAAAGCACAACCTAAAGTACATAATGTTACAGTAATTGAGTCTTCAAAAATTGGAATTATAGGAGCTGGTGAAGGGTCAACAGGATCTCTTACTGATTTGCTTTCTGGTGCGTATTTTGATGCAAAGATTGATATAAAACAGTTTCTAAAAGAAACCGACGGAACACCAAAAATGGGTATATATCATCAAAATTGGACTGGTGACTCAACAGGTTATTTTGCTCCAATAGACGGTAGCGAATCTTGGAGTAGTTGGGAGGACCATTTATTTAAGTATGCATATGCAGCTGTTGGTAAAGATCAAATGCATGTAGCATCACCATTAGGATATGACTATGCAGGAGGCAATATTAATCCTGCTGCTTGCCACTTTGATGGCCATAAGGTTGGAGAGTTTTTTAAAAAGCAATGTGTTGCTGACGGTGCGATAGTAATAGATGCTGTAGTAAGTAATATTATAAAAGATAATAATGATATTAAATCAGTACAATTAGATAATCAACAAACTATAGAGGGTGATTTATTTTTTGATTGTACTGGATTTGCAAGACTGTTAATGAAACAAGTTGATGTAGATTGGAAACTTTATAACAAATACTTACCAGTTAATAGAGCTATGCCTTTTCAAGTTGAATACGAAGAAGGAGAATTGCCAGAGCCATTTACTAAAGCTACTGCACTTTCTAGTGGTTGGATGTGGACTATACCCTTACAATCAAGAAAAGGTTGCGGCTATGTTTATGATAGTAATTATATTACAGATGACGAAGCTCAATTAGAAATAGAACAGCATTTAGGAAAAAAAATAAAGCCTATTAAGTTTATAAAATTTGAATCAGGAAGAAGTGAGGTATTTTGGAAAAATAATGTAATAGGACTTGGCCTTGCATCTGCATTTGTTGAACCATTAGAAGCAACTTCGATACATTCCACAATTATGCAATTATTATTTTTTGTTAAAGAATACTTACTAAATGATAAAACAAATACAATAAATGAATATAACATTAATTCTTATAACGAGAAAATTTCACGGTTATACGACTCAAATATGGATTTTATATCTTTTCATTATCAAGGTAACAGAGATGACACGCCATTTTGGAAAAGTATCAAAGATAACAAAAAAATAAGTCCGTATGCTAAGACTTATGTTGAAAGATGTAAAACTAAAATACCTAGCATATTAGAAACAGTAGGTTTGTTTGGAACTCCTACTGCTGCATTATGGAATTGGGTTGCTGCTGGAATAGATGTTATAAGTCAAGATCAAGCAAAAAAAGAACTAACTAATTCTGGTATGTTACCTAAAGCTACCCAATATTTTAAAAGTAGACAGCAAAGAGAAAATTTATAACAATTTAAGATTTAACATATTTGTCAAACTGATCATTAGACATATAGTAGTCGGTAATTGGTAATTGCATACCCAGTTCATTAGCACGTTTTGCAACTCTCTCAGCAGCATTAAATCCATAGAATGTTTCTATATCATATCCTTGATCTTTAATCCAATAAAATGGAAAAATCATATAAAATTCTGCATGAGGTGAATAAGCTCCGTAAATTCCAAAATTATTTTCATAAATTACTTCCCATAGATCAATATCATCAATTGTTAATTCTCTATCGTAGGTCCATTCCTCTTTAGGAGGTAATATTAATTTATCAGAATCCATCCATTTGTCATCAAAATATTCCTGATTGTCGTTAATAATATTATGTGTTGTTTTAAAAAATGGCATTATAATTCCTCTAGGTATTTATTGTACATATTGTCTGAAAGTGTTAAGTTTGTATTGTATGATATAATCGTTTTCTTTTTTTCTGATAAATTCTTTGGTCCTTTATGTATAACAAAACTAGGAAAGGAAAGAATATCTCCTTCCTTTACATCTATTTCAATAATAGTCTTTTGATCCCAAGGTACTATTATTTGTGTTTTTGAAGATGTTTCAGGTAATTCTAGATAATAAACATTTGTAAAATTACTGCTATGAGTATGCCAGCCGTGTTCTGACCCTGTTAAATATTGCTGAAACCAGATTTCTTGTAATGAAAACCCGTCATATCCTAAACTTTTATACATTTCTAACATATCCTCAAACAGAAAATCTTTAATATATACTACCCATTCTCTTTTAAAAAAATTAGCATTATGCCAATCACATTTGGATATGTTTACTTCTGTTTCAAGAAATTTTGGAGATGTAAATTCTGCATCATCTATTAAATCAAGCAGACATTGTTTTGTCTGCTTGTGATGTTTAAATTTAGATATTAAATAACAACAGTCTAAGTGTTTTTTATACATAAAGTATTTACACCTGTTTTTAATAATATTGTACGGATATGACTTTAACCTAGATATCTGACAACAACAATTCCTGTTCCGCCATTGCCGCCACGTGATGGAGTTTGGTTAGTACCGCCACCACCGCCGCCGGTGTTTGTTCCGCCGTTGCCGCCTACAGTGTTAGTAGACTGTGCAGGATAGCTACCGCCGTTTGCGCCGCTATTAATACCAGATCCGCCTTGGCCTGCGCCTCCACCTGAGCCGCCGCCGCCACCGCCTTGTCCGCCTTGTCCGCCGGCGTTGCCATTCCATGTGCCGCCACCGCCGCCACCGGCCCACCAATGGTTTGTACCATTGATAGAATTCTGCCTACCTTGTCCTCCTGGAGGTGCAATACCTGTATTGCCGGTATATGCTGGTCCATCACGTCCAGCCTGGCCTGCTCCACCACCGCCTCCGGCCCATACTCGTTGTCCAGGGGGCGAATGTATTGAATTACCGCCTCTATTACCATATCCTTGACCACCTAATGGTTGGTTTCCTTGTTGAGCAGCTCTGCCACTTTGGCCGTTTTGACTTGCGCCACCGCCGGAACCTCCCTCTGACATTTGTCCACTTGCCCATGTGCCGCCACCGCCGCCACCAAGAGCTGTAACTTGTCCTAAATTAGTGTTTTGTCCAACATTACCTCCAGAGTCGCCTTGAATTCCTGCTCCGCCGCCGCCTATACTTGTAGGATACTGCCCTAGGCCCATTGATGCTGTTGTAGAAACAACATAGCCGCCGGCTCCGCCACCGCCAGCGTGTCTTGATCCAGCTGCCCCACCACCGCCGATAACTAAGTATTCAGCTGCAAGATCTACATTCATTACGTCTGCTCTATCTATTCCTGCTTTCGGTGTCATTTTAAATTGACTATCGCCTGTGGAAGTAAACATGTGTATAGTATAACCTCCTGCTGTATAAATTAAGTCACCGCCAGTAATATCCATAATATCACTTAGTTTAGGACCTTGTTGTTGGTTGTCATATTGTTTTCTAATACTTTTAATAAAAGGCATATTTTTTTCCTCGCTTTAAGTTAATTTTGTTCTACTACGAATACATCACTACCACTAGTAAAGCTGTGTACTGTATATGCACCAGATGTTGTAACTGTACCACCTGATCCTGAAGTAACTGGAGTATATAATGATTTCCAGTCTGTTCCGTTATAATACTCTACAACTGGATCAGTAAACCCGGGAAAATCTGTACAAATTCTTATCATTCCTGCTGCTGCCGATGACGGTCTTTGTGCAACAGTTCCAACTGGAATAGTAAGAAATCCTGTGTCATTTATTGTGGTATTTTTTAAAGTTGCCATGTTTAATCCTTTTTACTTAAATATTTATCTATTTTTTAAATTCTTTATTTCAGTGTTTAAACTTTTAATAGCTTCTATGAGATAAGCAGTTAGTTTTGTATATTTAATTCCTACAACATCACCATTAGTGTCACGTGTCACTAATTCAGGTAGCACTTCTTCGGTCCATTCAGCAATTAATCCACTTTCATGTTCATGACTATCTAATCTATCGTACGTAACCCCTTTAAGCTGTAGTATACTATCTAACGCATTGTGTATAGGATTAATATTTTCTTTAAGTGTGATACTTGATGTTTCGACAATACTTACAGCAGTCATTTGTCCGCCGATACCAACACCACCTGTGACCACTAATGATCCGGTAGTTGTACTACTTGATGCTGTGCTCGAAGTTGATCTTAATTGATTAACACTTAGTCTGCCTGGGTTTGGAACAAAACTAAATCTGTCGCTTGAAATACTTAGTGTTGTTTCTGCACCACTAGTTTGGTCGGACATAGCAACATAATATGTAGCGTTATCAGCTGCACTTCTTTCTGTAACTGTTAAGCCAGATACTGCCCAACTTAAATTACCACTGCCATCTGTTACTAAAACATTGCTTGCATTTCCGTCATCTACAGGTAATGTAAGTGTATAATTGTTAGCTAATGCGTTTGGAGACTTAATAAGCGCATAGTTAGTATCAGCGTCACCAAATCTAACACCAGCTTCTCCACTAGTAAATATGTCCTTAGTAAATTCTGTAGTTCCTGTACCGTCTGGTGTAAACACAATATTTGTATTAGCCTCACGTGACGAAAATGTATTAGTGTCTGAACTAAGATTTCCTAATACTGGACCACCTACTACTCCTGATGTAATTTTTCTTGGCATAATTAATTCCTTAAGTTGTCGCTGTTTCTATACCGTAAACCATAACTGATGTATTAGCTGATGAAGAACGTGCATAGATTTGTCTACTAGCATCAATTACTACACCAGTTCTTTCTAGTACACCGTTTGGTAGTATTTCTGTTTCATATTCTAAATAGTCATCTGCTACTGGTAATGTTGTGCCAGTAGGATCTGTTTTTGCTACAGCTAGTCTAACTGTGATGCTGGTTGAGTTTTTGTTACAGATACTTACTGTTGCCACACTAAAAGTGTTTAATGGTACAAGGTAAATTGCTGTATATGTGTTAGCAGGTAAATCTGCTGATCCTAATATTCCGTTTGCCATTTTTGTTTCTCCAATTTAATTATCTCAAGAAGTAGTTATATGCTAAAGGTAATCCTAGCACTGTTCCACTAAAAACTACATTAGCTTTTATATTTATCGTATTTCCCGCTAGGCTTGTAATAGTACTGCCGCCAACAAATATATCACCTGCTGTAACACTATTTACATTCAAGGTCGCACCACCACCACCAATTTGTGACTCAATATATGCTTTAATTGCACGTTGTGTTGGTACAACAGTATCACTATTAGCAGTAAAGAACGGATCTGTACTAAATTCTGTAACACTTGCAGAGTTACCACCTAGTGTAACTTCACCTAGTGAAAGTTCTTGTAGTCCTGCAATGTTAAATGCATCTGCATTCAGTGTTGCAACACCAGTTGACTGTTCAATACTAAACAAGTCACCAACTCTAAAGTTACCGTCTTGGTCAGTAGCTGTAAAGAATACTCTACCACCGTTAAAGTCACTAGTTTCTTTGATTTGATCTGGTGTGTTAACTGGAACTCCCGGATAGTTCGTATCTGTAAATCCTCCTGTACCAATGTCTAAGAAATCGTGTCCTGTTAAACGCACTTGACTAAATCTAATACGTAATTCTACTGCATCGCCATCCGGTAAATCATCACTTACTGATATAGACGGTGATAATTGTAAAAATCCTGTGTAACTTCCGTCGTTTGTTCCTAAGAAACTTACAGTATTAACAAGTTTGTAGTATTCACCTGGTAAATTAGCAAACTCAACGTTAGAACCGTTTACTGGACGAGCAGTAAGTCTACGTACTGCAATAAATTGTCCTGCTTGTGGGAAGTTTGCATTACCATTTGATGTTGCAGCATCTATTTCCGCTGTTGAACTTGTAAATCCTGTGCCTCTATTAACAAATGTTGGATTTGCTAAAACTCCATTACCAATTTGCGATACTAAATCAACATCATAAATGTTGTTAGGATCCGTTATTGTAATAGTTGGCGCACTTGTATAACCACTTCCTGGTTCTACAATTCTAATTTCAAATACTTTTTCATTTGCTACACCTGCTCTTGCTTTTGCAGGTGTGTTAATTTTAGCATATTTTCCTGATGTTCCTGAGCCTGGTAATATCATTACAAATTTACCTTCTTGTGCAGGATTACCAAATGCTATTGCATTATGTCCGCCTGTACTACCTGTTCCAGTCAATGTGTATGCTTGCCAATACAACCCATCGTGGCTGTATTGAACTTCGTCAGTATCGTCAGTTGTAACAACAAATGTACCTTGTCCGTATGCTAGTTTGCGTTCTGTAACTGTTAACGGAAGTGTTAGAGCGTTTTCTACCCAAGTAACACCATCTAATGAATACATAATACCATTAGTTCCACCAATTGCAACAAATTTACCATTACCCCATACAATATCAGTTACTGTTGCAAATGTCCCTGGAGCAGTTACGCCTGTCCAATTTACACCATCTGATGAATAAGCTGCATTTGTTGAATTACTATCTATTGCTACAAATTTACCTGCACCATATGTTATTGCATCATATCCAATAGCCGGAAGTGCGTTCGAATTTAAAGTCCAAGTTGCACCGCCATTATCTGAATATGCTACATCTCTGTCTGCCGATCCTATAACTACAAATCTATTTGTAACAGTATCAATAATATTTCCATACGCTACTCTTGTTTCGGCACCTGAATTAAACCCTGCTGGTAATGTAGTAGTAGACCATGTATCTCCATCTGAACTATAACCTACTGTTCCGTCGCCGTCGGCAACTATTACAATAGCACTAGGTTGGAATGTACTGGATCCATCGTCTTGTAATCCGTCTGCAATACTTGACCAGTTACCTCCGCCTAAACTAGGAAGAACTTCCGTTGTCCATGTTTCGCCATCAATACTTACGGCTCCGTTTGTTCCTGCGCCTACTGCAAGGAATTTACCTGCTTGTCCTAAACCTGCAAAGTCAAAGTCTACAATGGCTCCTGTTACACTATTAATTGTTGTAACAGTTATTGTAATGTCGTTAGTTGTATCTGCTCCACCTAAATCTGTTCCTAAAATAGTTAAACTGTCAAGTCTTGAATATCCTGTTCCTGCTGCATCAATACTTACGAAATACTTACTTCCGTTACGTGTAACATCAAATGTTGCACCCGATCCATCGCCACCAGTTGCGCTAACAGCTGAATATTGTGCAGCTGTTCTAATATATTCAACATCATACCAAGTAGTTGATGTTGGCATTGTAATACTATTGCTTGAATTGGTCGGAGCACTTACTGCTACTCTTGGTTCAATTTGATAAGTTGATGAACTGTTAGGAGCAACAATAGCTGTTCCTGGAACAACGTGATCCCATCCTGCAACTCCGTCACTTTCTCTTGTAACTGTAGCTTCTTTTGAACCTGCATTATAAGTTGCAATGATAGCATATTGTCCAATACCTGCTGCACCAATAATATAAATTTTCATACCAACATATGCAGAGCTTAGTGCGCCATCTGTAGCACTAAGGAATATACCTGTTGTACTACCACTTTGAGCAACGTTACTTGCTATTACATATCCGCTACCACCTTGTGGAATAGTTGCATCTGCATTTTGATCTATGTACGCATAGTTAAACGCACCATCTCTAAATTCATCTGCAACAAGTATCTCTCCTGTTCCTGGGCCAAAAACGTTAAAATTAGCTTCAGTATAATCATTACCTGCGTGGTTAAATTCAACATTTAATAGTTGAACGTTATCTGTGTTAACTTTGGTTATAGTTGAATTATATTGTGTTCTATTGTCAACTATTGCTGTAATCGGTGTTTCGTCTGGGTCAACACCTGTTGCCACCGAACCAAAGTCACCGTAAGAGTTGTTACCGTTAGTAGCACGTACTCTACCGCCTGTTTCTGCAAGGTAACCAATGTGTGAGTAATATGTAAACACAGACACAAGTTCTGCTCTACCGTTATTAAGAATATGTGCACCAATACCGTCACTTATAACCTGTGTAAAGTCGTTTGATACCATTGAGTCATTGCCGCCGTTGTGCAATGCCCCATCAATTTTTTGTCCTGTTGCTCCTGTACCTAGTGTAGTAACCCCTTGTATATATGGCGAGCGTGTTATAATCCATGTACGGAAATCATCTGGTCCCCAGCCTGGATCTAGTGAACAATATGCACCTGCACTCAGCTTACTATATCCACTTGCATTTGGCGGTAATAGGTCTCCGTTTAATCCTTGTAGAGTGCAGTTTCTTACGCCTGTAGCATCTCTTAAATAGAACATGTCTTCTTCTTGAGATCCCGTAACTGAGTTATTATAGAAACGTGCTACATATCTCGAAGCGTAATTTCCTGTCCACATCAAATCATATTTTAATGCATCAATGTAGTAGTCAACAT
>ERZ1046568.1283-NODE-1283-length-18233-cov-4.860766_pt1 | contig 18233 bp, 17 predicted proteins | sample MGYA00383092_ERZ1046568 | MGnify/ENA primary metagenome ERZ1046568 (study PRJEB29581, sample SAMEA5548362) | metagenome | biome: marine; feature: coastal; material: water | depth 1 m | study: Short-term variability in the microbial, nano- and picoplankton... | reverse complement strand
TCTATTTCAGGAGTGATGATATGTTCGATACCTTCAGCATCGTCGTGTATATGGTCTGCGTCTAGCTGGAAAAATTTGGTTAGATAGATCTCCCATAGTCTGTGCTTCCTAATTACCTCTTGAGCTGCTAACTTTCCCTTTTCATTTAGTATTATAAATCCTCTTACCAGATCAATCAAGTCTTTTTTCTCCAATCTATTGAGTACAGTCCGAACCTTAACTGGAGAGTACTTTTCTTTTTCAATTAACTCAGCTAAAGACAATGAATTCTGTCCTTCGTTGCCCAGTTTATATATATCTTTTAGAACATTCTCATTATTAATTTTTATATGATTTGACTGACGAATTCTCATCCTTGCAAAAACTCCTTTCCTTTTTCCAAATAGAATTCCAACAAGTGCAAAAACAGAAAGGACCACAACGATCCACGGTCCAGTGGGCATTCCATTGCCAGTATAACTAATTACAGCACCCGTAATACCGCTTAAGAAACCAAAACTGCCGGCATAAATCAACATGAGCTGTATAGAATTTGTAAGAAATCTAGCCCCGGCAGCCGGTGTAATAAGAAGTGCAGCCATGAGTACCACCCCTACAGCTTGAACTCCAATTGCTACCGTAACCACGGTCAATATGGCAAGGAGCGATTTTATAAGTGATACGTTAAACCCTATGCTTTTGGCATAATGCTCATCAAAACTGATAGTACTAAATCCTCGCAGGAATATGGTTACACAGAGAACATTGAGTATTGCTACAGCTGAAAATACTTGTATATCCAGCATTCCCATAGATGCTGCCTTACCAAAAAGAAAACTATCCAAACCACTTTGAGCCGCATTCCCACTATGCTGTATCTTGGTAAGTAAAACTATCCCAATACCAAAGAAAACGCTTAACGTAAGAGCTAAAATAGTGTCTGGTTTTAGCTTTGAGTTAGACTGAACATAGTCCACGACCCAAATAGAAATAAGTCCAGATATTATAGCTCCAGTAAGAAAGTAGAATGGATTTTTGACACCAGATAACATAAAAGCTATTGCCACACCTGGAAGAACAGAATGAGATATCACATCACCAATAAGAGCTCGTTTTCTCAAATAGGTAAAAGTTCCTACAACTCCAGCAGCTAGACATAATACACCAGAACCAATACTGACTACAAAAAGAGTATAATTCTCAGCCGAAAAGAAGGTAGTTATATATTCCCAAAAACTCATTATTTATGACGAATTGGGAAATCTTTGTTTTCTAATTCTTGACTAATCTTAGCTATGGTAGTCAATCGACCTCCATAAGTATCTGTTAGTATGTTATCTGTAAAAACATCTTTCACTGGACCAGAAGCTACCAATCTAGTATTTAATAGAACAAGGTAGTCAAAATAAGACTGTGCGGTATGTAAATCGTGATGAACGATAACCAAGGTTTTCCCAGCTTCTTTCATATCCTTGAGAAGAGATATAATCATCTCTTCTGTGGCGATATCAATCCCTGCAAAAGGCTCATCCATCAGGAACAAATCTCCTTGCTGTGCGATTGCTCTAGCCAAAAACACTCGCTGCTGTTGCCCACCAGATAACTGACTAATTTGCCTCTTTGCAAAACCAAGCATGTTTACCTTCTCCAAGCTTTCTGCTACTATATCTTTATCTTCAGATGTTAGCTTTTTAAACAGTCCTCTTTTTTGAAATCTTCCCATGGATACAATATCCCAAACACTAGCAGGGAAATCCCAGTCTATCTCCTGTCTCTGTGGGACATAACTGACTCTATCCCTCACATCATCAAGCTCTTGATCATAGATTCTCGTAAACCCACTTGTTGGCTCTACTACTCCCATTATTGACTTGAGAAGTGTGCTCTTCCCACTCCCATTGGGTCCCATTATACCAATAACCTGTTTCTCAGGTAATTCGAAATCTACATTCCATAATGCAGGTTTTCTACCATAGACCACCGTCAGATTATGAGCTTCAATAATCGTTTTGCTCATTTCAATCCAGCTATTATTGTTTTGACATTGGCATTTAACATACCGAGATAAGTCCCCTCCATTGAATTCGCAGCACCAAGAGCATCGCTGTAGAGCGTGCCACCAATATTTAATTCGTACCCTCTTGCATTAGCCCCCTCTATCACTGCAAAAAGATTTTTATCATTCACACTAGTTTCCATAAAGACTGACTTTATCTGGTTATCAATAATGAAATCAATCAGATCCTTAACATCTTTTGCTCCATATTCAGCTGCTGTAGATACTCCTTGCAGACCTCGCACTCGGAAGCCAAAAGCATCTCCAAAATATGAAAATGCATCGTGACTAGTTATCAAAATACGTCTTTCACTTGTTAGATTACTATCGAGGATAGCTTGTAAATCAGACTTAGTGTCCAATATTTTTTTGCCAAATAGTTCAGCGTTTTTATCAGTTCCCTCAAGTCCTTCTATTTTGCTAAGTTCTTTTGTAACCCCTATAATTCCCTGACTCCATAAGCTCGGGCTAAACCAAATGTGAGGATCAACTAAATCAGATTTATCATCCACTCTTTTAAGGTCTTCCTGAGTAACAAAATCTCCTAACGCAAAGACCGACTTCTGCTTGGCATAATTCTCAAGCATCTTGGCCATTTTACCTTCAAGGTGGAGTCCATTATAAACAATGATATCAGCTTCACTTAGTTTAGCTATATCACCTTGCGTAGCTTTATATAGGTGAGGGTCCACACCTGCACCCATTAAGGAAATAACTTCTGCTTGGTCTTTAACAATTTCAGAAATGCAATCGCCAATAATCCCTGTAGTAGTTACGATCACTATTTTGTCTGACTGCTCAGAAGAGTTGCACCCTAGAAATAAAAAAGGTACGGCAAACAGAACTAACGCAACACTTTTGAGTTTTAGCATAGGGCAAAGTTAAGTAGAATTGACACAGGACTAATCCTTCGAAAGTGGATTCTATGCAAGCCTCTTAGACTTTTCTATAAACCAATGATGACTTTTGATAGTAAATTTGTGCAACATAAGTCAAATGCGTTTTTACAGTTTATACATTTTTATGGCAACGAGTATAGTTGTAAGTGCACAGCTGTATGAACTTAAAAATCCAAAACGCGACAGTGCTAATATTATTCATTATTACGACCGAGTACCCGAACTGGCGGATTCTTTCTACGTAGTATTCATAAAAAAAGACCTTAATGGGATTAAAAAATTTGTTCCAAACGTAAGATATCTCCGTGCCACTTTTGATACTCTAGATATTGAATATAGGGAAGAACAGGTCATCTACAGACAACAGATGCTTCTTAGAGGGCTTCAAAAAGACTAACACAAAATCCTAAAAAGAGCTGAAAAAAAACGTATTACTTTAACCAAAATAGAGGTCGTAAACACGCATTATGATTACGGCATAGATGAAAAAAATAATGAGTATTGCTATGTGACTGTTATGGCAAAACGGAGAAAAAAAAGCTATGAGTTAAAATATTTAGCCATAAAGTTAAATAATAAGTGGTTTGTTGGAGATGAATTAAGTTTTCAAGAAGTATGAGACTATTTTTTGCAGCAAGTATTAGTTGTCTTCTTTTAGTTTCAAACGTACAGCATTGGCAAATAACTAAGCACCCAAATCTGCATAGGTATGCAATCTCTACAGATACCTTTACTAGTGATTATTTATACTCAGAAGTTAGCGAGCTATGCGAGGGCAAAGCTTACGTTGCAAAAGGTGAATTATATGCCTATGTGAACAAAGACTTAAAAGAATTGACACCATATGTATTTGTAGAAGCTCATAATTTCATAGATGGATACGCTATAGTAGGAGATAGTATCAGTAAAAATCTACTCAATAGCCGAATGCAGGTCATCCTACCCATTGGCGTTGCTCAACTTCGACTTCCAACAGATGGATTAATTATAGTAAAATCACATTCAGAGACTTGGGGTATATATGATGTAAGAGGCAACCAAAAATTGCCAATGATTTATGACATTCCGCCAGTAGTAATCAATAGAGAAACCATTATAGTAAGGAAGGAGGAGGTCTATGGAGTGGTAAATGATTGCAATGAAATAATCCACCCTGTAGGATTTCAGTATATTTCAAAAAATGGCCTTGGTTATAAACAAGGCAAGTATCTACGTCTGTTTAACAGAAAATAGAATGAAATTACGGTATTCCATTATTCTTTTGATTGCGGTTATTTCTGTGTCCTCTTGTGGAACCTTGTATCAGAGACATACAACTACGGTAAAGAAATCTAGCCGAAATCATGGATACTCTTATGACTCAAAAGAAAATCATAAGAATATATCTCAGATTGATTTGAAGACTCAAAGATTATCCGTTCACATAAAAAAAGACTTGAAAGAAGTTCCAATATCAGTCAATAAGAAAGAAGAGATTGCTAACTGGCCAGATACTGAGTTGAAAGTCAACATTCTCAAAATAGACAGCCCAGAACACCCATTATCAAACTCAATATCCCCAGTTGAACAAAGAGCTTATAAGTTAAATTCTAAAGCCAATATCCTCACAGTGAGCTCTATTGTACTGCTTATATTCTCTTTTTTGGGGATAACAATAATTGCTGCAACGATTCTCAGCCAATATGCTTTGAAGATTTACGATTCTGTTTATTTGCCTCAGTCAATGCAACTCCTTGGACTCGCTAAAGTAGTCAATTGGGTCGCTAAGTTTTTACTAATAACTGCTCTTATTTACCTTATTCTCGCACTGCTATTCCTAGCGATTGTGTTGTAATCAAAAGTTCTATCTTACATTCTAAATTTATCTCATTTTATTTGCGGTATGCAAATGACTTCAAGCCTAGACTATGCCAAAGAAGCTGATAAGAATGACCCACTAGCCTCCTATAGAAGCCAATTCTATATGCCTCCTGGAAAAACTAGAGCGGAACAGCTTTATTTCACAGGCAACTCCTTAGGATTGCAACCAAAATCAGTAGAATCTTACATCCAGCAAGAATTGGATGATTGGAAAAAATACGGTGTAGAAGGTCATTTTCACGGAAAGAATCCCTGGTTTAGCTATCATCATTTTTTTGATAAGGAAGCTAAGATAGTAGGTGGTAAAAAAGAAGAAGTAGTAGTCATGAATAACCTTACCGTTAACCTACACTTGCTGCTCGTTAGCTTTTATGGACCCACAAAATCTAGATACAAAATCATTATGGAGGCTGGAGCTTTCCCAAGTGATATGTACGTAATAGAAAGTCAAGTAAAACATCACGGTTACGCGTACGATGATGCCGTTATAGAGCTGCACCCTAGAGAAGGAGAGCATCATCTTAGAACGGAAGACATAGTTCAAGCAATTAATGACACTGGAGATGAACTTGCATTGCTATTCTTTAGTGGAGTGCAGTACTACACTGGTCAGGCTTTTGATATAAAAACATTGACAGCTGCGGCACATGATGTAGGTGCTATAGCTGGATTTGACTGTGCACACGCGGCAGGAAATGTCAAAATGGAGTTGCACGACTGGGATGTGGATTTCGCTGCTTGGTGTACCTACAAGTATTTAAATAGCAGCCCTGGAGGAGTGAGTGGGATTTTTGTTCATGAGAAACATGGTAATAACTCAGAAACTCCTCGTTTTGCTGGATGGTGGGGTCACAAGGAAAGCGAACGATTCCAAATGAAAAAGGGATATATCCCAGAACCTGGAGCTGCTGGTTGGCAACTTAGCAACGCTCCAGTGCTTGCAATGGCAGCTCACAAAGCCTCGCTAGATATGTTTGACGAGGTAGGGATGGACGCATTAGTAGAAAAAGGAGGTAGACTAAATGCTTTTCTAGAGCAAGTGGTAAAAGATGCCCAACTATCAAACACTAAACTTGAATTTGAGATCATTACGCCAGAGGAAAGAGGATGTCAGCTAAGTATGCTAACGAATGAAAATGGCAAAGCACTTTTTGACTTCCTTACCGAAAACGATGTGATTGCTGATTGGAGAGAACCAAATGTAATTCGTCTTGCTCCCGTTCCAATGTACAACTCATTTATGGACATCTGGGAGTTCGGAGAATTGCTACGAAAGTTTTAAGTTGGGACTGATTTATGGAAAGCCATTCCAAGCTTTTAAGGCAAAAACGAAATATAAATCTTAGGTAAATCCATATGAGATTTCCCGTCTACCACGTCTAAGTCTTGACCGCCAAAGTATCCATCTTTATTTAGATCCTCAAAATTCCAAGTATTTGCTACATTAAATGTAATCAATACTATATTAACTTCCCCTTCTACATAATTCAGTAACTCTTGCTTAGAGTAAGGTCTGGGAACACTGTTCCAAAACGACATCGTTCCATGAGGTCCAAAATACTCTCCAGATTTATCAGCAAGCATCCACCAATTATCGAGAGGTGACTACTTACTTACAGACGAATTCCATTAAAGTAGTATAGTGGTTGTTAGACTTTATTCTTAACTACTTTATAGGAATAAACCTAAATTCATCCTGAATTGACATTTTAAAGTCGTATTTTCATCCGTGATAGATTCGTAACAACTTCCACAAATTAGAACGTCTGGCTTATTCGCAATATCTTAAATATTGTAAAGTCTTTAACAAAGAAACCAAAATAAAAAAGTCATCTAGAGAAAATATCAGCTAGAATATCTTCTAAATGGTCACGGAAAACTCCTATTGTGAATGCTTAGACGAAAGAAATTCCGTGTAAATTAATATTTTTTTATTTTTTTTTGAAATATATTTTAACATAATATATATATATCTAAAGCTCTGTTTACTAGACAATTAATTAATAATTAAATGTATTAAAACTTAATATGAAATACTTCTTGTCCACTTAAATTATCTATTAATCAAACAAAAATCATAATTATTGAGTTTATTTGATGAACAAAATAAACCAATTTAATATGACTTTTTTAGATGTTTTAACAATTCCAAAGGATGATGCGGTTGCATTTACTTTTTTCACTGGCTACATGGCCATGATGGCAGCTTCAGTGTTTTTCTTTTTTGAGCGTTCACGTGTTGCGTACAAGTGGAAGCTATCTCTATTAGTGTCTGCATTGATTACTTTTATCGCTGCTGTTCACTATTACTACATGCGTGATTATTACCTGGCAACAGGTGAAAATCCTACAGCACTAAGGTACATCGACTGGACTTTAACGGTCCCATTGATGTGTGTTGAGTTTTACCTACTAACTAAAGCAGCCGGTGCAAAGCAAAGCCTAATGTGGAAGTTGATTTTCGCTTCAGTTGTAATGCTTGTATTTGGCTACATCGGTGAAGCTTTCAACCCAGAAGGCGGAAGTACTTCTCACTCTGTAATGTATGGTGTGCTTTCTACCGTTGGTTACATTTACATTCTCTATACTGCGTGGATAGGGGAAGTTGCACAATTGGCAAAAGCTAGTGATAACGCTGCAATTCAGCGAAGCGTTAAGATCTTAGCTTGGTTCGTGCTTGTAGGTTGGGCTATCTATCCAATAGGATACATGTGCATGCCAGGTGGATGGTTAAACACTTCACTAGGATGGGAATCTAATAACGTAGACCTGTTCTACAACATAGCAGATGCTATTAACAAGATTGGATTCGGTCTTGTGGTATACAGTCTAGCTATTGGACAAAGTAGCGAAGAGAATGCCAATGCTACTGCTTAGTCGCTTGGCGTAAAATAAAATTAATTAAGGAGATGGAATAGTTTATTTCATCTCCTTTTTTTATTATGAACATCAGCAGTATATATTATCTTGCTAGCAGTTTAATCATTTTTCAACTTTTAGGGTTAAACAATGAGCTTATAAATCAAATAGTCTATCTGTTTTGTGCTTTAGGAATAGCGACTTTAGGAGTTGCACACGGTGCAATAGATCACGTATTAGAAGGGTCCACACGTGGAAGTCTTAAGAGACGATTCATCTACCGTTACTTGCTAGCAATTCTAATTGCACTCATTTTATGGTGGTTTTTTCCGAGCATTGGACTCACCTCGTTTATTCTATTTTCAGCTTTTCATTTCGGCCAAACTCAATTAAGTAAAATTAAGGTTCAGCAGAAAAAGTTGAATTCTGTTTACTATTTAAGTTGGGGAATACTAGTGCTTTCCTCATTGCTATTCTTGAATACAACAGAGCTTAGTAATGAGCATAATCTTCTTTTAATTCTTCCAAATGTACTTAACTGGATGATACAACATTCCTCACATTTTTTACTCATAAGTGGTCTCACCTTTATAGGACTGTCTATCTATTTTTTAATAAAGCACAATATGGAGACAGAAGATTTTTTTAGTGAAATCTATGTTTTGGCTTTAATTACATTGGGCTCATACCTATTACCACCTTTTGTGGCTTTCTCACTTTTCTTTATCTTCATACACTCATTACGAGCAATCAACCAAGAGTATACTTATTGTATCAAACAGAAAATTGTACAGTCTAAGAAGCAACTCTTCATGCTGTTCGTCCCCTTAACTTCAGTTTCTATTATTGGTAGCATAGCTATACTAGGAGGGCTTTTTTTTCTCAATCAAACCGATTACATCCCCTATGCAATAATTCTAATCACTGCTTGTGTTACTGTTCCACATACTTTCGTAATGAACTATTTCTACTCAAAGTAGATTAATTTTAAGTTCCATTCTGGGTTTCATTAAAGCGTAATCGCTTCACTTTTGGGTTTCTAATTTCTTATATTCTATATTATTTTACTCCTTTTTTCTCAAAACATACGAGACCATATCAGTCTGATTATAATCTACCCCAAATACATAGGCTAAATCATTTCTTTCTATACTGTGGGTATTTACAACCGCTATTTTTAAATCAACCACACGAGCCGAATCTATCCTATCTTGAGTTAGTAAATCTACATCGGTGGTGATTCCATCAAATCCGTATTCAATATTCATTGACAAAGCTTTGTCCCAATTTCGGTATACAAATACTTCTGTACTAGGGTCTAGTTGTTTTACCAATAGTCCTATCTCCTCTTTTCTTACCTCAACCGTGGTATTCGTTAGTCCAAAGTTTTTTATTGTAGATACTAACTGACTAATGAGTGCCTGCAAATGAGCTCCTGTGGTATCAGGCGAGAATGTCTTTACATCAAAAAAGTATTTCTTATCCTTAAATTCGGGTAGATTGGTGAACAGGTCATTTAGTTTGATTACTTCATATTCTGAATACAAGCGTTTACTATACTCTAGGTTCTCAATCTCATTCCAGTTATGATTGTGAATGCTTCCAGATGAAGTGGTTAGTTCACTCAGCTCTTCATCGTGATATGCCACCAAAATTGAGTCTTTTGTCATTTGTACATCAATCTCAACGCCATCAGCACCTTTATTTAGACATAAAGCTAAAGACTCAAAACTATTTAGTGGGAATTCATGCGTGATTCCCATTCCTCCATGTCTAATTACCTTAGTTTGACTATCATAATTTACATCATATCTAGAGCACGAAAACACAATAAGAACTATGACTAGAGAAAATATACCCTTCATCATTTACCAAATCTATGGCGTGCTGATAACCCTCCCCAAGGTCTTAGAACTTCAAAATCATCTAGAATGTCATAGACTGCTATCCTGTAAACCCAATTTTCCCCAGCACCATATCTGTAAGCTGCACCTATCGCTAAATTGAACTCATTATCTCTTTTTTCGGCACCTAATTCAGTACTACACCTACTATAACTCGTATACACCTGACCGCCTGATATTTCATAGTGATGCTTCTTTTCTCCAAAAACTGCTTCAAACATCGTAGGAATCGCGATGTCTGGATTAAACTTATTTTCAAAATTAATGAACCGCATCACACCAATTCCAGTTCTGAAATAGTACTGCATTGAGCTATCTCCAACAATCAACCGTTGATACCCGACAGACCCATACCTCCCAAGTCCAAGTACTTCAATAGAAACCGAATTTGATAGATTTGTCCTTGACTGAGCCTTTAAAAATAAGGTACTTATCATAAGGCAACAGATGTATAGTAATCGTCTCAATAGTCCGGTTTTTAAAATTAGGAAACAACCTGCCTTGGCAAAACGTTTCGTTGAAAAGAAATAGAGAACCAATAATGATTCGTAGAGTGCGTTAGTTTAATTAAATTTGCACTCAACTTATAAAGAAAGACAGAGGGATTAGGCCCATAGAAGTCTTAGCAACCTGAAAGCATTCCGCAATACTCAAGGTGCTACATCCTATCAAGACATTATCGTCTTGAACAGATAAGTTTCTATAACCACCTAATCTTTTCTAGACAGACAGCTGAATGGCACGTAAAATAGAAAAGTATCTTAGACTAAGTGGTCTAGAACCTATGGTTCAAACTCCAGAGACCAATTTCATAAACATCGGTGAACGTACAAACATCACTGGTTCTAGAAAATTTGCCCGCCTCATTCTAAATGAACACTATGATGAAGCCTTGGATGTAGCACGTCAGCAAGTAGAGAATGGTGCACAGATCATAGATATAAATATGGATGAGGGAATGCTCGATGGCAAAGCTGCCATGGTGAAATTTCTAAATCTCATAGCATCTGAACCAGACATCTCTAGAGTACCTGTGATGGTAGATTCTAGTAAATGGGAAATAATTGAAGCTGGACTAAAAACCTTACAGGGAAAAGGAATAGTAAATTCTATCAGTCTGAAAGATGGAGAGGAAGCCTTCATAGAACGAGCAAATAGAATTCGTAAATATGGAGCTGCTACGGTAGTTATGGCTTTTGACGAAAATGGACAGGCAGATTCTTATGAACGAAGAATTGAGATCTGTAAAAGGAGTTATGACATACTCACTCAAAAAGTAAAATTCCCAGCAACTAACATCATATTTGATCCAAATATTCTTACCGTAGCTACTGGGATAGAAGAACATAATAATTATGCTGTAGACTTCATTAAAGCTACCCAGTGGATAAAAGAGAATCTTCCTGGAGCGAAGGTTAGCGGAGGGGTAAGTAACATCTCTTTTAGCTTTAGAGGAAACAACGTCGTTAGAGAGGCAATGCACTCTGCTTTTTTATATCACGCTATTCGAGCTGGGTTAGACATGGGTATAGTAAATGCAGGGATGATAGAAGTCTATGAAGAGATTCCTAAGGATCTACTTATCGCTGTAGAGGATGTTTTATTAAACAGAAGACCTGATAGTACCGAAAGGTTAGTAGATTTAGCCGAAACGGTAAAGGGAGACGGTAAAAAAATAGTTCAAGATCTTAGTTGGAGAGAGCAGGATGTTCACGAAAGACTAAAACATTCGTTGGTAAAAGGTATCACTGAATATATAGACGAAGACACGGAAGAAGCTCGTCAACAATATGCAAAACCTTTAGAAGTGATAGAAGGCCCGCTTATGGCAGGAATGAGTGTGGTTGGAGATCTATTTGGTAGTGGGAAAATGTTTTTACCCCAAGTAGTAAAAAGTGCTCGAGTAATGAAAAAGTCAGTAGCCTACTTACAGCCTTACTTGGAAGCAGAGAAAAGCGAAGGGAATACTCAAGGTAAGATATTGCTCGCAACAGTAAAAGGTGACGTACACGATATTGGAAAGAATATCGTAGGGGTTGTGCTTGCCTGCAATAATTATGAGATTATTGACTTAGGAGTAATGGTTCCTACAAATAAAATTCTTGATGCTGCCCAAGAACACAATGTTGATATTATTGGACTGAGTGGTCTAATAACCCCTAGTCTGGACGAGATGGTAGATGTGGCTAAGGAAATGGAACGTAGAGGCATAAGATTACCTTTACTAATAGGAGGTGCAACTACAAGTAGAATGCATACAGCAGTAAGAATTGCACCGCAATACAATGGTCCTGTAGTTCATGTGTTAGACGCATCCCGTTCTGTACCAGTTGCAGGAAAACTTGTAGGAGAAAATGTAACGGGCAAATATGCTGCAGATATCAAAGCGGAGTATGAAGATCTCGCCGTACAACACGCTTCTCGCCAAGCAGATAAAGTCATTCTTACTTATGAACAAGCTCTAGCGAACAAACTTACTTTGGATTGGGATGATTTTGAGTCAACTGCACCTAACCAACTTGGAGTAACAGTATTTGATGACATTGATTTAAATACTATCAAAGAATACATAGACTGGACGCCCTTCTTTCAGACCTGGGAACTCAGAGGTAAGTATCCTAATATCTTTAAAGACGAGTATGTAGGTGAAGAAGCAAAGAAGCTTTTCAAAGATGCTACAGCCATGCTTGATGATGTGATTGCAAATCAGAAATTAAAAGCAAAAGCTGTAATCGGTATCTTTAAGGCTAATGAGATCCATGGTGATGTGATTTTACCAGAAGAAAAAACTATCTTTAATTTCCTACGGCAACAAAGAAAAATGGGAAATAATATCCCGAATATATCTTTAGCTGATTTTATAGCACCTGAAAGCAGTAGAAAGCAAGATTATCTAGGTGCCTTTGCGGTAACTGCTGGTCTAGGAATCGAACCTCTAATAGCTAAGTTTGAAGAAGACCACGACGATTATAATTCTATAATGATAAAGGCTATAGCGGATAGGCTTGCCGAAGCTCTTGCCGAGTATATGCACCAGAAGACTAGAAAAGAACTTTGGGGTTATGCCAAGGAAGAATCTCTAGATAACACTGAACTCATAAGAGAAAAATACCAAGGGATAAGACCAGCAGCTGGGTACCCTGCGTGTCCAGACCATACAGAAAAGGCTAAACTCTGGGAGCTACTAAACGTAGAAGAGCATACCGGAATATCTCTCACAGAGAGTTTTGCTATGTATCCTACAGCTTCTGTTTCAGGTTTGTATTTTGCACATCCACAGAGTAAGTATTTTGCCGTCGGGAAGATTTCAGATGATCAAGTAGAGGACTACGCAAACAGAAAAGGAGAATCTTTAGACAGTATGAAAAAATGGTTAGGACCCAGCTTGTTCTGACAAAATAAAAGAAATATAAGGTATTAGTTTTCGAACTAATTTGACTACATATTTGTCGTATATCTATGAACATTGGAATCGTATGTTATCCTACCTTCGGTGGTAGTGGTGTAGTAGCCACCGAATTAGGAAAAGCATTAGCACATAAAAATCACGAAGTTCATTTCATCACGTACAATAGACCTGTAAGGCTAGATGCTTTCACTGAAAACACGTTTTATCATGAGGTGAGTTTTAATAATTACCCTTTGTTCAAATTTGCTCCCTACGAAATCGCTCTTACGAGTAAGATAGTCGATATTGTAAAAGCTCACGATATTTCTGTACTGCACGTACATTATGCAATACCTCATGCAGCAGCGGCCGTCACCGCAAAGCACATTTTAGCTCGTGAAGGAATAAAGCTGAAAATTGTAACTACCTTGCATGGAACGGATATTACGCTTGTAGGTAAAGACAAAAGCTATGAACCTGTAGTAAGTTATTCCCTGCACGAAAGTGACGTGGTAACTTCAGTATCAGAAAGTCTAAAGAAAGACACCTATGACAACTTCAGTTTTGATGGACCTATTGAAGTGATTCCAAACTTCATTGACTTTGAACGTTTCAACAAACAACCTAAAGACCACTTCAAGAAAGTAGTGGCTCCTAACGATGAAAAAATCATTGTTCATACTTCTAACTTTAGGGAGGTGAAACGTGTGCCAGATGTTGTAGAAATCTACAGGACTGTTGCTACCCAAATCCCTGCAAAACTTATCCTAATTGGAGACGGACCAGAACGACAAAAAGTAGAGGCTATGTGCCGAAACTGTGAAGTCTGTAAGGATGTTATTTTCTTAGGCAAGCAAGAAGCAGTTGAAGAGATATTAAGCATTGCAGACTTATTTGTTATTCCTTCGGAAACTGAAAGTTTTGGACTAGCTGCTCTAGAAGCTATGGCGTGTGAGGTGCCAGTCATTTCTACGAATACAGGAGGTTTACCAGAAGTAAACATAGATGGATTGACCGGCTATACAAGTAACATTGGAGATGTAGAGAAAATGGCAAACGATGCCTTGACTATTCTAAAAGATGAAAATCTTGCTCAATTTAAAGCACAGGCGAAGGAGCACTCGTTGAAATATAACTTGGAGAATATCCTTCCTTTGTATCAGGAACTGTACTAACTATTGTTTGGCACAGTTTTCTTGGAAGTTTATTCACTGTGCGATTATCACATACACTTATACTACTACTTTTAGTTCTGACCGCTATAGGTCAACAAGATACTCTGGAATTTCCCACGATTCAGAAGTCTGAGGTCAGCAAGAGGGTTGCAAAAAGTTGTGAAAGACTGAATGTCCCATTTCATAAAGATGCTAACCTAGCCCTATTAGAATTTGCTGTAGATTGGAGAGGGACCCCTTACAGTTATGGGGGTTCTAGTAAAAAAGGTACAGATTGTTCAGGATTTACCTTAAACGCCTATTCTGAAATTTACAATAAGAATATCCCCCGTATATCTAGAGAAGTGTATACTAATTGTTTACCCATCAAAAAACACGCATTATATCAAGGAGATATAGTGTTTTTCGCTACGGCTGGGGGTGAACGTGTCTCCCACTTAGGGATCTATCTCTGGGATGGATACTTTGTGCACGCTTCTTCTAGTAAAGGAGTGATGATTAGTAATCTCAAACAGAACTATTGGCAACGAACTTTTATAAGTGGCGGTGCCTGGCTAGACTAGACTATTTTACAACAGTGAAAATTACCGTTGCATTAGCTTCAATAGCTCCAGCTGGCAGCGTAATTTCTTCTGTAAAATCACCTTCAAAAACTATTTCAGATTCACTACTGGATACTACATTTACATCATTACCAGCATCATCTATTAGCTTAAGCTTGCCATCCACTTCTTCCCAGGTACCGGTACTTGTTCTTTCTTCCACAGGTAGGTCTTGAGTCTGTCCAAAAACAGATATCTCAGCTGTAAATGCAACTGTAGTTGTATAGATGTTGGGATTCTGTGCCATTGCAATACGACCCACAATATCTTTACCCTTTCCTGTAAAACTACCGACCGGCGAGCCGTCTAATTCTAAGGTTCCATTTTGCATGTCAATATCTGAATAACTCCAAAATCCAACATATGGGCTAAGCTCTTGCTCAACGAAAACTGTATCTCTAATAATCACTTGTTCTGGTTCAAGAACCTCTGTTTCTTTACAGCCAAACATAGCTATAGTCATCAATCCTAAAAACAACAATTGGACGATCTTCATATTCATACTATGCAAGATAAACAAAATCTAGTATGACCATATCCTCCAAGCCTCTTCAGCTTGAATTTCTAGCATTTGTAACCCATTCATGACTTTCGCACCTCTTCCCTTGGCCTTGCTTAAGAAAACAGTCTCTTCTGGATTATATACTAAATCAAAGCATAAATGTCTTTCCGAAATACCGTCATACGGAATAGATAACGCATCTTCTACGTTTGGATACATCCCAACTGGAGTTGTATTGATAAGTAGCTTGTGTTCTGCTATGATTACTTCATTTATTTCACTATATGTTACTCCAATTCCCTTAGATCGAGAGACATATGTATACAAAATCCCTAGTTGATTAAGCACATATTTGATAGCTAAACTAGCCCCACCTGTACCAAAGATTAAGGCTCTAGTCTGCTTCGGATCCAAAGCTCCTAGGATACTTTTACTGAATCCCAGATAATCCGTGTTATATCCGATCCACTTACTGTCTACTACTTTTACGGTATTTACGGCATTTATTGCCGAGGCAGAATGACTTATCTCATCTAGATAGGGAATGATTGACTGCTTATATGGTATAGTTACATTAAACCCTGATAAGGCAAATGGTTTAAGTTGTTGTCTAACCGTTGTGATATCGGTTATGTGAATCGCCCTGTAGCTATGATCATTCAAGTGAAGATTTTTAAACTTATTTCTAAAATAAGCTGGAGACCATGAATGCTCAATAGGGTTGCCGATTACTCCATAGTTTTTCATTTCTCCTCTGCTCCAAATCGGTCCAGTAAAAAGACAATTAGAGCTGCAATAATCATTATTGCAATAGCAGCAACTAGATGTGCATCTGTTCCATACAAAAAATTGCTTTCTAAACTTTCAAAAGTTCTAGGAGAAACACTATTTGAAAATTTAACCACTTCCAAACCTTTACTATTCATCCTTGTTTCCAACACCTTTTGCCATGGCCACACCTTGTTCAATGAACCTATGAGGAAACCTGTCAATAAAGACATAGTTGGTTTAGGGTACTTTTTGAATGTAAATGAAAGCACTTTAGCGAAGGTTAGCAGACCGATGACCATACCTCCTCCAAAAGCTAAAATCACATAAGTCTCTGGTCCAAAAGGATGATGTGTAAATTCCTCAATAGCCGGCATAATTATAGTGTACATCCCCATAAGAAGTAGAACAAAACTACCTGATAGACCAGGAAGCATCAATGCAGAAACTCCAATGACACCGGATAAAAATACAATAGCCAAGTGCTCACTTCCTTGAGATGGAGCAGCCATAGTCACCCAATAGACCAACGCAGCACCGACTACGAGCAAAACTATTTCTATTACTCCCCATTTCTTCACCTGCTTACCTATCAATGGGATAGAAGCTAAGATTAGTCCAAAGAAAAAACTCCAAATATGTACAGGATGTGTTTCAAGTAGTCGAACTACTAGCTTTAGTCCTAGAATAAAACCAATCCCCATTCCTCCTAAAAGTTTAACTAAAAAAGTCCCATCAATTCGTTTCCAAACTGCAGAAAACCCTTCAGATTTGAACAAAGAAATTAGCTCTAAATTGATACTGCTGATTGCCGCAAGCAACCGTTCATAAATGCCCGTGATAAAAGCCAAAGTACCACCAGAAACTCCAGGGATAACTTCTGCTACTCCCATAGCAGCTCCTTTAAACATTGTTTTTGTGGTTTCATTCATACCGTTAGTGGACAAAAGTACTAACTATGGGGCTGTATCGTTCTATATTCGCATCAGCAATGAAAAAAACATTTGCACTCATACTTTTAGCTCTTAGTCTAGTCCTAGTTTTCGATAGCTGTGAGGCTAAGAAACGATACCGTTACAAAGGACCAAATAAAGGTTGCAATTGTCCGCACTGATACTTTCTATTCATTGATTTTGTCTTGATACAGAACGGAGCAAAATACTAAAGAGTAAGAAGACATACATTCCCTAATCCAACTTTACTTCCCTTTTCCCCGTGGTAAAATGCCACCTGAGGTAATTCTCCATCGTAACATCTAGCGTAACGGAATGTACATTATAATTGAACCCCAGTCTAGTTAAGAAAACAAGACTCTTACCAATAGTCACTTCATACCCTACCCTAGCTCCTAGCATCTTGCGAAAGTCTAGTGCCGAAGGCCAATTTTTATTCCCTAAAGAATGATACAACTGTTCTCCCCAAGGACCTTGATACTGATAGCTGTCCCAGTAATTGAGTACAAACTGATAGTCATGGTGTGTGAGTCTTAATACACCTAAGTGACCTACGCCATCTATAACTCCATTAACTAGATTATCGCTTTGGTCTTCATACAAGGCAACATGACCACTCATAAATAAGTCAGTCTTATCAGAAAAACGATGCGTATATTCTAGTCCATAGGCGAAATTGTATTCCACAGAATTAGGTGCACTGTTTTTATCTATTTCTCCTGCACTATGCACTGTGATTCCTTGAGCATTCAGACTCAACTTGTCTGTTTCGTTATTAACTGGATTAAAATAGAAATTATATCCGGCTACAAACTTTTCGTTTTTTGGATCATTCTCATAGATCATATCATGCCAGTCTATCCAAATATCATAGTCCAACACTTTACCTGGTTTAGTGATTTGTAATCCTTGCTCAAATCGATCTGTTATAGCTTTTTCATAGTCATAGAGTGGTTCTATCATTCGATGCTGCAACGTACCATCTAGGCTACCAAAAATAATGTTGTGTTTTAGTACATCCTCATAAGTGAACTTGAAGTAGGGCTCAATACTTCGAATCTCTGGATTACCAAAATCGTATCTCAAATTGATTCCTCCATAGATTTGAGCCTTTTCATTTATAGAATATTGGACGTAAGGAAGCAGTTGAAACCCAATGTAAGTGGACCCTTTGTCAATCGGTGAAAGGTACTCTGCATTTCGAAAATAGCTGAGATTATCAAAATGAAAAAGTAGGTGTGAAGAGTCAATAGTATTTTCATATTTGTTATGATCGAAGAATGAATTT
>ERZ1046568.1282-NODE-1282-length-18245-cov-13.209841_pt1 | contig 18245 bp, 20 predicted proteins | sample MGYA00383092_ERZ1046568 | MGnify/ENA primary metagenome ERZ1046568 (study PRJEB29581, sample SAMEA5548362) | metagenome | biome: marine; feature: coastal; material: water | depth 1 m | study: Short-term variability in the microbial, nano- and picoplankton... | reverse complement strand
CTGCTAGTTTGGTTAGTCTCGTTTTTTCGTGAATTATAGGTCTATTTTCACCTTTCAACCTACTTACTGACAGATCAGTATTTACACCAATGACTAGACGGTTACCTAAGTCAGCTGCATTTGCAAGGTAGTCAATATGACCGAGATGGATAAGGTCAAAACATCCATTCGTAAAAACGATTTTGTCACCCTCAGATCTCCATATCTTTAGTTGTGAACCAAGTCCATCCAGTGAAGTGAAAATTTTATTATTGATTTGTTTTGACCACATTGTTACTTTTCAATTTTTGTGTTTTGACAATAAAATAGAGAATAGAAAATGCACCTACACTGATAACTACTAAGAACTGAATTGCGTGAGTAATGATGGCGTAGCTAGTAGCAATACCTGCTCCTATCCCATATAATCCTAAAGCTTTAGGCACTAAATATTCAAAAGTACCAACACCTCCGGGAATGGGAATAATCATAGCTGCAGTTCCAAAAAGTAAGACCGTCAGTCCAGCTGATACTCCTAAATGTGACGTACCTTCTAATGAAAACAAAATACAATAAGGCATAAAGAAATACATCACCCATATAAATAGACTATAGAATAAGAAGAGCCCTTTCTTTTCTAGTGAAAAGACCGTTTTCATTCCATCGAGTAATCCTTCTATAAAGGACTGTAAGCGGTTTATTAGTGGTAAATTATAAAACCAATATCTTTTTTGATAAACAATGAACGCTGTTAAGAGTACTAGTATACCTAATGTACTATATAGTAAGGCACTGCTGGTTTCGAATTTAGCAAACAATTCATTGGCGAATTCAGAGATAATCTGAAATTGAAGAAAGAAAATTGCTATGGCAATGAGTAATGTAAAAAGTAAATCAACTACTCTTTCTACAACTACAGTACCAACGAGTTTATTGAAAGGGATGTCTTCAACTTTACTCAACACTGCGGGTCTTGTTATTTCTCCAACTCGAGGCAAAACCATATTTACCAAGTACCCTAAAATAACTGCGTGAAAACTTGCCCATACGCTGGCTTTGTATCCCATAGGTTGTAAAAGTAGATTCCAACGGAGAGCTCTTGCAAGGTGACTTAGAATACCGCAAAGGATAGAAAGTCCTATCCAAAAATAGTTGGCTTTTTCTATTTCTTCTCCAATGGGAGCATCTCCTACAGCGTAGTAAAACAGGAATACCCCTAGCGTAAGAAATACTATGGTCTGAATTGCTGTTTTTAGATTCTTAGTCAAGAATTGCTTTGTTATTTTTGTCAGGGAACACAAGATGTGGAGTATATTTCTTTGCTTCATCAAACTCCATCATCGCAAATGAGATTATAATCACAATATCACCTTTTGCAGCCTTTCGAGCGGCAGCACCATTCAGACATATCATACCTTTACCGCGTTCACCAGCTATGGCATATGTCTCAAGTCTTTCTCCGTTATTATTATTTACGATGAGTACCTTTTCACCTTCAATCAAGTTCGCAGCATCCATCAGATCCTCATCTACGGTGATACTTCCTACATAGTCCAACTCGGTCTGTGTAATTTTTGCTCTATGAATTTTTGACTTTAAAACTTCTATGTACATATCTCTTTGTGCAGGTGCAAAAGTACGTTTTATTGATACAACTCTTGTGGCTAACACTCAACTCAGTGAGGGAATAAAAACTACCGTCTAATTAAAAACCAAGTCAAAAACTTGACGAATGTTTCCAATCGTATGGATTTTTATTGCGTATTCAGATTTTTTGAGGTCTAATTGATCTGAGCACAGGAAATCTTTAAAACCAAGCTTTTCTGCCTCTTTGATTCTTTGATCTATTCTGTTTACACCTCTAATTTCACCACTTAGTCCTATTTCCCCAGCAAATACCATTCTACTAGGCAGAGCTAAGTTTTCGAAAGAGGAAACAATACTTGCAGCTATTCCCAAGTCAGTAGCAGGGTCACTTACTTTAAGCCCTCCAGCTATATTCACAAATACATCCTGTTGACTTAGCTTATAACCACACCTCTTTTCTAATACGGCAAGTAACATGTTTAGTCGTTTTATGTCATAGCCATTTGTATTTCTCTGTGGATTTCCATACACAGCACTGCTTACCAATGCTTGAGTTTCTATAAGAAGACTTCTGTTTCCTTCTACAGATGCGACTACACTGATTCCTGACAAGTTTTCACTTCGTTGATTTATGAGAATTTCTGATGGATTGTCTACTTCTCTCATTCCTTGAGAAGTCATTTCGTATATCCCTAACTCCAAAGAACTCCCAAATCTATTTTTCAATGTTCTAAGAATGCGGTAACTGTTTTGATTTTCTCCTTCAAACTGTAAGACAGTATCTACCATGTGTTCTAGGTGTTTTGGACCTGCCAGTTGTCCTTCTTTGGTAATATGGCCTACTAAAATAATAGAAACTTGGTTCTGCTTCGCGTGCTGAATGAGCAAGGAGCTGCTTTCTCTAATTTGAGAGATAGTTCCGGGTGTAGAGTCTAAGTATTTACTATGCATAGTCTGTATAGAGTCTATAATGACAAAGGAAGGTTTCACCTCTTTCATTTTCGAGATGATACTTTCTACAGAAGTTTCGTTTAACAATAATGTATCTTCATTGGTGATACCTATACGATCTGCTCTCATCTTTATCTGATTCAGACTTTCCTCCCCACTCACGTAAAGTACAGTTTTATTCATTCGAAGAGCCGACTGTAATAGCAGCGTAGACTTACCTATACCAGGCTCACCACCTAACAAAATCACCGATCCAGGTACAATTCCACCACCCAACACTCGATTTAGCTCCACACCTGGAGCCTTAAGTCGAACAAGTTCTTTGGCATCTACATCATTTACAGGAGTCACAACGCCTTCTATTTGATTTAGATTCATCATACTTCCTTTAGCATTTACTACTATTTCTTCTTGTATAGTATTAAACTCTCCGCACGAAAAACACTTCCCCATCATTTTGGCATAGTTGCTTCCGCAATTTGAGCATATGAAAACCTTCTTTGTTTTAGCCATTTTGTTCCATTGGTAAAGCGAAAATGGTTGTTTTTATACTTTAATAAAAATATTGTACAAACAGCCCTAATCTTTGAGTTAAATAAACAAAAGGGATTGAGGTAGAAATAATGAGATGTATGACAAAGCGTACATAAAATTTTCTATTTTTGTCCGCAATACAATAAAATAAACACCAAATAGTAAAATGAAAAAAATCTCATCAATTCTAATGTTGTTATGTCTAATGACATTTAGTGTACAATCGATTTACGCTCAAGATGCTGAAAATGCTGCAGAAACAGTAGAAGAAGTAGTAGAAGCTACAGAAGATGGTGCCGAGGCAATGACTGATTCAGTAGCGGAAGGTGCTGAAGAAGCTATAGAAGAAATCGCTGAAGCTCCGGAAGCGGTAGAAGAAAGTGGGCTTCAAGTTCTGAAAAAGAAGTTTATCGAGGGCGGTGCTGGATTTATGGCATTACCTTTAATATGTCTTATCCTAGGTCTAGCTATTGCTATCGAAAGAATAATTTCACTTTTCTGGATGAGTATCAATACAGATAAGTTCGTTGCTCAAATTGAGGATAAAGTTGCTTCTGGAAATATTGAAGGTGCTAAGGAAATATGCAGAAATACACGAGGTCCTGTAGCTAGCATTTTTTACCAAGGTTTAGACAGGTCTGATCAAGGATCTATTGACGTGGTTGAAAAATCAGTAGTGAGTTATGGTTCTGTGCAAATGGGACAGTTAGAGAAAGGCCTAGTTTGGCTATCTCTATTTATTGCTCTTGCACCGATGCTTGGTTTCATGGGTACAGTAATTGGTATGATTGGAGCATTTGATGCGATTGAGAAAGCAGGAGATATCTCTCCAGGAGTTGTTGCTTCTGGTATTAAGGTAGCACTTTTGACTACTGTAGCCGGACTTATTGTAGCTATTATCCTTCAAATATTTTACAACTTCATCACTTCTAAGATTGATGGTATTGTAAACAGTATGGAAGATGCTTCAATTTCTTTAATTGATATTTTAGTAAAGAATAAAGTAGTTAAAATAATATGGGAGGAAGAATTAAAATGATCTATTACGCTGTAGTGATAGTCGCAGTGTTGTTTTATGTAATACAACTATTCACGGGCGACTCTACATCAGCAAGTGGATTCGGATTGAACTTTACTTATGTACTTAGCTTTATAGCTATTGCAGGTGCTTTAATTTCATCTGTACTGTTTATCACTCATAATCCGAAAGGTGCGAAGAAGCTCCTTATAGGAGTAGGGGTGTTAGCGGTAGTTTGTATTTTGGCTTATACAATGTCAAGCGGTGAATTAGGACCAGACTATGCTAAGTACGATGTTACTACTGAGTCGAAGTCAAAACTGATCGATATGGGAATGTATTTAACGCTATTTCTAGGAATTGGTTCAGTTGTGTTGGCTGTAGTGACAGAGACAGTTTCATTATTTAAAAATTAGAATAAATGGCAACTAGAAAAAGAGATATACCTGAGATTAACGCTGGTTCGATGGCGGATATAGCCTTCTTACTTCTTGTCTTTTTCCTGGTTACAACTACGATGGATATACCTACGGGTCTGCAAGTTGCCTTACCACCTATCACAGAAGAACCACCAGAAAACACCAAACAGAAACAACGTGAAGTGTTAGAGGTGTTGGTGAATGCAAATGATCAGCTTCTAGTAGAAAAGAACCTTATGTCTATTGACAAGTTAAGGCAAAAGACCATAGACCACTTGACAAACGAAGGTAAAGATCCTACGTTGTCTAGTACTTCTACAGCAGCCATAGTTTCATTAAAGAATGATAGGGGCACATCATATGATATGTACGTACAAGTTTATAATGAATTGACTGCGGCATATAATATCGTTAGGGATGATTATTCTATGGCTAAGTTTGGTAAACTTTACAGTAAGCTAGATCCTTTGTTCGGACCTGATAAAGAGAAGATAAAGGAAGTAAAAGCAAAGTATCCAAAGAAACTTTCAGAAGCAGAACCAGTAAATTCAGGAGCGGAGTAATATGGCAAAATTTAAAAAAGACGGAGGACGAGGGTTGCCGGCAATTAATACATCGGCACTACCTGATATTGTATTTATGTTACTTTTCTTTTTCATGGTAGCTACCAAGATGAGAGATAAGGAGATGAAGGTTCGTACCCAGTTGCCACAAGCAAGTGAGGTGGAAAAGCTGGAAAAGAAGTCAAGGCTTCACTATATTTTTGTTGGGCCACCATTGGACGAAAGGTTTGGATCTACTCCTAGAATTCAGTTAGATGATGCTTTTGCGACTGTAGATGATATCCAACAGTATATTACGCTTAAGAATAGTGAAAAAGACGAAAAAGAAGTCCCTTATATGACTACCTCTCTGAAAGCAGATAAAGTCGTAAAGATGGGAATCGTTACTGATATTAAGCAGGAGCTAAGGGAGGTGAATGCCCTTAAGCTTAGTTACACTGCATCTAAGTCGGTAGACTAGCGAACAGAGACTTGTAATATTTTTTAACAAAAGAGAGCATTTGCTCTCTTTTGTTGTTTATACATATATAAGAGATGTATTTTGCAACATAATACTAAATGGGCAACACCCTCACCTATATCAAATCTCCAATAGAGCAAGAACTCAAGGTTTTTGAAGATAGATTCAAGGATAGTGTAAAGAGTAAAGTTCCTTTACTTGACACCATAATGAATTATATCGTCAAGCGTAAGGGAAAGCAAATGCGTCCACTTCTAGTTCTCCATTGTGCGAAGTTGTTTGGCGATATAAATGAGTCTACGTATCGTGGTGCAGCCTTGGTAGAGTTGCTTCATACAGCTACTTTGGTACACGATGACGTAGTAGACGAAGCGTATTCTCGTAGAGGTTTTTTTTCTATCAATGCTCTATGGAAAAATAAGGTAGCTGTTCTGGTTGGAGATTATTTACTTTCTAAAGGGCTTTTACTCAGCCTTCGAAATAAGGACTTCAAGTCACTAGAGATACTGTCTACTGCTGTAGAGCAGATGAGTGAGGGAGAGCTGCTCCAAATGGAGAAAGCTCGTAAGTTGGACATCACTGAGGAAGTATATTTTGATATAATCACAAAAAAAACGGCATCACTACTTGCCAGCTGTTGTGGAATAGGAGCATATAGCACCAATCAAGACGAAAAGGTTTTAGCTGACATTATCGAATTGGGAGAGGCTCTTGGAATAGCATTTCAAATTAAAGATGACCTTTTTGATTATGGAGATAATAAGGTAGGTAAACCAACAGGTATAGACATCGTTGAAAAAAAAATGACACTACCTCTTATTTATGCTATAAATAACTGTGAGAAATCTGAAAGGCGAAGTATACTCAAAATAATTAAAAAGGATAAAAAGTCGAAGAAACAGATTCAAGAAGTCATCACTTTTGTAAAGACTAAAGGTGGTCTTGAGTATGCACAGACTAGAATGATGGAGTATAAGAAAAAGGCTGAAGAGCTTTTAGCAAATATCCCGACACAGGCATCTACTGATTATCTGCATACTCTGATAGACTATGTGATAGAGCGTAAGAAGTAAATTACTGACTTATTCCTAACACTTCTGGTCCTTGTTCAAAAACCACATCTATAGGTATATCTGCTTCACTGAGTCTATCAAGGTCAGCTTGTAAAGCTGCTCCAACGCTGCCATCTTTTTCCATTAGAGCTATTACACCTTCTCTATCTCCGTTTCCTTGCAATTTTAGGATAATAGAAGACAGACCAGCAATGGCTTTTTTCATATTATCAAAATTGACCTGATAAGTACCATCTTTACGTCTTGTAAAAGCCTCTTGCTGTTGGAAGTAATTGAAGCGTAACATATTAGCCTGTCCGTGTGCACTACTAGCTCCAAATCGAACCGAACGGAATATCCCTGCCAAGAAAGTAACATAGTAATCCATAAGTTCACCCTCTTCTAGCACTCCTTGTTCTTTGAGTTGGGTTACCATATAGAGTCCTAAGATATCTGCTTTTCCTTCCTCTAGTGCACTGAATTTTTCCCCTAAAGCTTCTCGTACCATTCCTTTCCCATTTATAGTGTTTTTGATGCCTAGACCGTGTGCAACTTCGTGAAACATAGTATTACTGAAGAATGCATTGAAAGTAATATGCTTACGTTGTTCTTCGGTAATTAACACATCTGAAATGGGAAGCAATATTTTATCAAATTTTGCCTTCATGGCATTTTTCAGCTGACTTCTTCTTGTACCGTGCTTTACCTGAATCTCTTCATCGTTTGGCAGATTTACGGCTATAGTTTTACTGCCAGCATTACAGTCTCCAGCATAATAGATTACATCATATGCGTTTAATTGAGCGGCATCACTATTAGGTTTCTCTTGTTTATAGGCTTCATCCACTGGAAGGTTGGCTTGCAATTCAGGCAGGTAGCTGATATATTTTTCTAGCTTTTTGCTCCAAGACTTATCTTTTACTAATATATATGCTTCATAGGCTGTACGATAATTATAGAGCTGATCCTCATAGTGTTCGATAGGACCGATGATAATATCAAGTGTATTGTTTTTCATATTGATCCAAGCAATGTCACTTTCGTCATATTCATTGCTAAGTAGTGCTTTTGCACGTAGCTTCAAGTAGTTTTTCAATTCAGGGTCTTCACATACTTCTACAGCCTGTAAGAGATGACTAGAAGCCGTCTCAAGCTCTTCTCGGAAGTACTCGCTATATGGTATTGTATATAGCCTACCTGCTTCATCTCGACGGACCATACTATATTGACCTTTTTCATTTTGTAATCCTAGTTCTTCAAATTCTTCCTTAGTCATATCGTAAGGATAGATATTAGACCCAGGCGACTTTTCTTCTACATTATCTAAGAATGGAGCATTATCATTAAGTCTATCCCAAGGACCATAGTTTATCTCAGCAAATTTTCTAAGTTTTGGATCCGCAATAGATTCCATAAGAGCCTTTTTATCACCAAAGGCTTGCTGCCAGAATAGTGAGTTCATAATGTCAGCGGCAGCAAATAAATGAGGTAGCATTTTAAGTTCTGAATCTGTCAGTTTTGACAAATCAGTGGTCAATGATACAGGAATATACGTGGTCAAGTTATCCGTATAGTCAGACGTAGTCTCCTCCTTAGGACTTTCAGAGCAGCTAGTAATCATCATGGTTCCGATTACTATCAAAGATGCAATGTATTTCATAATATGCGAGTATAATACTTTTCTAGTAGAAATAGGATTAGAGAAGATTGCCATAGATTTGCCCCAACTTTATAAAGGATATGTTTGGATTAGGAAAACTGATAGAAGCAAAAGAAAAGGCTGGAGCCATGAAAGCCAAGTTGGTATCTATGGATTTTGAAGGAAAATCTTATAATGAAAAGGTTTCTATAAAGTTTACTGGAGATAAGCGATTTCACTCACTGGAAATTGATGACAGTATTTTCAAGATAAGAGCGCGTGAAGAAGTACAACAGATGATTTTAGAAGCTATAGATAGAGCATCTATGGAAGCTGATGCTGTTATTAAAAAGGAAATGGCAGCTATAACGCCCAACATCCCTGGAATGGGAGACTTGGGGCTATAGACTGTACTGAAATCCTAGTCGAAATACGTAGGGTGCAGCAATGGCACTCTCAAAATTGAGTGCAATCTGATTCGTAATAAACAGATTTCCGCCAATAGGAACTAAGCCTACTGAAGGTCTACTGAAACCTAACCATTCAGGCAATTCAAAACTTTGATCAGTGGTAGATATATCACTTCGCCAGAGTGCATAACCCACACGTAAAGAAGAATATAATTCAATGTTTCCATTGCCTTTTTTCCAATAGTATTTAGGGGTAATACCAATAAAATATCGTTTTAATTCCAAGTCTACATCTTCTATAACCAAGCTATCATCGAGGTAGTTAAATGTGTATCCTTCAATGAATCCTGAGAAATTCTGGTTTGAAAATAAGAGTCCAATGGAGAATCGTTCATTAGGTTTAAGGTCTAACGATAATGATAAAGGAGCTCTTGTATCTAAGTCAAACCTAGCATTGGCAGACTTGTTTCCTTTCAACTCCTTCAAACTTCGAAATGCGAGACCTGTATAACTAATACCTGTGTGTATACCGACTGATAGGTTTTCAAGAATCTGTGCATTTGACACCAGGCTGGCTAACAGTATGATAAATGTAAATATATAGGGAGTAAGTTTCATAAATTTAGTTCCTTTTCCACATCCCAAAAGTGTGTTTTAAAGTTGACAACTTGGTCTTTTTTTACTAACACCCCTTCATTATTGAGAAGTGTCTCCATCTGATTTGGATAGGCAAAATGACTCTTGCCGGTAAGAAGGCCATTTCGATTTACCACCCTGTGAGTAGGCACAGGAGGAGCAGCATTATGTGAGGCATGTATAGCCCAGCCTACCATCCGTGCTGCTTTGCCTACACCTAGGTACTTGGCAATAGACCCGTAAGAAGTGACCCTTCCTTTTGGAATCAGTCTCACTACTTGATATACGGAATCAAAAAAATCTTCATTATAAACCATATTCTTCAACTGTACCAAAGCAACGATTCAAACAATTGATACGTCTAAGTGGTATTATATTTGTACAAAATTATTAGAAATTAATATTACACGAATGAATAGAAAACTTGCAGCATTGATTGGCGTCATAATGTTTTTTGGAGCTTTTGCTCAATACGATATTTCTGTTGAGGTAAATGGACTCAATTGTAAGGATGAGTTGCTATTGGCAAATCATTTTGGAAAGAAGCAATACCTAAAAGACACAGCTGAGTGCGAAAACGGAGTATTTCATTTCAGAGGTGATGAAAATTTGAAGTCTGGAGTATACCTCATTGTCCTGCCAAAGAAAAACTACGTAGAGGTTTTAGTATCTGTTAAAGAGGATCAGATGAAGTATGCTTTTAAGATAGACACTTCATTGGATGTTCGTAAGACGGAGACGAGTGGTTCCTTGGAAAATGAGCTATTCTTAGCTTTTAACAAGTTCGCAGTTGAGCAAAGTAAGCAAGCGAATAAACTAAGTAAAGAAATGGAGGCAGAGGAAGATGAGGATAAGAAAGAGAAGATCAAAGAAAAACTGATCAAACTGGGCAATGAAGTACAGGAGCGTAGAGCTCAAGTAGCTGCAGAAAATCCAGATTTATTCGTAGGTAAGCTTTATGCTGCAATGGCAGAGGTAGAGATTCCTGAATTCTCAGAGGAGACAGATAAGGACGAGAGACGAAAGCTAGAGTATATGTGGATCAGAGACCACTATTGGGACAATGTAGATATGTCAGAGGATGGCCTCGTGTTATCTCCTGTATTTCATAATAAGATCCAATCATATTTTGATAAGTACATGCCACCAATAGCAGATACGGCTATAATGATGGGAGACACCTTAATCAACAGAATAGAAAGAGGTGGTAGCTCGGAGCAGTTTAAGTATTCAGTCCACTTTTTACTGGGGTATTTTGAAAAGGCAAAGTATATGTGCTTTGATAAAGCTGTCTGGCATATGGCAAAGAATTACTATTGTGCGGGTAGAGCGTTTTGGTCTGATTCAGCTTATGTTGCTAAAATGTGTGAGGAGAGTGCAAAAATGGAATCTACGCTTTGTGATCAAATAGCTCCAGATATGAGCATGCCCGATTCAAGTTTCCAAACAAGAATAGTGATGTCTCAAATAGAAAAGCCAGTTACTGTATTAGTGTTTTGGGATATCAATTGCGGTCACTGTAAGAAGGAGATGCCCGTTATAAGTAGAATGTATGATAGCATGACTAATAAGCATTTTGAAATATATGCAGTTTATACCCAAGGAGATTGGAAAGGCTGGAAAGAGAGACTTAAGAAAGAAAAGTTCAACTTCATAAATGTAGCAAATGCTTTTGGTGAAGACAAGTTTAGAAAAAAATATAACATCATTAGTACTCCTCAGATTTACGTTCTAGATCAAGATAAAAATATTCGATTTAAAAAGATAGGAGCTAAAGACATAGCGGGTACAGTACAGTATCTTTTGGAAGAACAACGGATAGTTCCAAAGAAAGAAGAGGATAAATAGAAGTCTTCTATTTATCTTGTATTCCGGATACAAAATCTAAAATAGAGACATATACTCCTAAGTTATAGTATGGTGAAGAGAGCTTAGTAGCTTCAGATTTACCTATGTTTAGCCTATAACCAAGCCCTCCTTTCAGCCCAAACCAAGGAAGAATTGAGAAATAAGCATTAGTACCTGTTTCTAAAGGAATGAAAACATAATCCTTCTGACTGAACAGCCTGTTTGAGCCAGCTTCTCTGAAAGTGTACCTCACATTGCCTATTCCTATTTGAAGCGGAACAGCCAAACTTACTCGCTGGTAAGAGAAGAACTTATATTCTATTCCAAGACTGAAATTACTAGTACCAATATTTCTATAAAGTGAGTCCTGGCCCATTCCAGTAAATACCAACAATGTCCTGTTATCATTCCCATAGCCATATATACCAGTGAATAACTTGACTTTTTTGTCTAGCTCCACTCCGCCTACTAGTCCATACAGTTTAGTGCGATTTGATTGTATGAACGTGTTTCTATTATGCAAAGACAAGTATGGCTTAGGTTTTGTTTTCAATGAAATGAGAATAGAGTCCTTAACACTGTGTTGTGCATAGCTCTTCTGGTATAAAAACAAGGAAAGAATTATAAGTGCCTTAAAATGCATTTAGAAGTTCAAATTAAGTTAAATTCAGAGGTTACTTTTGCCACAACTTAGAGTCACTGCTCGATTTTATGTAATACTCGTAGGACAATTTATTTTAGTAAGGATGAAAGAAATGAAAATAAGACATTTATTATTGATACTAACCGTATTGTTCAGTAACGCAATACTTGGTCAATATGACATAAAAGTAGTCGTAGACGGACTTACCTGCAAAGATGAGCTTAAGTTAGCTTCTTATAGAGGGGCGAGACAGTATTATGAACAATCTTCAGTTTGCGAAAATGGAGTGTTCCGTATTAAGGGCGATGAGTCTTTAAAGACTGGGAATTACATTATTCTATTACCAAATAATAACTTTTTTGATTTTCTAGTATCAAGCAATGAAGATCAAACTCAATATTCTTTTAAGCTAGATACTAATTTATACTTGGATGAAATGATAGTTAGTGGGTCAAGGGAAAATGAATTATTCTTTGACTTTAGAAGTTTTGAAGCAATACAAAAAAGTAAGATTCAACAAGAGAATAGAATAGTTGAAAGTTCAAAAGACACTTTAAAAAGGCAGCTAAGTTTAAATAAGATAAGCGAACTAGAAAAGTCTATCGAAGAGAATCGAAAAGAAACCATTGCTAAAGTAGGAAATCTATTTGTTGGAAAGTTTCTAAATGCACATAGACAAGTTCCCATGATTGAAGCTCCTGAAAATATGAGTGGTGAGAATGCCCGGATTTTTAAATACAACTGGATTCGAAACCACTATTTTGACAATATAGATCTGAAGGAAGATGGGCTCCTGAGAACACCAATTTATCAGAAGGAGGTATCACGATACTTTGATAAGTATTTGCCTAGAAATGTAGATTCTTCCATAAATGTGGTAAATGAGTTTATGACCCGTTTGAAAAATGAAGGAAGTAAGGCCCAATACCAGTTTTGTCTTAGTTTTCTAATAAACCGGTTTCAGACTTCTAAGCGTATGTGTTTTGACAAGATTGCTTGGCATTTAGCAAAGAACTACTACTGTGCTGGAAAGGCGGCTATAGACGAAACGAGAAGGTTACAAGCCTGTGAGTTTGCAGATATTCAATCTAATACATTATGTGGTCAGCGTGCTCACGATATGAATATGCTAGACACTTCATTTGTCAATCGTGTGAGACTACATGACATAGATAAAGCTTGTACGATTTTGGTTTTTTGGGATATCGATTGTTCGCATTGTAAAATGGAACTACCTATCATTCAAAGCATATTTGATACATTAAATCAGGACGAATTAGAAATATATGCTGTATACATAAATGGGGATTTTGTGCGTTGGAGAGAGCAATTAAGAAAAACAGGATATACCTTTACTAATGTTGCGGATGTAAATGCGGATAGTGATTTTAGAGAGGTCTACAAAGTTGTTTCTACTCCTAAATTATATGTTTTAGATAGAGATAAAAACATTGTGTTCAAAGATATCTCGGTTACAGATATTCCAAGTATTCTCAATTATATGATTGGTCAGGAGAATAAGGAAGACTAGTTTAGAAATAGGTGCTTAGCATTCGTACTAAATAGCTTCACAGCTATAGCCAAGAGTATTATCCCAAATACTTTATTCAAAATCTTTGTACCCACTGGACCTAGTATTCTTTGAATCTTATTTACAGATTTCAGTACTCCAAATATTACGACCATATTTAGCATTATAGCTATGGCTATACTGAGCATTTCATACTCAGCTCGTATGGATATAATAGTAGTCAGTGAGCCAGCTCCTGCTAGTAAGGGGAACGCTAAAGGCACCACAGAGGCTGTAGCTGTATCTGCATCATCTTCTTTGAATAGTTCGATACCCAGTATCATCTCAAATGCTATAAAGGCCATAATGATACTTCCGGCCACTGCAAATGAGTCTACATCTACTCCAATAAAACCTAGCAACTGTTCTCCCAGAAACAGAAAACTAATCATAATTATCCCCGTAAAGATGATGGCAAGTCCCGGACGGATGGGAGACTTTTCTTTTATAGCTATTATAAGTGGTATTGCTCCTATTACGTCTATGACTGCAAAAAGGACTATAAATGCAGAGAGAATTTCATTCAGATTAATCATATGATTTTGGAAAAAGACCGCAAAGGAAGTTTATTTATCCTACAGCGAAAACCATAACATTAAAAATGAAGAAACTTCTACTAAACGGGTTTAAAACCCTCGAAAGCCTGTTTGCAAGAATTGCAGTAGTGTAAACTTCGGCAAAGAGTAGGTCCAAAAGGACTTTTCATGCTTGTGTCTTCACTATCACAGTATGGACATTTAGTACTTTCTAGCATCTCAATACTTATCGCAGAGCAATTTCGCATAGGAGGTGCTAATCCGTGTTTCTTGATAGCTGCATGCCCTTCTTCTGAGATAAGGTCTGTGGTCCAAGTGGTTTCAAAACTTGTTTCTACTGTGATCTTACCTAGGTTGTCATAAGAAGACAAATGGTCGATAACCATATCTTCCATAAGTCTTAGTGCAGGACAACCGGCAAAAGTCGGTGTAAGTGTCACGTGTATATCGTTTTCTTCAGAAATATCAACTCCAGTAACTATTCCAAGATCTACAATAGATATTGTAGGAATCTCAGGATCTTTCACTTGTTTTAGTTCTGTTCTTATGTACTCTTTTGTTACCAAATCTCTTTTATTTATATAAAAATATAGTTTCGATTTTGTTCATTATTGAATGCATAGCCTGAAGAATCCAGCCTACCAATCCGCGGTTGGATCTATTATGAATACCTCAGTCATTTCAGTCAGAAGTGGCTGAAGATTTTCTGAGTGAGTTCCATATCTTCCGCCATATACAGGTTCCCAAGTAGATTCGGCAGGTACTTTCAAATTACTTTTCTCCAAGAGGGGTACTACGACTTCGAGCCATTTTTTTTGTAATGCTTTCTCACCCATACTTATTTTTTCATTAATTAGGATGTCTTCAGCAGGTCCAGGTTCGAATATACCTAAGGCAGTATTCCAATGCTCATTGAGAGCTGTTTGCATTTTAAGGTGGCTTTCTTCAGTGCCATTACCAAGTTGATAAACCCACGTATTAGCGTGCATTGTGTGGTATTTTATCTCACCATGAAACTTTTTAGCTACCAGTGCTAACGGTTGGTAACTACTATCTTTGAGATTCTCAAATCTCAATAATTCTGCAAAATCAAATAAGAAATGTCTCAGTAGACTGAAATCATATCCTCCGATAGGAAGTTCCACGAATTGACAATTGTGAAACTGAGGAGCATTTCTGGTGAATGCCACAGTATCAGCATCCTTCTCACCTAATTGGTTTAGAAGATTATAGATATGTTCACTCTGTCCCATTTTGTCTTGAGCCATACTACTGAAAGCAATATCTTCTTCTAGTATCGGTCCTAAACCGTTCCATTCACTGTTTCTATGACCGATAATCAATTGATCATCAGCTATTTTATACAATAGTTCTTTTAATGCGTCTATACTATTCATTCTTTTTTCTTTTTTGAATTAAATTTCGTCTGTCGGCTTCATTCCTCTTTCTTTAAATGCCTTTATACGATCCATTACTTTATAAGTAGCGGGGTTGCGATAAAGTTTTTCTGGTGCAGTGGCAAAAATGTCATCATCGTGATATTCTGTAGCAGAAATACAGCTGCTAGGTGCTACCCATAGATTTGCAGTCACCTCTCTTCTCGCATATTGCTCTTTGGCATAGAGAAGTGCCATATCTGCATTAGGTGCATGCACTATTCCCACGTGCTGATGCTGTGCTCCTCTTTTCTTCTGATGAAACACTTCATATGTCTGAAAGTGAATTAACTCTCCCATATCCTCCGTGTTGCCAGGAGTTACTTGTGCCCGTGTAATCCTCGGATCTAGTGAAGTGATTACTTTATTATCTTCTTGTGCCATAATGTTTTGTCTTGATTTATAATAGTTAGAATATAGATTCCCGTTGGTAGAGAATTCATGGTCAAATAAGATTTGCCGTTGTTTAGTATTCCGCTTTGAATGGATTTTCCATTAATATCTGAAATGATATAGTCACCTCCTTTTGCTTCTACGACTAATCTATCTTCAAAAGGGTTAGGATAGACTTTGGGACTAAGATTGTAAGTCTCGATGACACTCACCTTATTCTCTAATTCATTGACAAATTTTAGTTCGTCTATATAGAGTGCGGTGTTTACACTGTTATCTTCCAGGTCTGTAGATGATGCAATCCTTATAGTAGCAGAGTCTGGAACTAGGTCTACATAGTAATTTACCGGTAAGTTAAAGAAAACCCATTCGTCGCTTGCCTCTGTAATATTTAATGTACCATCGGCAAATACATTTCCTAGAAGGTACATATTCACTGAAATTTCAGCCACATCATTGTTTCCTTTTTCGAATTTATAATAGCCTTGCAGGTATTTATATTTTTGATTCACTGGAAATGCGGGACCCCAAGCATCGGGGAGCGTATCACCAGTAAAGCAACTACCTTCTGAAACACTTTGATCCCAATTGAAAAAGTTGGTGACTTTAAGACAAGAGGATCCCTTGAAAGCACTAGAATCTCTCGATACTGATGGATTTGGAAGAAAGACTCCCCAATTTCTGTAAAGTACTAAATCCCAAGGCATAAAATCTCTAGGATATACTAGGCCTTTATTAGACCAATCCTCAAAATCGTAATTGTTTATCTCAGTGGTCCTTTTGCCAATATTCTCGAATCTAAAATCATCAATAATAAGATAACCGTCTCCTTTTGGGTCATTTCGCAAGTCGCTAAGAACACCAATAAATACGGAGTCAGGAGTTCTTGACAGACTATACCATGTAATAGGTACAGAGTATGTTACATACTTATCATCTGTAGACCCACTCACCAAAATGAGAGCCTGACCGATGTATTGTCCTTTTTCATAAAATCCAGTAAAGAAATATCCGGTATCTCCTTCAGCTAAATCGTGCTTTGTATCAAATGCCATACTCAATGGGTCACCGTCATATGGGAACTTGTCGACCGTGGCATTTACCCAATCCACATTATATAGAGAGCTACTCACTATATTACCAGACACATCAGTCTTATTATTTAATCTAAGAGCATATTTATTGCTAGATGCATCTGAAGAACGTTCGGCAGGACCATAAGTGACCCATTCGTCTAAAACAAAATGATCTTCAGTTTCCCAATTTTCAAACCCGCCATTTGGCACATTCTGAGCATTTGTAAAATGTCCAAATACTATTGTAAGAATTAAGATGTAATTTCTAGTTTTCATTTTTTCAGTACTTTAAAGGTTTTGGATTGAATTTGATCTCCATGCAGTGTTATAAAATAGATTCCATTCAAATCATCTCGCAAGTCTAACTTGTGATTATCAATATCTACAGTCCTACTTCTTCCAAGCATATCTGTAACAACGGCATATTTAAATTCGTGGTTAATGGGTAGAAAAATAAAGTCCTTAGTAGGATTAGGATATGTTTTGACGGACTGATTCACCTTTCGTGTTGAGAGCGTTACGGGTATAGGTTCCATCACAAAATCTAAATTGTCTATATATAGAGCAGTTCCGTTTCCTAAAGTATCCTTAGGAATAGCGGAGTAAGCTACGAAAGATGCACTATCTGGGACTCTACTATCATTATAGGTGAGTGGAATGCTGAAGAAAGTCCAAGTGTCTGCTTTGGCTAAGTATAAATTATTTGAAGATCTCGTAGATCCTTCAGCGTATGTTCTGACATAAAACCTAGCTGTATCTTCTCGCTCAGGTAGGTACTTGTAGTATCCCTGTACATACTTAAAAGTATCTGTGAAGGGAAATGCAGGTCTGTATGAGTGATCATTGTCAGACCCTAAATAGCAATATCCATACCTGACATTTGATCCAGATAGGTAGTTTTTGACAACTAATGAGTGATTTCCGAGGAATGCTTCGCCATCAGAACTTTTATATACTGATTTCCGAGTATAGAAATTCCGATAATCATCATAGTATCTGAGATCTATACTTTTCCAATTTTTCGGGTAATCTATGCCGACATTCCCCCAATTCTCAAAATCTGAATTCACGATGTCAGGAGATCTCCTTCCTATGTTTTCAAAATGAATATCATCATAAATAATATAACCGTCTCCTTGTATCTTGGTTCTCACTTTTGAATACAATGTGACTCTCACAGAATCGGGAGTTCTTGCACCGCTCCACTGAATGGGCACACGATATTTGACAAAATCTCCATTGGTACTGCCCGCAATTCGGAAGTCTACTCTGCCTTTATAATTTCCCTTCTCTCTAAAATCTACGTAAATTCGGGCTGTGTCTCCTTTTGCTAGATCGTGTTTGCTCCAGAACACCAATGAAAGAGGCTCACCATTGAATGCAGCTCCTCCAAAATTAGCTTTATCGTTACTTCTGTAATTTGTAGCATAACCCCTTAAGCCATTGCTGGTTTCTCGGTATTCATTATTCAATCTGATAGCGTACGTCCCTACTT
>ERZ1046568.1277-NODE-1277-length-18262-cov-9.196133_pt1 | contig 18262 bp, 18 predicted proteins | sample MGYA00383092_ERZ1046568 | MGnify/ENA primary metagenome ERZ1046568 (study PRJEB29581, sample SAMEA5548362) | metagenome | biome: marine; feature: coastal; material: water | depth 1 m | study: Short-term variability in the microbial, nano- and picoplankton... | reverse complement strand
TGTACTGAAGACGGGACTTGAACCCGTACGAACTAATGTTCATTGGATTTTAAGTCCAACGTGTCTACCAATTCCACCACTTCAGCAACTTGGTTACAGACTGTAACCTATTTTATATAGAGCGAAAGATGGGATTTGAACCCACGACCTCCACCTTGGCAAGGTGATGCTCTACCCCTGAGCTACTTTCGCAGTTTTTAAAGAACTCTTCGCTGTAAAAGCGGATGCAAATTTAAACTATTTCTTAAAAATGCAAAGTATATTTTAAAAATAAATTCAAATTATTTCAATCAAAAAATTATGCTTGCTTTTTCTTTAGAAGCATACGCTTAATTTCATTGAGTTTCATTAGAGCTTCAACTGGAGTTAACGTATCAATATCTGTATGAAGTATTTCATCTTTAATCTCTTCAAGTAATGGATCATCTAGATTAAAGAAGCTCAATTGCATATCATCTTTGAGAGATTTAACTTTATCCGTAAGTTCTTCACTAGAATGAGATTTCTCTAACTTAGATAATATCTTATTAGCACGTCTAATAACTTGTTGTGGCATACCTGCCATTTTTGCAACATGTATACCAAAACTATGTTCACTGCCACCTTCAACCAACTTACGAACAAAAAGGACATTGTCTTTTAATTCTTTTACAGCGACATTAAAATTTTTGATGCGAGAAAAGGTTTCTGACATTTCATTGAGTTCGTGATAATGGGTTGCAAATAATGTTTTTGGTTTTGCTGGGTGCTCATGGAGGTATTCGCTAATTGCCCAAGCAATAGAAATACCATCATAAGTACTAGTGCCACGACCAATCTCATCTAATAGCACTAAGCTTCTGTCTGAGATATTATTAAGAATAGATGCTGTCTCATTCATTTCTACCATAAAGGTAGATTCCCCCATAGAAATATTATCACTGGCACCTACTCTGGTGAAAATTTTATCTACCAATCCTATCCTAGCTGTTTTTGCTGGAACAAAACTTCCTATTTGAGCTAATAAGACTATTAATGCCGTTTGTCTTAATATTGCCGATTTACCTGACATATTTGGCCCAGTAATCATAATAATTTGTTGCGACTCTCTATCGAGATAAACATTATTAGCAATATAAGGTTCGCCCAATGGTAATTGTTTTTCGATTACCGGATGACGCCCATCTATAATTTCTAAATCAATACTGTCATCAATTTTTGGGTAATTATATTTATTAGCTTTTGCCAAACTAGCAAACCCACACAGACAATCTAACTGCCCAGTCAATTTTGCATTCTGCTGCACCTGAAGTATAAATTGATGCATCCAAGTCACTAATTCAGAAAACAATTGCTGCTCAATGATCAGAATTCGCTCTTCAGCACCTAATATCTTTGCTTCATATTCTTTAAGTTCTTCTGTAATATAGCGCTCAGCATTAACCAGAGTCTGTTTGCGTATCCATTCTTCAGGAACTTTATCTTTATGAAGATTACGTACTTCGATATAATACCCAAATACGTTATTTGATGCTATTTTTAGGGATGTGATTCCTGTTCGCTCACTTTCGCGTTGAAGCATTTTATCCAAATAATCTTTTCCTGATTTTGATAATCCTCTAAGTTCATCTAACTCTTGAGAAAAACCTTCTGCAATGGAATTTCCTTTTAATATATTAACTGGCGCTTCTTCATTTAAAGTCTGCTTAATTTTTTCTCGAAGCAATTCACAATTATTAAGGTTGCCTCCTAGAATCTTTAAGGCATCATTATTACAATTTTCAGCAATTGATTTTATAGGAATAATAGCTTCTAAAGAGTTTTTAAGCTGAATAACTTCTCTTGGACTCACCTTAGTTGTGGCAATCTTAGATATTAAACGTTCTATATCTCCAATATGTTTAATCTGACTTTGAATCTTTTGAAGTTCAGTTTCATTATCTAATAGATATTTAACTACATCGTGACGTTGTTTTATTTTATCGGCATGTTTTAATGGTAAAGCTAACCAACGTTTTAATGTTCGTCCACCCATTGCGGAAATGGTTTTATCAATAACATTTATTAGTGTAACCGCATTAGCGTTTGTTGAATGATATAATTCAAGATTTCGGATTGTAAATTTATCCATCCATACATACTCATCAGTAGCAATTCTTGAAATTGTCGCAATATGCTCTAGTTTGTTATGTCGAGTCTCACTCAGATAATGGAGTATGACACCAGAGGCAATGATACCTTCGTGTAAATCTTCGATACCAAAACCTTTTAGTGTTTTTGTATTGAAATGCTTGATCAAAGTTTCATTTCCATAATCAGCCTGAAACACCCAATCCTCTAGATAAAAGGTATGAAAATTAGTTCCAAAAATCTCAGTAAAATTATTTCGGCTTTGTTTTGAAACTAAAACTTCACTGGGATTAAAATTCTGAAGTAGTTTATCAATATACTCTGCATTTCCTTGAGAGGTTAAAAATTCACCTGTAGAAATATCTAAGAATGAAACACCAATAAAACGTTTATCAAAATGAACTGCTGCTAGAAAATTATTAGATTTTGAATGCAGAATATCATCATTAAAAGCCACACCAGGTGTTACCAATTCTGTGATACCACGCTTAACAATTTTTTTAGTTTGTTTTGGATCTTCTAATTGGTCACAAATAGCAACTCGCTCACCTGCTCTAACAAGTTTAGGCAAATATGTGTTTAGTGAATGATGCGGAAAACCTGCTAATTCGGTTTCACTTTCGCTACCTGCGCCACGTTTGGTTAAAATAATATCTAAAATCTTTGAAGCCTTAACAGCATCACATCCAAAGGTTTCATAGAAATCCCCAACACGAAACAACAATAACGCATCTGGGTATTTAACCTTGATAGCATTGTATTGCTTCATTAATGGTGTCTCTTTTTTTACCTTTTTAGCCAATAGATTTGTGTATTTTTGTGATGATAGTAAGATTGCTAATTTAGCTAAATAACCGAGTTATGTAAAGCTAAAAAGCTAGAAGTTATCTACAAAATATTAAAATTTCAACATGCGTAAACTAAAAAATAGCGAATTAGACCGCCTAGAGGTTTCTGAATTTAAAGAGGCTAAAAAGTCTCCTATTATAATTATTTTGGATAACATTAGAAGCCTAAACAATATTGGCTCGGTTTTTAGAACAAGTGATGCGTTTTTAATTGAAAAGATTTACCTCTGTGGCATTACAGCACAACCACCACATAACGATATCCGGAAAACTGCTTTGGGCAGCACGGAAACTGTTGAATGGGAATATGCAGAAAATACGCTTGATATTATTGAGAAATTAAAATCTGAAAATGTACAAGTCTGCGCTATCGAACAAGCAGAAAACGCAACAATGCTAAACGATTTTATACCTCAGCCTAATACCAAATATGCTTTTGTTTTTGGCAACGAAGTAAAAGGTGTAACTCAAGATGCGGTAGACATCAGTAATGTTGTATTAGAAATTCCGCAATATGGAAACAAACATTCATTGAATATTTCAGTAAGCGCAGGTGTTGTGATTTGGGATGTCTTTTCAAAAATTAAAAACCAAATTTAATTCCTTGAATAAAAGAAAATCTTTACAGTTTCTGATTGTTGTAATTCTTGGCATAATCACATTATTTGCTACTGGGTCATCTGCCCTTACTTATAATATATTTAGTATTCCTTTTGGAAACATCCTTGTTTGGTTTGGGCTTATAGCTCTTCAGCTATTCGCGTTTATTAGTACTAATGGGTTTAAAATCAATAAAACATATATAGCTAAGGTCATAAGATTATTAATAACATTATTCATCTTCGTTTCTATTTCTTGGTTTGGTATTGCTTATACAATTTCTGGTAATGTCAACTTTAATTTTAGTTCAACTGCTTAAGGGTTTGTGGGAAGTCCTAAGGCATCAATACTCTATTGGAATATCCTTTATACACTAATAAGTGGTCCGTTTGTATCAATGATTACATATAGTCTACTTCGTTTTTTTATGAAACTCAAAAAACAATAGCAAATGTCTTCTCGATCCAAATCATCAAAGATTTCTTGGCCCACAAAAGACGTAATGAAGCAAATTTATGATCAGAGCCTTTGGGGCGGAAAAGAGTTAGATTTTTACTCAGGCATTGGTTCCCACGACCCAATGGTGGTCAATATTTATGTAAAAACCGTTACTGATTTTTTAAACTCACATGACCACAAAATGACAATTTGCGATATAGGTTGTGGTGATTTTAATATCGGACAACATATTTTTAAATACTCAAAAAAATACTTTGCGATAGATATTGTTGAAGAATTAATCGAAAGAAATAAAATAAAATTCAAGACTAAAAATTTAGAATTTCTATGCTTAGATATTGCGAATGACGTACTGCCAAAAGCCGATGTTATTATTATAAGACAAGTGCTTCAGCATTTATCAAATAATGAAATTCAACAGATTCTTAATAGACTTAAAACCTGTAAATACATAATTCTAACAGAACATCTGCCTGTGGGTGATTTTACACCAAATACTAATAAAATTGCTAGCCAAGGCATAAGATTAAAACAGCAAAGCGGTGTTGATATTTTGAGTGCGCCTTTTAATTTTAAAGTAAAAAAAGAAGACGTACTTAACGAAATCGTTTTAAAAAATGGTCCTGGAAAAATTAAAACCTCCTTGTTTACTTTATAGGAATCCAGATTTCTTCCTCATTAATCGTTCGCATTGGATTGTAGCTTGGTGGTAATCGTTCAAAATGAGGTCTGTCATCCAATTCAAATTTAGAATTTGGCAACCAACTTGAATGAATGTTTTGCCAAAATTTAATAAATTCCGGAATTGAGCCTTTAAAATTAATAACTAAATAACGTCCTGAAGTTATACTCATAGTATCCATTTTTTCAGGAACATCGTCAAGATTACTTACCTCTACACCTATCCATTTCTCAAATGTCTCTTTTGGATTAAAAGTTTTAAAATCGAAATAATTATAGTTTTGCAGTGATAGTATAAAGACATTCTTTCGTGATTTTATCTCATTTAACCTAGGCATAAATTGCCTAGCTAACAGAGGTGTCACTTGGCTAATATTTTGGAAATTAGCTTCAGCGCTTAAACCTACTACCAAAATTTCTTCGCTATCAACTAATCTGTACTTCATCATTAATTTGGTCTAAAATCCATAGATAGTCCATACGGTTTTTTACAAAATCTCGATCAGAGATATCAATAATTTTTACATTTAATTCTGTTTGGGATTTTAAGAACTCTAGATAACCAGAGTTTAATTGTTCTAAGTACTCGTCTTTAATATCGCTTTCGTATTTACGTCCTCGCTTTTTAATATTAGCCTTTAGCCTTTCTGTATTCTGATAGAGATATACGTACAAATCCGGTTTGGCAATATCTTTATACACTTGGTAAAAAAGCATTCGGTATAATCTAAATTCGTCCTCTGGTAAAGTAACCTTTGAGAATATGAGTGATTTATTGACATCATAATCACTCACCATAAAATCTTTAAACAAATCTAATTGTGATAAATCGTCACTAATTTGTTGGTAACGGTCGGCTAAAAAAGACATTTCTAAGGTAAATGCATAACGCTCTGGCTCCTTATAAAATTTTGGTAAAAAGGCATTATCTGCAAAACGTTCTAAGATTAATTTTGCATTAAAATCATAAGCAATTTTATTAGCTAAACTCGTTTTACCTGCACCGATATTACCTTCTATGGCTATATAATTGTAGTCATTAAAGGTATAAGATTTACGAGGGTTTTTTAGCCTTAAACTAATTGGTTCAATAACAGAATCATCTTTACATTCTTCAAAAAGTGTTTCAATTGATTTCTTTGAAACAGGATGCTCAAAATCTTTTAGAATATCTAATAAAGGTTGTAAAACAAATTTTCGGTTTTGAATTTCAGGATGAGGAATTATTAAGTTTTTGTTTTGAATAATATCAGATTCATAGAAGATAATATCTAAATCTATTTCTCTAGATTCATAACCATTACTGGTTTTTTTTGAACGACCTATACTTTTTTCAATTTGCTGAAGTATTTTTAGAAGTTTTTTTGGACTAAGATGAGTTTCGACTGTAATGCAAGCGTTATAAAAATCATCACCTTCGAAGCCTAGTGCTGGCGTTTTAAAAACTCTAGATAGTTTTTTTACAGAACCAATACTATCAAAAATAGCGTCAACAGCAGATTGTATATGGTGCAATTTATTGCCCCTATTACTGCCAAGCGCTATGTAAACAAGTTTTAATGGTTTCATTGAATAAACAAATTAACTAAAAGAAATATTAATAGATTATCTTTACATCAACTATTTATTAACCATTTTAATGCAGTTAAAAGACAAACTTCTTGCTCAACGCATTTATTTATTTTTGGGTGCACTTTTTATAACATCCTTAGTGGTTTCTAATCTTATTTTTCAGAAATTCTTTTATTGGTATCCAATAGATATTGAGATTTTTGATTCAAAACTGTTTGAAATTTCAGTGGGTATTTTACCATATCCAATTACCTTTCTTATTACCGATTTAATAAGCGAAATCTATGGTAAAAAGCGTGCAAATGATATTGTAATTGCTGGTATTTTTGCATCTCTGTTTTCAGTTGGAATTATTTTGGTTGCCGATTGTGTACCTGCTATTTCTAATTCGCCAGTAGATAATGCAACCTTTAAAAATGTATTTAGTAAAACAATAATTGCTGTTGGTGCGAGCATGTTTGCATACTTATTTGCACAATTTGTAGATATTCGTATTTACCACTTCTGGAAAAACCGTACTAAAGGCAAACACTTATGGTTACGTAATAACTTTTCGACTTGGCTATCTCAATTTGTAGATACGTTTTCTATAATCTCTCTGCTTTGTTACTTTGAGGTTTTGCCTTGGTCTAGTTTTAAAGGCTTACTCATTAGCGGTTTTTTGTTTAAAGTTTTGGTCGCAGCTTTTGATACACCATTTTTATATTTGGGTGTTTATGTATTCAGAAAACGCTTTAACCTCAAGGTTAATGACGAAATAGATATCCTATAATTATAAAAACAAAGATTAAAATTCTCTTAAACTTAATGGAATTTTATGTGGTATTTAGGGAAGAAATAACTAAAGATTTAACCAAAGTACATTATTAAGCTAGTAAAACTAAAGTACCCTTTAAAAAAAGTTGTAAAATCTATATTTGGCAATATTTTAAAAAGAGTAAAAAACAACCAGATTAGACCAAAAATTGACGTTTTTTACTCCTTTTTTGTTCATTTTAATATAAAAACTATTTATTTTCTTGTTTTTCTCATTTATTGCATTATGTTGTTAGGATACAATTTTAAAAACAACATATGAGGCAATTAAAGATTACCAAGCAGGTTACAAACAGAGAAGACAAATCACTGGATAAATATCTTCAAGATATTAGTAAAATTCCATTGATTACAGCAGAAGAAGAAGTAGAACTTGCACAACTCATTAAAAAGGGTAATCAACAAGCCTTAGATAAATTAACCAAAGCCAACTTAAGGTTTGTGGTTTCAGTTGCAAAACAATATCAAAATCAAGGTCTAAAATTACCTGATTTGATTAATGAAGGTAATGCTGGTTTAGTAAAAGCTGCAAAACGTTTTGATGAAACAAGAGGTTTTAAATTTATTTCTTACGCCGTATGGTGGATACGTCAGGCTATATTACAAGCTTTAGCAGAACAATCTCGTATTGTACGCTTACCACTCAATAAGATTGGAACCATCAATAAGATTAGAAAGGCATATGCCTACTTGGAACAACGACATCAAAGACCTCCAAACGGAGAAGAAATTGCAAGAGAATTAGATGTTAGCGTTCATGAAGTAAAACAGTCTATGAAAAATTCTGGGCGTCACTTATCTATGGATGCACCAATTGGCTCGGAAGAAGATTTTAGCTTGTACGATGTTATGTCTCAAAAAGATTCGCCTAGACCAGATAAAAATTTAATGGCAGAATCTTTAAATATTGAAATTGAGCGTGCTTTAGAAACACTTCCTGAAAAAGAAAGCCAAGTTATTAAATTAAGTTACGGTATTGGAGAAAAACACCCCATGACACTCGAAGAAATTGGACAAATATTTGATTTAACTCGTGAACGTATTAGACAAATACGTGAAAAAGGCATCCGTAGATTAAGAAAATCTAGTAAAAATAGAATTCTAATGACCTATCTAGGATAATACATTCTAACTAAAATAAAAAAAATTAAAATTTTAGTACATAATTAATAAGTTGTATTATCTTTGCACACTCTTTAGTAAAATAGACAATACAACATTACAATATGATTAAGATAGAAATCAAAGAAGGCGAAAATATAGAAAGAGCTCTTAAAAGATACAAGCGTAAGCACAGAAATGTTCAGATTATGCAAAACCTAAGAGAATCTCGTTACTTTACAAAACCTTCTGTAAAGAGAAGAAGAGAAATTCAGAAAGCTTCCTATATTCAAGGTTTAAGAGACGCTGAAAATATATAAGTTTTACCCTACAATATGTAAAAGTGACCTAATAGGTCACTTTTTTTATGTCTAAATGTAAGGTTACTCTTTATAGTACTAAAATGTGTTATGATACTTTTAGATCTTCTTAATAGGAATTTTTACTTCGATAATTAGTGCTTTGTATTTAGGAGCATCAAAAATTTTAGTTATAAACACTTCCATCAAGCAGAACTTAAGAGATATTATGAAAATTTCTTTTGTAGCAGTAATAGCAGAAGTAATTCTCTCATGCTATGCTTTAAATAATAACATAATAGAAAAGGTTTTTTCTTTAACAAATAACGACTTCAAGTTTTTATTGCTATTATCCTGTTGAGTTTTGGAAGCTTACTGTTCTTTGAATAAACAAAAACTATATAAGAATAAATAATTCTTTAAATAATCCTATTTATTCTCATTCTGTTTTTTCAGTTTGCTCACAACTAAATACAAATCTCAACAACCTTACCTTCATTAGCACGAATATTAAAAACTGTATTATCTTCGAATATAAAATACTGTCCTTTTACACCTACTAATTTACCTGAATAAGTACCATCTTTCTTAATATTCAAACTTTTTGGTTTTTCAGGGTATTGGTTTACTGGAAAATGAAGATGTGTTTCTTCATTATGTTCAATAAAATAATCTTTAGCTTCTTCTGGAATATGTGATTTCAATTTGTCGCGCCATTCGATAAGATTTTCATCTTCAATATCATTCTTTAGCATTTTACGCCAATTGGTTTTATCGGCAACAAAATCCTTAAGAGCAACTTCGGTTATACCTGCTAGATATCGGTTTGGCACCTCAACAATTTCGATAGCCTCATGCGCACCTTGATCTATCCAACGTGTGGGCACCTGAGTTTTTCTAGTCACTCCAACTTTTACATTACTAGAGTTAGCTAAATAAACGATATGTGGCTGTAATTGCACTTTTTTCTCATACTCCAAATCACGATCTTCTTTGTCTAAATGTGCAGTACTTAACTCTGGACGCATAATCCAATTGCCAGCGTTAGGCATATCAAAAAAACAGCTTTTACAAAATCCTTGACGATATATTTCTATATTCAAACCACAACTGAGGCATTGTTCTCCAACAAAAGCCATAGCTATATTTTTACCAATTAATTGATTTACATGAATAAAGTCGTTTTTAAACACCAAATAATACTGAATTGGGTCTTGAAACTCCGTTTGCATTTTAGTAAGTACTCCTTTGTAAACCATAATAAAAATTTACTATTTTTAAAATCTGAACTTTAGAACAAAAAGTTTAGAACAACCAACTAAATAATCAAGTTGCGCTTGGCGCATAAAGATAACCAATCCATGCCAATTCCTATAGTAAATTCTATTGCTTCGTGGTTTTTAAAAAAACGATTTCATCAAATTGAATTATTTTTAAAATATCCACATGATGTACAAAACGAATTACTTTTTAGCTTACTAAAAACTGCTAAAGACACCGAAGTTGGTAAGAAGTATGACTTTACTTCCATTGAATCATATGAAGATTTTAATAGCAGATTACCTGTTGTCAATTATGAAATTATTCAACCTCAAATCGAACGCTCTCGCCAAGGTGAGCAAAATATATTTTGGCCAAGTCCTATAAAGTGGTTTGCTAAATCTAGTGGTACAACAAACGCAAAAAGTAAATTTATTCCTGTAAGTACTGATTCTTTGGAAGATTGTCATTACGCCGCAAGTAAAGATTTACTTTGTATGTATTTGAACAATAACCCCGAGTCACAATTATTTACCGGAAAAAGCTTAAGACTGGGAGGAAGCAAAGAATTATATAAAGAAAACGGAACTGTTTTCGGTGATTTATCAGCCATATTAATTGATAATATGCCTTTTTGGGCAGAATTTAGTAGTACACCTAGTAGTAAAGTATCGTTGATGAGCGAATGGGAAACCAAAATGCAGGCTATTGTTGACGAAACAATAAATGAAAAGGTTACTAGTCTTGCAGGAGTTCCATCTTGGATGTTGGTTTTATTGAATAATGTTTTAGAAACAACCGGAAAAGATAGTCTTTTTGATATTTGGCCAAATCTTGAAGTTTACTTTCATGGTGGTGTAAGTTTTAATCCTTACATCGAACAATACCGTGCTATTCTTCCTAAAAAATCATTTAAATATTACGAGATTTATAATGCTTCTGAAGGATTTTTTGCTATCCAAGACCAAAACTACTCTGGTGATTTACTATTAATGTTGGATTATGGTATTTTTTACGAGTTTATACCTATGAATACATATGGCACTTCAGAACAAAAAGTAATTCCTCTTAGCGATGTAAAACTAAATACCAATTACGCAGTAATTATAACAACTAATGCTGGACTTTGGCGCTATAAAATTGGAGATACTATTAGATTTGTAAGTTTAAACCCGTATCGCATTAAGGTTTCTGGCCGAACAAAACACCATATTAATGCTTTTGGTGAGGAGTTAATTATCGAAAACGCTGAGGATGCACTAAAAAAAGTATGTAAACGTACTGGAGCAGAAATTGTTGATTATACAGCTGCACCTATTTTTATGCAAGGCAAAGAAAAAGGTGCTCATGAGTGGCTTATTGAGTTTAAAAAACCTCCCGAAAGTATGGGTTACTTTTCAGAATTATTTGATAATGCCCTTAAGTCCCTAAACTCAGATTATGAAGCTAAACGTTACAATAACATCACATTAAATAAACCTAAAATACATCAAGCGCGACCAAACTTGTTTTATGACTGGCTGAAACAGAATAATAAATTAGGTGGGCAACACAAAGTCCCTCGACTATCAAACACAAGAGACTATATTAACGAGTTACTTTCTTTAAATGATTAGACCTTTTATCGTTGATATTAGCTTAGGATTTTCTTATAACGATTAATACGGTTTCTTATCTAATATGGTTTGTAAAAGTAAATATTGAATGTACATTTAAATAAAAATTAACGAACCGCTTATATTTAAAGTTAATTAATCCAAAAAATAAAAAACCCATGAAGCTATTCATGGGTTTTACTTTTTATATAATTATACTTTTAGGAAACTGCTTTGAGTTTTTTCAATGTAGTCTTAGATAGTTTATCCTCAGCATATGATTTGGTAACATTCAATTTAGTTTCGTCCGAACTTGGCAAATGAAACATTGCATCTGTTAGGATTTCTTCACAAAGAGAACGCAATCCACGAGCTCCAAGTTTATACTCTATCGCTTTATCGACTATGAATTCTAGAGCGCTATCAGTAATATTTAATTCAACCTCATCCATATTAAACAGTTTTTTATATTGTTTTACAATGGCATTTTTTGGTTCAGTCAAAATGGCTCTTAAAGTTTTTGCGTCTAATGGATCCATGTGTGTTAAAACAGGTAAACGACCAATAATTTCAGGTATTAAACCGAAATCCTTTAAGTCTTTTGGAATGATATACTGAAGTACATTGTCGCTATCTACATTATTATCAGAATTTACAGAACTATAACCAATAGCTTGCATGTTTAAACGCTTGGTAATAACACGCTCAATACCATCAAAAGCACCACCAGCTATAAATAATATATGCTCTGTATTGACCTCAATAAATTTTTGATCTGGATGCTTACGACCTCCTTTTGGCGGCACATTTACAACAGTTCCTTCTAATAACTTTAATAATGCTTGTTGTACACCTTCACCAGAAACATCTCTAGTAATTGATGGATTATCGCTTTTACGTGCAATCTTATCAATTTCATCAATGAAGACGATTCCTTTTTCTGCTTTCTCTAAATTATAGTCAGCAGCTTGTAATAGACGAGTTAAAATACTTTCAACATCTTCACCTACGTAACCTGCCTCAGTTAATACAGTAGCATCAACAATTGCAAGAGGAACATTAAGCATACGGGCAACAGTTTTTGCCATTAAGGTTTTTCCTGTACCGGTTTGCCCAACCATGATAATATTACTCTTCTGGATTTCGATATCATCATCACTTGGTGGTTGTAATAACCGTTTGTAATGATTATAAACCGCCACAGACATGACACGTTTTGTATATTCTTGCCCTATTATATACTCATCTAAAAAAGCCTTAATTTCTTTCGGTTTTTTAAGCATTAATTCTGCATTAAGCTCAGTGTTTGTGCCTTGCTTAGACTCTTCGATAACTATACCATTTGCTTGGGTAATACAACGATCACATATATGAGCGTCTAATCCTGCAATAAGCAAGTTGGTTTCTGGCTTTTTCCGACCACAAAAACTACATTCTAATTCTTCCTTTGCCATAAAATTGTATTCTAAAATTTAGTTTAGAAATGTTTTGTCGTTTTATGTACCTCTTACTTTCTTCCTAAAACTTCATCAATCATGCCATATTCTAAAGCTTCAGAAGATGTCATCCAATAATCACGGTCTGAATCTTTTTCAACTTGTTCGTAGGTCTTTCCTGAATGGTTAGAAATGATATCGTACAATTCTTTCTTCACTTTTAAAGTTTCACGAACTGCAATTTCCATATCAGAAACTTGACCCTGAGTACCGCTCATCGGTTGATGAATCATAACTCTTGAATGTTTTAATGCCGAACGCTTGCCATCTTGACCAGCACACAATAATACTGCTGCCATAGACGCTGCTATACCGGTACAAATAGTTGCTACATCTGGCTTTATGAACTGCATAGTATCATAAATACCTAATCCTGCATATACTGAACCTCCAGGAGAATTAATATAAATTTGAACATCCTTAGACGCATCTACACTTTGTAAGAACAATAATTGTGCTTGAATGATATTGGCTACTTGATCATTAACACCAGTACCTAAAAAGATAATGCGATCCATCATTAAACGGGAAAAGACATCAAAAATAGCGATGTTCATTTGACGCTCTTCAATAATATTTGGCGTCAAATTAGTTGGATACATGCTCTCTATAATCTTACTGTAATAGTTGCTATTTATACCTTGGTCTTTGGTTGCAAATTTTTCAAATTCTTTTCCGTAATCCATATTTTATATTCTGTTTCTTATTAAATTATTAAGGCGAAAAACCGAAAGATTTTACGCCTTAAAGATACAATTTATATTGCTAAATCATTAACTGTAAAATTCTTTTACAAAATCATCATGAGTAATCTCTTTGGTTTTAAGATTAGCTTCAGTCTTATATAATTCTAAAAGCTTTTGGCTCATTAACTGTTCATTTAATCGCTTTACTTCATCTTGGTTAGACAAAATACGTGCAGCGATATCTTCTAGCTCTTTTTCTGAAGGATTCATTTGACCAAATTGAGCCATTTGCCCTTTAATCATATTCATAGCAAAAGTTCTTAATTCTTCAAACTGAACCTGCAGATTATAGTCTGTGATTAATTTACCCTCAATTAATTGGTAACGCATGCTTTTTTCAGACTTTTCGTACTCTTCTTTAGCTTGTTCTTCAGTCATATCTTCCTCACCTGCAGTTTGCATCCACTTTTGTAAAAATTCTGCTGGTAAATCAAATTTTGTGCTGTCTATAAGGTATTCAGTAACATCATTAAGGAACTTCTGGTCTCCTTGCTGTGTGAATTGCTTTTCTGAATCTTCTTTGATCTTTTCTTTAAGTTCTGTTACAGATTTTACAGTATCTTTTCCAAATAATTTATCGAATAACTCTTGGTCTAAATCTGCTAACTCACGTTCGTTAATTTCTGAAACTTCAAAAGTTACCTCAACATTTAAATCATTAGAATCGACGTGAGATACTTTTAAGAATGTCATTAAATCATGAGAATCGTTAAATAAGTTTTTGGTCTTAAGTGAAATAATGTCTCCAACTTTAGTTCCAAGAAACTTTTTAAGATTTGTTTTTCCTTTTATCTTATCTAACTCAAACGTTGCTAGGTTGTCGATACCGGCTTCTTCATTTGTAAATTTACCTATGATTTCTGATACCTCAGTAACTTCTGTTTGAGAAACTATTTTACCATATTGCTTCTGAAGATGCTTTACTTGATTGTCAATCATCTTTTTGTCTGCAACAATTTTATATTGTGCAATTGCTTTTTTACCTTTTAACTTAACATCAAACTTAGGCGCTAAACCTAGTTCAAATTCAAAAGAAAAATCATCAGAATTCCAATCCAAATCATCTTGCGCCTTTGGTAAAGGGTTACCTAACACATCTAGCTTTTCTTCTACTAAATACTTACCAATAGCATCTTGTAGTAATTTATTTACCTCATCTACCAAAACAGCTTGTCCGTATTGTTTCTTTACCATTCCCATTGGTACGTGACCTTTTCTAAAACCAGGAATGTTAGCTGTTTTACGGTAATCAGATAAGATTTTTTCTACTTTATCACTATAATCTGCTTTAGCGATATCTACTTTTACAACTGCGTTTAACGCATCGATGTCTTCTCTTGTAATATTCATTGTAATACAATATAAAATTGGGCTGCAAAAGTACATATTTTTTTACAACCCAACAATAGTTTTAAGACCTTGATTTTTAGTTTGTTTTCTTCTCCTTGAAGAGCGAATGTAATATCGATTGAAGAATGGATAGCAGGATACTAAAAAGTACTGCTGTCCAGATACCATTTACTGAAAAACCGTCTATTAACTTGTCAGCCAGTAGAATTATTAATGCGTTAATTATAAGTAAAAACAATCCCAATGTTAAAACTGTTATTGGCAGTGTAAGGATTATCAGTATCGGTTTAACCAAAAGGTTTAATATTGAAAGTACTATAGCTACAATTATAGCACCTGTATAAACATCTACAGTTACACCATTAAGAAAAAAAGCTAAACAAAAACAGCAAAGGCCTTTATTAAAAGACGTAAAATTAAATTCATGATTCTTCGTTTAGATAATCTAAAGTTAATCTTTTTTAAAGACTAATATGTCTTGATATTCTTTTTTGCTATTATTTTTATTTTGTCCTTTCCAATAACCATCTTCAATTTTAACAAACTTAAGGTTCGCTTTTTTTAGCATTTGTTTAATCTTTGTTTTATTTATAGCAATATTTCCTGATTTTACATTCTCATTCATTAAACAATAATCATCCTTTTTATATGGAAAACCAAAATATTTGAGATTAGAAATATAATTTTCATCCGTTTCATTATAAAAGAAGAAAGTAGAAAAGCACAGTCCTCCAGATTTTAAAACACGCTGAATTTCATGAAAATAATGCTGAATTTCTTCTATTTGCATGTGTGTAAATAAGGATACTGAAAACACTTTAGAAAATGATGCATCTTGATATGGAAATTTATATTCTGTTGCTTTTAAATCCGAAGTGTTGTATAAATCATTATAGATTGGAACGTATTTGAAATTAAAGTTTAAAAAATCTTTACCTAAACCATTATTACACCAGTCTACACCTTGCTTTACAACATCAAATCCGTTATAAGAGCCATTGTCATTCAAATACGTCGACAATGCAATTGCCGAACGACCAACACCGCTACCAATATCTAGAACGCTATCATCTGGTTGTAAATCCACATAAGTTTTTAGATGCTCTAAATGAAGCATACCTTGTTTAATGTATTCACTAGCACTCGCTGGAGAACCTGTATAAATCTGACCTCTAGACGGCACGTATTTATGTGTTTTACCTAGTAGCTTATCTTTTAAATCGACCGGCAGATAATATAATCTTCGAATTTGAAATCGTTGATTTGAAGATAAACCATACCAAAAATCTCTTAAAAGCTGAGTTTTTTTCATAATTTATATATTTATAAATTGAACTACAGCATTATAAAAATCTTTTGGGTTTTCTGCATGTAGCCAATGTCCTGCATTGGATATTGTTTGAATTTCTGCATCTGTAAAGTGTCGATGAATAATACTTTCGTCTGTTGGACCTATATATTCAGATTTATCGCCACGTAAAAATAGTGTAGGTTTAAAAAAAGTGGCATGGGATGATAAAGCTTCACCAACTTCAGATACGTTTTCTTTGAGAATAGGCAAATTAATTCGTAAGCCTAATTTACCTTTTTCTACCCAATGTAAATTTTTAAGTAAGAATAATCTTGTACCAACTTCTGTTACGTAATTAGCAAGTGCTTTATCCGCTTCGCCTCTTGTGCTGATTTCAGAGAAGTCCAAACTTGTTAGACCTTCCAAAATAGGATCGTGATGCACTGGATAATATCGTGGAGATATATCAGCAACTAGTAATCGATTAACATAATCGGGATATTGGGTTGCAAAGTTCATCGCTGTTTTTCCACCCATAGAATGACCGAGTAGAATAATATCTTCTAGTTTATGAAACTCGCAATAAGCTTTTAAATCCTGAGCTAAAATATCATAATTAAAATCTTTAGCGTGAAAGCTACGTCCGTGATTACGTTGATCAACCAAATGCATTTCAAAACCTTGCTTTGAAAATTGACGCCCTAATGTTTTCCAATTATCGCCCATGCCCAAAAAGCCATGAAGAATAATAAAAGGCTTACCTTCTCCGAATTTGTTACCGTGTAAAATCATGATAATCGATGTAAATACATTTGGATTACATTTTCAATACCAAGGTAAAGACTCTCGGAAATTAAAGCATGACCTATAGAAACCTCTAGTAGAGTTTCAATATTTTCTTTAAAAAACTTAATGTTATCCAAAGACAAATCATGACCGGCATTAACACCAAGTCCTAATTGATTTGCCAAAGTAGCACAATCAGAATATGGTTTTATAGCATTTTTATTTCCTAATCCGTATTGATGCGCAAACGCTTCTGTGTACAACTCTATTCTATCTGTTCCTGTGGCTTTTGCACCTTCAATCTGTTGCAAATCTGGATCAATAAAAATTGAAGTTCTTATTTTATTTCTCTTAAATTCTGAAATGACTTCAATTAAAAAATCTTTATTTTTAATTGTATCCCAACCTGCATTAGATGTAATTACATCAACACTATCTGGTACTAACGTGACCTGTGTAGGTTTTGTCTCTAATACTAAATCTATAAATTTAGGGATAGGGTTGCCTTCAATATTATACTCTGTGTGGACAACTGATTTTAAATCACGAGCATCTTGATAACGAATATGACGTTCGTCTGGACGAGGATGAATCGTTACACCTTGGGCTCCAAATCGCTGTACATCTTTTGCAAACTGAACCACACTAGGCAAATCACCACCTCTACTATTTCTTAGCGTTGCAATTTTATTAATATTAACACTTAGCTTTGTCATTTCTATCTGATTTTAAAGACAAAAATACAAAGTAGAACACGCTTTTTATGGTTATTTTTAATTAATTTGCAGAACATTAGAGAATCGATTTATGCAGTTACAGAATTATATAATTAACGATATAAAACCACTAAACATCAATGATACCATTGGTGACCTACAGCAGATTTTCAATCAATTGACATATTCTCATATTCCTATTGAAAAAGAAGGTATTTATATTGGTTGTATTCCTGAAACTGATGCGCATTGTTTTGAAGCCAAAAAAATAATTTCGGATTGCAGTTACACTGCTGAAGGTTTTTTTGTTCGTAATTCTACAAATTGGTTAGATGTATTAGAAGCCTTTGCTCAAAACAACAGTAATATTATGCCCGTTTTAAGTCCTGAAAATAAATACTTAGGATATTACGAGCTTAATGATATTATTCATCTATTCAATGAAACGCCTTTCTTCTCTGAACCTGGTGGAATTTTAATTGTTGAAAAAGGCATCCAAGACTATTCTTTTAGTGAGATTAGTCAAATCGTAGAGTC
>ERZ1046568.1271-NODE-1271-length-18295-cov-4.534211_pt1 | contig 18295 bp, 15 predicted proteins | sample MGYA00383092_ERZ1046568 | MGnify/ENA primary metagenome ERZ1046568 (study PRJEB29581, sample SAMEA5548362) | metagenome | biome: marine; feature: coastal; material: water | depth 1 m | study: Short-term variability in the microbial, nano- and picoplankton... | reverse complement strand
TAAGGATCAATTAGGCATCCATGAGCCTCAGAATCTGCAAATATTTTGAATAAGACACCTTTCCCTTCCATAACCGGTTTAGAAGCTAGCGGTCCTAAGTCGCCAAGACCAAGAACTGCACTACCATTACTTATTACTGCTACGAGATTTCCTTTTGCTGTATACTTATAAGCGTCTTGGGGATTCTTAGCTATTTCTTCGCAAGGCTCTGCTACGCCTGGAGAGTAAGCGAGACTTAGATCTCTCTTGGTCTGAGTCGGTTTTGTTGGAACCACTTCTATTTTTCCCGGTCTTCCTTTAGCGTGATACTCTAAGGCGTTGTCAAATTGGCTATCCATATAATTTTTTTATCTAATTGATAATGCTTGCGGACAAAGGTATTTTTTGTTCGTGAAAAGAAAACTACTAAATAGTGTCGACAAGGTAAATTTTACGGAACGCATATTGATATATAGAAGCTACGAAACTAGCCCTACCCATCCTAGCATTCTTAACCTTACTCTTAGCATCTTGTACCACCTACAAAACCGTGAACACCTACCATCATTTCACTAATGAATTTGACGTGGTAGGCCAAGTACAAAACCCTAAAATCGAGGTCTATCATCAGATCATTAACGATAATCTTGCTATCAGAATGGTAAATATTTCGGACATCAACTATCTATTTAATTGGTCAAAAAGTACTGTTTCCATAAACGATCGAATCATTACGGCTGGTAATGGTACTACTACCACCCTTATTCCACCATCCAAAATGTTTGAAGTCAATATCCTCTTAGTCGAAGAACTAAAAAGACAAGGTATTCAGCTCAATAACACCGCCCAACCAATTGTTATCAAAACCTATCTCACTTGGAGTAATATGGAAGAGGATCAAATTTACACCAACACCTATAGTTTGAATAGAGTCCGCGTAGATGACAAGCCCTCTCAAAAACAAGGTGCAAATACTATAGCACAATCCAGAATAATTGAAGAAGTCTCTGGTGGTGCTACATTTATAACCTTAGCAGGGTCGGTAATCCTTTTAGCCATCTTAATTGATTCAACAGAAGAATAAAATGAAACTTGGTACTTTATCCATCTTATTTCTGCTGTTTATATGTTAGTGTACAAAGACGGTCTATAAAACCAGGTATCATCATTTCTCTAATGAGTTTGAAGTACAGGGAGAACTAGATCTTGATTCTGTGGAAGTCTATCATCAGATATATGGAAATATGCTTTATGTCACTATGATAAATAAAAGCTCATAACCTATCAATTTTGTTGCAGAAAAAAGTAACATTCATACGGAAAATTACCAATGTAAATTTACCTCAGCATCTAATGAAAATGCCATATTCCCGAATGGCAATAAAAAATTGATGATGGACATGAATTCCTTCTTTGAGGCTTCGAATATTAATCCAGCCGAACAGTGGGAAATAGTAATAAAAACAGAACTATTTTTCACATCTAGTGACAAACCAATCGAATATAAAAACACCTATACCTTAGAAAAAAAAGGTGCCAGAAAAAATCTTAGTAAAAAAGCTGGAACCAATGCAGTAGCGGTCATGCACGACATAGAACGTATAGACGTAGGAGAGACTATAAAAGGATTTTTTACTGTAACGGGGCTCGTGGTATTGGCTGTCCTTACGGCTCCTCTAGAAGACGAATAGTGTGCAAATTACTTGATGGTTATTTCATCTATAAAGAAAAATGCGTCCCCATTAATAGTATTCCCAGGGTGCCCTGGAGGCAATTTACCAGCTGAATAAACCTTTACCTTTAATTGATCTGTTTTTACCTCTTTCTCTAATTTTACAAGTAGATTTTTTAGAAAAGTCCGTTCTGTAAAAGCATCTACAACATAGGACCTGGAACCAATAAGCTTATTCTCTAAATAGACCTCCACCTTCGTGGGCATTAAAATCCATGAACGAGCATCCTGAACAAAACTCGCTGAGACTTCTTTTATCCTTTTGGTTTCCTTAAAATCTAAATCGAACGTAACCTCCTCGTGTTGATACCCTTGCCAACGACCTGCTTGCCAATTTACTATCCCATTTATGCCATCTATAAGAGCATCACCTCCCCCTCCAGTGTATTGGGAGTTCGGTTGAAGAGAAGGTCTACAAGTCCAACTATTAGACTTTTTATAAAAGGTGGCTGAGATTTCAGGACTTAAAACGTAAAAACTATCATTGTGTGGACCCCAATAGATTTTTCTTTTGGCTCTTGAGTTAATAGTAGTCGTTTCTTCGATAGTAAATGATGAGTTTGCACTTTCTGATTCTCCAAGCTTGATTATTAATTCGTCCTCAGAGTTAATTGCTATAACTGAAATACCTGTTGAATCTTCGAATAAAGGTGTTCCGCTTATCAATGGCGTTTCTACAAAACTAGATTTGTAAGGAATCATATCGTAATGCAAGGTTGACCGTGGCTCTCCAGCTATATACCAATGCTCAAAATTAGACGCACCTATAGAATTTCCTTCTGTTAGTTCGAAGATTTCACCTCCTTCCAAATCAATTTTCACGCTGTCAAACATGCATCTTCCGACTGCATATTTTGATTCTCCTGGACTGGTAGGATAAAAGCCCATACTGCTAAACACATACCATGCACTCATCTGTCCACAGTCTTCATTTCCAATTAGACCATCAGGAGTATTGGTATAAAACAAATCACAGATTTGCTTAATAATTCTGTGTCCTTTCTCAGGATGGTCTGTATAGTTGTACAAATAAGCTATATGATGACTAGGTTCGTTCCCGTGAGCATACTGCCCAATCAAGCCTGTGATATCTGACTGCGTTCGACCAGTTGTTTCTTCTTTGGCAGAAAAAAAATCATCTAATTTTTTTTCCAACTCTATACCTACTTCACTTCCACCTTTTGCGTGTTGCACAAAACTATATTGCCAACTATTGGCTTCTGTAAAATGCAGATTTACCTCCTTAGGGTCAAAATTTCGTAGCCAATCACCATTAAGTCTTGGTGTAGCAAATCCCGTTTGAGGATGAACTACATTTCGCCAAGATTCCGCTCTATGGTAAAAAATATTGGCTAGGCTATCCTCTCCCATTGCTCTTGCCATTTGGGCTATGCACCAGTCATCATACGAATATTCCAAAGTTTTACTCACACTCTCTGATTCATCCTCTACTCGAATAAAGCCATATTTTTTGTAGCTATCCAGTCCAAAGATATCTTCGTTTGCACTTGCTACCATAGCTTGTAAGGCTAGGGCGGTGTCAAATCCTCGAATGCCTTTCATATATGCATCTGCAATCACACTCGCACTATGATATCCAATCATGCAATCGGTCTCGTTACTCGCCAATTCCCAAACGGGTAGTCGTCCGCTTTGCTTGTAGATTTCTAGGAAGGAATTGATAAAGTCTGTCGTATGACTTTCATCAATGATAGTCATCAGCGGATGAAGGGCTCTATAAGTATCCCAAAGTGAGAAGACGGTGTATTGAGTGTGGTTCGGGCTATCGTGAATCTTCATATCATGTCCTCTGTATTTACCGTCTAAATCCTCCGCTATATTGGGATGTACCATGCAGTGGTACAGTGCTGTGTAAAATACATTCTTTTTGTTTTCGTCTTTCGTAAACACCTCTATTTTGGATAATTCCTTATCCCACAAACGTTTTCCATCATTTACAATATCATCAAACTTTACTAATTCAAATGTCTTACTGGTTTCATAATTCAAGTTCTGCTGAGCTCCCGCTACACTAGTAAACGATAATCCTACGTACACTTTTAGTTGATTGTTCTTGAGATTGTTAAAAAATAGTAATGCTTTGCTACTGTCGGCATTGTAAGTAACGGAAGTAATCTCGTGATTAAAGTCTATACTAAAATAGCAATGTTGTTCTCTTGCCCATCCTTCGCTAACCCGATAGCCATCGACATCGTATTTCCACGGATTTGAAATCTGAAAATCTATTGTTTTATCTCGATGTTTTAAATCCAGAAGGACATAACCTTCATTGTCTTTGAATGTGTATCGGTGAAATCCAGCCCAAGTAGAGGTGGTTAGTTCTACCTTGACACCATTGGCTGGTAAATCGACTGAATAGTAATTGGCTTCAGCCTTTTCATTGTTGTGACTAAACTTAGTTTTATACTCTTCTGGCTCAAAAGAGATAGGATTAACTGAAGGCAGTAGCAATATATCTCCATAATCACTTACCCCCGTTCCACTCAAGTGTGTGTGTGAAAATCCATAAACAAAAGAATCAGAGTAGTGGTATCCACTGCATCCATCCCAGCTGCCATCTATTCGGGTATCTGGACTCAGCTGCACCATCCCAAACGGTACCGTTGCTCCTGGAAAAGTGTGTCCGTGTCCTCCTGTACCTATGAATGGATTAACAAATTCGCTTTGAGCAAAGGTCAGATTCGCAAGCATAATAAAAATGAGTGTAAAACGCATCTATGGCGAAGATAGTAAAAACCCATAGGCACAAAAAAAGCCCTCGATCTCTCGAAGGCTTTGAATGTTTATTCTTTACGATAATTACAAGTGTATCACCTCACCATACGCTGCAGCACATGCCTCCATGATAGCCTCACTCATCGTAGGGTGAGGGTGAACTGTTTTTATCATTTCGTGGCCAGTAGTTTCTAGCTTACGAGCACTCACTACTCCTGCTATCATCTCTGTCACGTTTGCACCTATCATGTGAGCTCCTAAAAACTCACCATATTTCGCATCAAAGATCACTTTCACAAAACCTTCTTTACTACCTGCTGCACTTGCTTTACCAGATGCTGAGAATGGAAATTTGCCCACTTTAATGTCATATCCAGCTTCTTTAGCTTGAGCTTCAGTATGTCCTACAGACGCTATTTCTGGAAGCGTATAGGTACATCCTGGTATGTTCCCGTAATCTAATGGTTCTACGTTTTGTCCGCTTATTTTCTCTACACAGATAATACCCTCTGCACTTGCTACGTGGGCTAATGCTGGTCCATGTACTATATCTCCTATTGCATATACTCCTGGTACATTCGTTTGGTAGTAATCATCTACTACTACTTTACCTTTTTCGGTCTTTATTCCCATTGCTTCAAGACCTATGTTTTCTAAGTTCGTTTGAATACCCACTGCAGAAAGAACTACATCACAATCTATAGTTTCCATTCCTTTAGCCGTTTTCACGCTGACCTTACAACCAGTTCCTTTTGTATCTACTGCTTCTACAGAACTATTGGTCAGGATAGTCATGCCTTTTTTCTTATAGATTTTAGTAAGTTCCTTACTGATATCCACATCTTCATTTGGAACAATAGTTGGCATAAATTCTACAACGGTAACATCTGTACCCATCGCATTGTAGAAATAGGCAAACTCCATCCCAATAGCTCCACTTCCTACTACAACCATTTTCTTTGGCTGTTTAGGTAACACCATAGCTTCGTGATATCCGACTACTTTTTTTCCGTCGATAGGTAAATTAGGCAACTGACGCTCGCGAGCTCCAGTAGCTAATATGATATGCTTGGCAGAATGAGTTTCTTTCTTACCATCGTTATCTACACTTACTTGACCTTTTGCTATTACTTTACCAAACCCCTTAAGGATTTCGATTTTGTTCTTCTTCATCAAGAACTGCACACCTTTGGACATTCCCCCGGCTACACCTCTACTTCTTTTGATAACTGCATCAAAATCGTGCTTAGCACTATCTACGGTAATTCCATAATCAGATGCGTGATTGATATATTCGAACACCTGTGCAGATTTTAATAACGCTTTGGTAGGAATACAACCCCAATTGAGACATACACCACCTAGCTCAGCTTTTTCAACTACTGCAACCTTATGGCCTAATTGAGAAGCTCTAATAGCAGCAACATATCCGCCTGGGCCACTACCTATTACTATTACATCAAAATTCATAATTTGTTCTTGTTTTTAAGGGGTGCAAAGATAACGGATTTTTTTCTGTAGGAATACGCCTTGAGATCTGTTCCTACAAAATCAATAAATCACATTATTACAGTGTGCATCCAGTAGATTAAGAAGCTGTAGTACCATAGCTTCAACTATACACTTCCATTTTAATTCTAAAACTAAACAAAAACTTAATCATCTCTCCTTGTCGAGCTATATTTGACCAATGAGGGAACCATTCATATTAACAAAACTTGGGTGCAAGTCGAATAGGTATTTCACAACTGTAATTCTCGCTATTTTACTTTTTTCTCATTTCAAAATGCTAAATGCCAGGATCTAGTAGCTAGTTATAGTCTCGATAATTCTTTTGACGATATATCTTATAACTCAAACCATTTACAGGTATACGGGACCTCATCTAACGTCTCTTTTGTCCCAGGATTCTCAGATGCTACAAATAACTCAGCCGTCTTTTTCCAAAACGAGAATGGTCTAGAATCTTTAACTAAAATCGACAATTCTAAATGGGATGGCATTGCTGTATCTCTCTGGATTAAATCTTGTAAAGATGGACCAATCTTTCAGGGAGCACACTTTGGAACTGGCATCTCAATAGACAGCAGAGGTCGCCTTTTGACCTACTGTGACGGAAGCTCCTCTAATGCTCTCTTCGCAACTGGTGTAAACTTAGTAGATGGAGACTAGCACCACATAGTGGCCCAGAGTAATGGAACATTAACTGAACTATACATTGATGGAACTTTAAACGGTAAATTACCTGAAAAAATGTACCGAATTTCAAATTTAAGTCTGAATTCTAAAATTTATTTAGGCACTATACAATCTGGATTAAGTAATGTTTATGGCCATATAGATCAGGTGAAATTGTTTGATAAAGAGCTCACCCAATGTCAAATCACATCGCTATATCAAGAAAAGAAAAATCTATTCGTAGCAAATATTACTGAATTAGAATTCACCGCGTTACCTAACCCTGCTAATACTAGAATATATATGACTTGTTTACCTTCCGATGCAACAATCCAAATAATAGATATGAACGGAAAAATCATTGAAGAAGCGACTACCACTACTAGCTCTATTAGTATAAATCATTTAGCTAGCGGCGTCTACCACTTAAGGGTGTTGGATAGAGCCGCGATCTTAGTTGAGGAGCTGAGACTTGTGAAGTACTAAAGCAAGTACAAATACTTTTTCATTAACTAAACCTTCTGTTTTGTTCTTCTACCTTTGCCCTCATGGGAAGAGCATTTGAATTTAGGAAAGCCCGTAAGATGAAACGCTGGGGCAAAATGGCGGTAACTTTCACTCGAATAGGTAAAGAAATATCTATGGCCGTAAAAGAGGGAGGTGCAGATCCTGACAATAACTCCAGACTGCGTATGGCTATGAAAAATGCCAAGTCTGAGAACATGCCAAAAGACCGGGTAGAAGCCGCCATCAAAAAAGCAAGCGATAAAGATGCTAGTGCCTACGAAGAGGTCCTCTACGAAGGGAAAGGCCCATATGGACTTAGTCTCATGATAGAAACCGCTACAGACAATATCAATAGGACAGTAGCTAACGTAAGAGCTATCTTCCGTAAAAATGGTGGTGAACTTGGAACAAGTGGATCTCAAGAATTCAACTTTGAGCGTAAGTGTATTTTTAAGATAGAACAAGGAGAAAGAGATATAGAAGAATTAGAGCTGGAATTGATTGACTTTGGACTGGAGGAGATAGAGCAAGTAGAGGATGAGACCTTGGTTTATACTGGATTTACGGATTACGGAAATATGCAAAAAGGCTTAGAAGAGTTAGGAGTAGAAATCTCTTCCGTGGATATAGAACGAATTCCTCACCAAACGATAGAACTAACTGAGGAACAAAAAGAGGAATGCAATGCCATCATAGAAAAGCTTGAAGAAGATGAGGACGTGCAGAATGTGTTTCACAATGCTGTGCTATAAAACACTCATCTATTAGTACACTTTTCACAAAAAAAACAACCTTTGCATCATGCTTTTAATACAAGATATTCAAGCCAATAAAGAAGCAATTCTAGCCAGATTGGCTAAAAGAGGAGTTGATTTTACTGACCTAGTAAATCAAGCGATTACACTTGATGATGACCGTAGGTCCACTCAAGTTGAATTAGACAATACGCTTGCGGCTTCAAACAAAATATCTAAAAAAATTGGACAACTATTTGCTCAAAAAAAAATAGAAGAAGCCAACGCAAAAAAAGCAGAAACAGGCGAGTTAAAAGCTAAAAGCAACGAGCTCAGCGAATCACTAAAGAGCATCTCTGATGAATTATACGATGTCCTTTATCAAATTCCTAACGTGCCAAGTGAAGCTGTACCCGCAGGAAAAAGTGAAGCTGATAATAAAGTTGTTTTGGAACATGGAGATAACCCAAATCTCACTCAAAACTTACCACACTGGGAGTTATGTGAAAAGTATAACCTAATAGACTTCGAATTAGGAGTAAAAATTACAGGAGCTGGTTTTCCTGTTTATAGGGGAAAAGGTGCGAGGCTGCAGCGAGCCTTAATCAATTGGTTTTTAGATAAAGGTCGAGATGCTGGATTTGAAGAAATACAACCTCCAATCTTAGTAAATGAGGCCAGTGGTATTGGTACAGGACAACTGCCTGATAAGGAAGGACAGATGTATCATATGCAGACGGATGATTTGTATGCTATCCCTACCGGCGAGGTGCCGATTACCAATATCTATCGCGATGTGATAGTAAAGGAAGACGACCTCCCTATCAAAAACTGTGGTCATTCTCCTTGCTTCAGAAGAGAAGCAGGAAGCTATGGAAAAGATGTTCGTGGACTCAATAGACTTCATCAATTTGACAAGGTAGAAATCGTACAAATTGCTCACCCAGAAAAGTCTTATGGCTTGCTTGAAGAAATGAGTAGCTATGTTCAAAGTCTACTCAAAGACCTTGGATTACAGTATAGAGTTTTACTACTCTGTGGAGGTGATACAGGTTTTGCTAGTGCGATGACCTACGACATGGAAGTGTGGAGTGCTGCTCAAGAGAGATGGCTGGAAGTGAGCTCTGTTTCTAACTTTGAGACTTTTCAGTCAAATCGTTTAAAGCTACGCTATAAGAATACTGATGGGAAAAATGTGCTGGCTCATACGTTGAATGGAAGTGCTCTTGCTCTACCTCGAATCATGGCAAGTATCATGGAAAACTTCCAGACCCCAGAAGGCATAGTGGTACCAGAAGTATTGAGACCTTATTGTGGTTTTGATGTGATTGATTAAGACTTTAGTTCTTTTCTATAATAACTTCAAGTTATAAATCCCCTTTTGGTATTGTCCAACTTCACCTTAACATTGTATTAACCTAAAACTAAATGATTAGAACTTTTCACCTTACGGTATTCTTATCTCTAACGGTCTTTCTAAGTGCTCAAAATACGCTTGACTCTGTCAAAGTATCTGCGACTAGATTACCTGTTAAACTTTATGAGAGTGGCAAAAACATTACTGTAATCTCACAACAAGATATAAGACAATTACCCGTCAATACGGTAGACGAATTGTTGCAATATGTAGGAGGCATCAATATAAATAGTCGAGGAGCTTTTGGAGTTCAAGCTGATATAGGCATGAGAGGAAGTACTTATTCGCAAGTACTAGTGTTGGTAGATAATCAACGAATAAATGATCCACTTACGGGCCATTACAACAATAATATTCCTGTACCTATGAGTGAAATACATCACATTGAGATAGTGCGTGGTTCTGCCGCAGCTAGTTTTGGTGCAGATGCAGTGGGTGGTATAATTCACATAAAGACGAAGGCCTATGAAAGTTTAAACAGTGAACATGTTTTTACAGCATCACAAGGGAATATTGGCTTTGGCGATCATAAATTGACTGCAACTGATTTACAGGTTCAAGAACAAGGATCAAAGTTTGGTTTTACAGCAAGCATGAAATCTGCTGTATCTGATGGAGAGCAGCTTGTTAATCCAAATTTCGTACAAGCAGGCAGGGGAGATAGTTTGTACAATACAAACTTTGATATAAAAACATATACAGCAGCTCTTACTTACAAAACAAAAAATTGGAAGGCCTATGCTAGAGGAGGTATAGATGCTCGTGATTTCAATGCTAAGTATTTTTATACCGCAAATCCATTTGATGAAAGTAGAGAAGAAACTCGAGCCTATTGGACACAAGGTGCTTTCATACATGAAAATGATGCAAGTAGAACTGAATTTACTGCCAGCTTCAAGAAGAGCACAGACGAATTTGTATTTAATCCTCTATTCCCTGCAAATAATCACACTATACAAAGAGTGAACGCCTCACTATTTCAACAAAGAGATTGGAAAGGAATCAAGTTAAACTACGGTATACAGACTGACTGGCAAGACATAGAGAGTAACGACAGAGGAGATCACACTAGGTTGTCAAACGCTGCCTTTATTCTAGGTCATAAAACTATTGATCAATTAAGTCTAAATGGTGGATTGAGACTAGAATCTTCAGAGCAAATAGGCATACAGCTGATTCCTCAGCTAAATGTCGCTTACCGTGAAAATCAGACTGTATTAAGAAGCAGCATAGGAAGAGCTATCAGACAAGCAGATTTTACCGAACAGTTTAACAATAATAACACAGCAAATGTCTTGGCATTAAGAAGTGTAGGGAACCCCGATTTAGAATCTGAAAATTCATGGAACTTTGATTTGGGTGTAGATCAATACTGGAACAATATAAAATTATCAAACACCATTTTTGGGAGAAGTTCTTCTAATCTGATAGATTACATTCTTACAAATTCGGCTGATATTAGCAACTTAGATAATCTGCAAGACACCACAAATTATTTCTATACTCAAAATCTAAAGGAAACCTTCACCTTTGGAAATGAACTTTCGCTGCAGTACAACAAGCGATTCGCATTTTCAAATTTATTAGCCAGAGTAAACTACACTTATATTCAAACCAACTCACCTGATAGTGTCGTTTCGAAGTATATATCAAACCATCCTATACACAATGTGAATGCCATGGTTGATTATACCTACCGTGGTGTAGGGCTAAATGTAGGTGGTAATTTGATAACAAGAGACTCAGACGAAATCCCTTCTGTTGACGGGGCTATTCCTTCTAGCTATGCCGTGCTAAATGCAAGGTTGACGTATACCGCTAATCTACTTCCCATTTCTGTATATATAGATGTTAGGAATCTATTGGATACCCAATATCAAGAAATATTGGGGGCACGAATGCCTGGAAGATGGATTCTAGGTGGAATTCGATGGCAAATAAGCTCTTATAAGTTGAAGCCATTTATTCCATAAGTAGACGTTTTTCGAGAATAACGTACTTTTGATTTGAAAAAATGATATGAGTTCAAACATCAAAAGTCTTCTTACAGAATATGGTGAAAGCCATAAAAATGGCACCAACAAGCTTATCCATTGGATATGCGTACCCCTTATTTTTTTCTCTATTGTAGCCCTTATTTATAGCATTCCTAGCGGAATTTTAAATGCGATTTTTGGAGAATCTGTTTGGGTCAATTGGGCTACTTTATCCCTTGTTTTTGTCCTCATTTATTACTTCAAGCTATCACGATCCTTAGCTATTGGAATGTTAATATTTAGCATCATTTGCTTACTGACTTGTCAATTTCTGGAGAGTTCGTTGAGTACACCCCTTTGGTTAATAGCGGTTATTATATTTTTACTTGCTTGGATAGGACAGTTCTACGGGCATCACATCGAAGGGAAGAAACCTTCATTCTTAAAAGACATTCAATTTCTACTTATCGGTCCAGCTTGGTTAATGCATTTCTGGTTTGAAAAATGGGGAGTTAGCTATTAGGTCCATTTGACCTTCCTTGCTTCTTGAGTCATTTTAACTGTCCAAGTACTATCTAATATTAAATTATAAAAAATTAGCTTGTACTTTTGAGCACGTTTAGAATGAATAGGATTTTACTTAGTTTGTTGATTGTCTTCCCATTGTTTGCTAATGCTCAATTTCAGATAGAATGTGTTGATAGTAATCGTGCAAATCCATTTTATAGATGTAATGACCCAACCTTTGATCCCATATGCGGATGTGATAAAGTAACTTATCGAAACAACTGTGAGATGACCAACGTAGGCGGAGTCAACTTTCCGTCTCAGTTTCAAAATGGAGTATGTAGAAATGATTTCTATTTCTTTAATATCACTCCTAACCCAGCTACTGAGAAACTAGATTTCAATATGAGATTTGCTGAACAGGAGAAGGCTCCTGTTACCATTCAAATCATAAATAGTTTCGGGAATGTCATGTATTCGCAGCTGCTAAATAATATTGCAGATTTCGCTACACCACCTCAGTCTATTAGCTTAAATAACCTCGATACAGGGGTGTATTTATTTGTAGTGCAATCTCAGGGAGTATTTAAAATTAAGAAATTTTTAAAAGTTAGATTTTAACCTATGAGGCTACAGTCTATACATACCGGCAACTTGATGCTAGATGGAGGTGCCATGTTTGGTACCGTACCCAAAAGTATTTGGCAAAAAATAAATCCAGCAGATGAGAGAAACATGTGCAATTGGGCAATGAGATGCTTACTCGTAGAAGATGGAGATCGACTGATTCTTATAGACAATGGAATGGGTGATAAGCAAAGTGATAAGTTTATTGGTTATTACTATTTGAATGGAGACTTTTCCTTAGAAAAATCACTTCACGAAGCAGGTGTAGATTTTAAAGATATTACAGACGTAGTTCTTACTCATCTTCACTTTGATCATTGTGGTGGTAGTGTAAAGTGGAATACAACTAGAGAAAAGTACGAACTAGCATTCCCTAACGCGACGTATTGGGTCCATCCAAACCACTGGGAGCATGCGATAAATCCAAACCCAAGAGAAAAAGCTTCTTTTTTGAAAGAAAATATGCTCCCAATTCAAGAATTGGGGCATTTACAATTTATTGGTAATGATCTAAAAATATCTGAAAATATTTCTGGTATTCTAGCCCAAGGTCACACCGAATCTATGTTCTGTCCTAAAATCCAAGTTGGTGAACAAACATTAGTTTTTATGGCAGATATGATACCTAGTACTGGGCACATAAGACCGAACTATGTTATGGGTTATGACATTAGACCATTGGAGACTATGAAAGAAAGGGCGGCCTTTTTAGAGGAGGCACTAGTAAATGATTATACCCTTTTCTTTGAGCATGACCTTACCACTGCTTGTGGCAAAGTCATCAAAACTGATAGAGGCTTTAAACTAGGAGAACACGGTAGTCTAAAAGACTTTATCAGCTAGCCTATTTTACTGCTGTCACACTGATTTCTACGTTTACTCGCTTCGGTAACGTTTTAACGGCTATTGCCTCTCGAGCAGGGGGTTGTTCTGAAAAGTATTTGGCATATACTTCATTCACCTCATCATAAAAATCCATACTACTCAAGAAAATGGAGCACTTTACAACATTTTCAAAATTCATCTCAGCAGCAGCTAATACTGCAGCTATATTCTTCATAATCTGGGTAGTTTCCTCACTGATACTCCTATTGACTAGTTCACCCGTTTCTGGGTCTAAGGCTATTTGTCCGCTGCAGTATAAAGTACCTCCCACAAGAACCGCCTGCGAATAAGGACCTATAGCTGAAGGAGCATTTGGAGTAGATATTATTATTTTATTCATTTCTAAAATTCATATTAGGTGAGAGTCTCTTTCTCTATATACCTTTGCTTCTTTATGAAAATAGCTGCAAAAGGACAAGAGAATCAGCTAGCAGAGCTAAAAGCATTGCTAAAAGAACACTCGATAGTTCCTCTCAAAGGTAGTGATTTGGGTACGTATGATATCATTTTCGACTTAGATTTCGACGATACACCTGAGCAAATAACCCATTACATCAATCTCGAAAAAACACTAGTAATTGTTGGATCTGTAAAAATCCAACTTGAAGAACTATATGCTGAAGCTGGTCGAAGACCTAGCTGCACTATTATTGGCATGAATACACTGCCTACTTTCATAAACCGGAGCTTAGTGGAGTGTTGTGCCACACATGAAAATGATAAAGCCATAGCAGCTGAAAAACTAACTGAACTAGGACTTGAATATCGATTTGTACAAAGTAGAGTAGGTTTTGTAACTCCACGTATAGTATGTATGATCATAAACGAAGCTTATTATACCGTTCAAGAAGGGACAGCTAGTAGAGAGGATATAGACTTAGGCATGAAACTAGGTACGGCATATCCAAAAGGTCCATTTGAGTGGACTGCTGAAATAGGAATAGATCACGTTTATGAGACACTAGACGCATTATACCAAGACACTAGAGAAGAGCGATACAAGATTTGTCCGCTGCTCAAAACAGAATATCTCCAATCCTTTACGGCTTAATCCATGAAAATAGCATTAATAGCTCACGATGGTAAAAAGGCAGATTTAGTTTCGTTTGTCCTCAAACGGATGGACTTTTTTACAGATAAATCACTAGAAGCTGTGGCTACAGGGACCACTGGAAAAATGCTTGTCGAAGCAGGAGTAAAAAATGTTCAGAGAGTAGCATCAGGTCCACTCGGTGGTGATGCAGAGATAGGAGCCATGGTGACACGCGGTGAAATGGACGCCGTTATTTTCTTTAGAGATCCACTAGGCAAACATCCTCACGATGTAGATATATCGATGCTTTTACGACTTTGTGATGTTCACGATATTCCTTTAGCTACCAATAAAAAATCAGCCAAGATTTTGGTTAAGTATTTTGAAAGTAAGCTAGATTGATAACACCTTAAACTCTACCCGTCTATTCTCTTTTTGCCCTTCTGGTGTCTCGTCACTGGCTATCGGATAATCTGGACCATATCCTGCTATTTTTACTCGATCTTCCTCTACCCCATTTTTCAAGAGAAATTTTAATACTGATTTCGTTCGCTTTTCACTTAGAATATAATTGTGCCTCAAACTACCAAGACTACTGGTATGTCCAGAAATTTCAACTTTCGCCTTTTTATTAGCAAGCATAAATTGGACTACCGCCACAAGAGTGGCATAAGATTCAGGTAACAGAACCGCTTCATCATTTTCAAAATGAATATTATCTAAAATCAGCCTATCCCCTTTTTTTAGTGTATCAAATGGTGTGCTATTTTCTACCGTTTCTACTACTGTAGAATCAAGCTCTGTCTTACTACTATCCAATGGGAAAACCCTACGGTCTTCAAAGTTACACTCACAATCCTCATCTTTAGAAATAGGAACTAGACTTACATCTTCGATATAGTAATAACTTTCGTGAGATTTACCTGGCACCTTAACTAGCTTAAGCTCTTTGTGATTTTGAAAACTTCCTAATGTAATGTATCGTTCACCACCTGTAGCTTTATAGGTGCATTGCACCTTCATCCATCGGGTTTTATAGTTCAAGATTTGTGTAGTTAGTCGTTTACTAGGCTGTACCTTAAGCAATTGATCTGTATCAATATAGACCGGCTCTGTACTAAACAAAAAACCAAAAGCATTACTAGCATATTGGCTTCCAGCGGAAAGTTTAAGGTAAGCACTAAAACAATAAGTGCTGTCTTTTTCCAGTGGGAATCTCAATCTATTTTGAACGTACTCAATATCTTTCTTTAAACTAAACACCCGTATTCCTATATAGCTATTTCCACTTAATGCCGCAGTTGGAGACAGGTACAAATCAGGGGAAATAGAGGCTACAGACCAATCCAGGATTTGATTCTCAAAAGACATGATTGAAAAATAAGCTTGAGGATGATGTTCGAACTCTGGATTACTTATATAGTTATATTCAGCCTTTGTGCTGAAAGAGGGCGGTTGCAAAAGTGTGGGATCCCCCATTTCTTGTTCGGCTCTGAGATAAGTCGTATCCAAAAAAATTGTAGTAGAGTCTTCAATACTGCTCTTCCATATGCTAGTGAAATCAGAGGTTCCAGTATAATCTTGTCTGTACTCAGCCACAGTGAACGATCCAAAGTCCTTGTAAATATGATAAATCGTATTTTCTATAGCTAGTATGCCGGCCTTCAAAGCTAATTGTTCAGCAACTGCACCCTGCCGATAGTTTCTCATAAGCATGGTATCTCCAGAATCTGGATTGAGATATAGCTCTAATCCATTTTTCGTCGATTTCTTTTTACGTTTATTTACGGTGTAGTTTGACTCTATTAGCAGATTGCCAAATGAGTCAAGAGACATCCATTTCCCATTTTTCAAGTAAAGGGTGTCTTCAATACCCGTCATTCTCGACTGAAAAGGAATTTTCACATACTCTCCTATTTGCTCATGAACTAAATCATCATATAAGATGCTGTCCGACTCTTGCTGAGTAAAGCCTAAAAAAGGCATTAAAAGAAAGAATATGAAGCAATATCTCATCAACTGTTGTATAACGAAAATCTTGCCAAAAGTATTGATAAAGAAAATGAACTAGAACTGCTGACCTATGAAGAAATGAAACTGACCGGGCTGATCATATGTCCCAGGATCTAAAGCCCAAGCATAATCAACTCCAAGTAGTCCAAACATAGGTAAGAATAATCTTACACCAACTCCTCCAGCCCTTCTTACTTCAAATGGATTAAAATCTTCAAAACTTCTAAATGCATTACCCGCTTCTAAAAAGGTCTGAGCAAAAATAGTAGATGACTGCCCTACGGTGAGTGGATATCTAAGTTCTAACGTATACTTTGTGAAAACAGGTAAAGATCCTTGCCCCGTTTCTGGATCACTGATTCTTCCCTCATCGTATCCACGTTGTGCAACGATATCAGTACCATATAGTACAAAGTTAGTTAGTCCACTACCTCCGACTCTAAAGAGTTCAAAAGGTGAATAACCAATGTCATTGTTCCAAGGAGAAACCGCTCCAAATCTATAGGCCGGTGCTAATACAAATTGTCTCTTTGCTCCTGCTGGGAATCCTAGGAACCACTGTCCTGAAAACTTCGTCTTAACCAACTCTACCCATTTGAATCGTTCTTGAGCAGAAAGTGTAGCAAAATCTTTGTCTCGTTGGAAAAGCGAATAAGGCGGAGTAAACTGAAGACTTGTCGTGAATGAGCTTCCTTCTGTAGGGTAAATAGGATGATTTGTACTATTCCTACTTAAAGTATTCATGAAACTCAGGTTATTAGCATTTCCATTCGTAAATCCGAGTTCTGCTGCTCCAAAATTATTCCAATCATTCAGACCATAACGCTGAAAACTGAGCGAAGTACTAAATGAGAAATAATCATCTGGGAATTTTAATTGCTTCCCAAAAGAAATACTAGCACCCGTGGTGGTAAATTTTGGTCTATCTTTATCGAATTGGAATGTAGACTGTACGTTGTGGAATAAACTTATACTGAAGGAATTAGGCTTCTTTCCTCCGAGCCAAGGCTCTGTAAAAGAAAAATTATATCCTTGGAACTGCGGTCCATTACTCTGAGCACGAATAGATAGTTTTTGACCATCTCCAGCTGGTATTGGATCCCAATTAGCATCAGGTCCGAACATTTTTCGCGAACTGAAATTGTTTAGAGTAAGTCCAAGAGTACCAACAAATCCACCAAATCCACCCCAACCTCCTGACGCTTCTATTTGGTCACTTGGTTTTTCAACCACAGTGTATTGTATATCTACAGTACCTTGCTGGGGATTTGGAACAGGATTAACATCCAAACCTTCAGGATCAAAGAAACCTAGCTGAGCCAGTTCACGCATACTACGCTGTATGTCAGATCTGCTAAACTTATCTCCAGGTCTGGTTCTTATCACACGGAGAGCTACAAAATCACTAGTTTTATCATTTCCTATAACTGTAACTCTATTCACAGTAGCTTGCTTACCCTCATAGATACGCATTTCTAAGTCTATGGAGTCACCTTCTACTAGAACTTCTACCGGATTTACATTGAAAAATAAGTACCCATCATCCATATATAAACTAGAAACATCAAAGCCATTTTCACTCATAAATAGCTTACTTTCAAGTCTAGACTGATCGTAAACATCTCCTTTTTTAATACCTAGGAGTGTATCTAGAAGTGAACTTCGATATTTGGTGTTACCTGTCCACGTGATATCTCTAAAATAGTACTTTGTACCTTCATCTACGCCCACCTTTATAACAACTCGGTCATCAGAGATTCTATTCACAGAATCATAGGCTAGTCTAGCATCCCTAAATCCTTGAGAATTGTAATATTGAACAATGGTAGGTTTAGTTTCTTCGTACTCGTCTTCAACAAATTTTGAGGGAGCAAAAGGATTCCATTTCTTATACTTTCTTTTTGGTTTGATAAGTTTACGAAGCTTTTTATCCGCTATATTATCATTACCAATGAAGACGATATCTTGAGG
>ERZ1046568.1262-NODE-1262-length-18366-cov-9.037355_pt1 | contig 18366 bp, 25 predicted proteins | sample MGYA00383092_ERZ1046568 | MGnify/ENA primary metagenome ERZ1046568 (study PRJEB29581, sample SAMEA5548362) | metagenome | biome: marine; feature: coastal; material: water | depth 1 m | study: Short-term variability in the microbial, nano- and picoplankton... | reverse complement strand
GTTAAGATTTTATACAAATTCAACTCGAAAAAAGAAAAATGGAGAAAGTTCTTATTTACAATTGTTTGGGATTTTGTCTGATTATCATCGGATTTATAATTTCAATCGCAAAACATGATGATATTAATTATAGGGTAACTGGAGTATGTATAGCTTTGTTAGGAATTTTTATGATTGTGAGTTTCTTTTTATATGCGGGTTATGTTGTTTTATTGAAAAATAGAACTGAAATTAATAGAAGATATGTTAATGATTTGGTTTCGCGATACACCGAAGAAAAAATAGAAGAAGGTCCTGTCTCTATTTATAGTGATGCTAATATAAATCAAGATATTATTGAAACTGGCTCAATTGAGTGTTCTTATTTAGAAGTAGGTGAATATGATGATGTATTTACAGATTAACTGAAATAAAAAATAATTATTTTTTAAAAAATTCATTTAGACATTGATTAATGGTCAATCGTTTATTTGCATCATTTTCAATCAACGAATTTATAATTTCATTTAATTTTTTTTTGTTTTTCTTTTCTGTATTAAAACATATATATATACGATTATCATTGTAAATATATTTTAACATGTATAACACACGACCTAAACAATAACTATCTATTTTGTAGACCAGTTGGCGATCCAAATGAAACAATATATTATTGTCATATATCATATCATTTGCTTCTACTTTTGGAAGCCAATTTGTTACCGTTTCAGTTTTAAAATATTTCGGAAAGTATCCAGGTGTCCCACGCGTATGTTTAACAAAATCATCGAATGGTTCTTCTGAGCTGAACCCGAAATCTATGATTTTATAGGTTTTTTTATATGTATTTACAATAATGTTTTCAGGTTTTATATCTAAATGACAGATTTTTTTATCGTGAAGGAAGGCCAGACCTTCTAATATATGTTTACTAAATTTTAATATAGTTTTATATGAGTTCCAAATGCTGAAATCGTAATTATTTTCAATATCGTTTATAGTTTCTAACAACTCTTTATTACCGGCATAGTCCATATAGCAACAATGTAGGGTTCCGTTAATAAAATACGATTCTTCTTTTGGAATGAGTGTTTTAATATACGTGTAAAATCTATGAGTGGGTTGAAGAAGATAATTGACTTCGTCGGGAATTGAAAAGTATTTGCTATAATTTTCTATGGTCTTGATTTTGGTCAGTGTTTTGAATTCATCATTATTATGGTCAATTTTAGTAATCTTTAGTAGTTTGAATGGTTTGATGGGTTTATAAGTCATATAATGATTCGGACCCAATACGATGGAACTAGAACCATACTTGATGAGATTATTGTCCATAATTGCGTGTACTTGCGTGTACTTGCTTAGTTTGTTGTGTATGTCTAAATATGTTAGAATAAATCAAATTTTTAAGAATACTACCATTAATTAGTATTTAATGATTATGATTATATAATTAATATTTATAATGATTATTGATGTATTTGTAGATGGGTCGTCTATTAATAATGGGAAGCGTAATTGTAAAGCAGGGTATGGAGTATTTTTCCCACAAGCAGAATATTTAAATATATCACAAAAAATAAATGAAAAAGAAGAAAAAGTATCTAATAATGTCGCGGAAATAATAGCTTGTATTCGTGCTATTGAAATATCCGATGAAACCTTTCACGATTTAGAAAAATTGCGAATATTTAGTGATAGTGAATATACGATAAATTGTGTCACTAAGTGGTGTGAAACCTGGAAAAAAAACAATTGGGTTAAATATGATAAAAAACCTATTAAAAATTTAGATTTAATAAAAAAACTTTACGACTATTATTTAGAATATCCTATAGAGTTTATTCATGTACGGTCGCATCAAACAATGCCATCTACTGATACCAAAGAGTATTATTATTGGTATGGAAACAATGCTGCTGATTTATTAGCCAAGAAATCAATTATCGTTCTTTAATGTGAATACCTACTTGGAAACGTCCATCCACATTACCAATATATAATGGAACTGGTGTTGTTGTTCCGTGTTCTAGACCACTAAGAGTAATTGTAAATGATTGTATTTTTTCAGGTTTCATGGTACACATAAAACTATTTTTTAATTTGAATACCATAGAATTCATTGTTCTATTTGAATGAGGACTTTCAAGAATTTCAAACCGGTCACCGGCGATTGGTTGTGGGTCAAATAAAGCCTTAAGTGTTGCTATTCTTGTAGTCCCTACATAATCTTCAATTTCTTCGATTTGACCTTCACCGGCTCCAGATGTTATTTTCAAATAATAACCGTTATAATAATCATCTAGTGAACTATGGAGAGAATTATCAGGTAATGTAATCTGAGTCTTTGTGCCTCCATTTACTCCTACGGCACTTATTTCCCCACTATCGATAATGTTGGGTTCATTATTATCTTGAAATCCGAATGTATCATTAGGAATATAATATGTTCCTGTTAAATCACCCATATTTGATATTGAATTGAAATATTTAGATAATTCCAATATTTTTAATATGAAACCGTGGTAATGTTCAAGTGATTTTCTTGTAGCAACGGTAGAATTGCCGTGTATTTCGTGTAAATTCATAAATTCTAACTGAACATCTGACTCACCAGTAACAATAAGGTTTTCACTAAATTCTACTTTATGGTTTGTAATAGCATAAGGGTATGTTCCATTTATTCCGTTATAAACATCGGCAATAACAACTTGTGTTTTCTTTGTCATATTCTTGTAATTTGAACTAAAATACGTGGCATCTTTAGCTACTTGATTATCAAAATAAGGATCACCGACTCCTAATGCTTGTGGTGACGTAATGTCAACAGTTTTAGATTTATCATACGCAACTGTAGGGTCATTTTCTCTTAAATAATTTTCTACCCTATTAGACCTTGAATTGCCTTCTGTTTCATTTTTCTCTTTATCTGATAATTCTCTAGATACGAAATCAATAATATTCTGAGCTCCTTCTAAACTTTTATTATTTTTCGATGATACAAAGGTACTTTCTTGTTTAACAGGTATATTAAGTGAATTTTCAGGTTGTACCATAAATAATGGATATGCTTGGTTTTCTTCTTCTATTTTTTTTATTAATTTCTTAATATTTGTTTGTGTTTTAATGTCGCATTGGTTGAATGTAGTAAGTGGGTCTAATTTAGCAGACAAGTCGCTACACTTTCTGCGAACTTGATTAATAAAGGGAATTACTAAATTATCGAGAAATTGGGGGAAAGATGCTAATTTATTTGATCCGATTTTTTCCAAGTTTAATTTTTTAACAAATCTATTAATATAATCTTTTTCTTTTTGTGTAATTTGTGGTTGTCCATAGTTGAAATCTTTATTGTTTAGTATATTTATATAGGAAACTAATTTATCATTTATTGAACTTGTAAACAATTTTTCCTGTAAATAATTCAATAAAGGATCTAGATTTTGTATTGGAACATTAATAGGCTGATCTGGTGTGCCTATATTAATAGACCCCATATCTTTTATAGTTTGAATGTTTGTAATTTTTTCAGGAGAAGAATTTATTTTTTGAATGATAAAATCTAAATGTTTATTGAAATCTGGCGATAAAGTGCCACGATTGGAAACAAGTAAATTAACTAAATAATTATTAGACATATTTGATATAATAGTAAGATTTTATTTATTTAAATAATAAACTTATGAGAAATATTTATCCCTATTTTTAGCCATCAAATCATCTGGCATATAATTATTGATGTGTTTATTAAAATCACCAGTTTCTAACATATTTATTATAAAATTTATACAATATATACCACATTCAGTATCCTTTTTTTGATGTCCATTATTATTTATTTTATAATTATATGTGTATCCTAGGTCTTTTGCTTGGGTAACTACTTTATTATTAAAATTATTTATTTCTTGTGGTGGTTTAAGACCAACCGAATCAAAATAATAGACTTCTTTTTTATTATGGTCTATATAACTAGCAACCCAATGAGAACCGGGTTCATCGTGTTTATCTATATTATACACAGCGCCCATACGTGTTATTTTTTTATTTAAATAATCTTTCAATTCAAAACTACATAGTGTTTTATCAACACATATTCCGGGCATTAAACGTGTATCGAAATCTACTGGAACACATCCGAGAAATTTAAAATCATTGTGCTTATGTTCATATTGTTTTAATACATTCTCGATATCAATGGTTGAAAGCCATTCATTCGGTGAGTTTTTCCACGAATTAGGTTTTTTTGGTATGAAATGTTTTTTTAGTAATTTCATATTATTAGTAACTTCACTCCAACATGATTCATCAGAGCATTTCGCGCTTAATTTTTCATTAAGTTTATTCCAAAGACTATTGACATTTTCAGTTTTTTTGTAATTTATTTTATTTCCATTTCCATTATTGGTTAAATTATAGGTTTTAATGAGTTCTATAAGTCCGTCTTTATCATAACAAGTTCCATTTTTATTTTTAGTTAAACTATATTTAGGTGAACAAGCACCGATTTTTGATTTTTTTTTAGTTTTATTTTTATTTTTCCCACCAACTTGTAGTTTCCCTTTGAGGTCAGAATAACCACCTATAAATTTTATTTTATTTTTGTTAATATTAATAATTTGTGGGACATATTTATAATTTTTTGGTATATATTTTTTATATTTATGGTTTGGATTTGTATTTAAATCGAGGAACATATAGTTTTGGTTTTTAAAATTGAGTAATATGATTGCATTTTTACAATAAATACATTCCGGTTTTCCTATAACCAAATACATTAATATATTTGTAGAAAAAAATACTTAAAACAATTGACACGATACATATCAATCATGACTAATAATTTTGAAAAAGTAATCGAATTCAACAAAACATTTGGATTGGCGCATTATGAAGAAGAACAGACTAATGTGTTTGATGAAAATCCTAAACTTGCTAATTTAAGATATTCACTTATTAAAGAAGAAATTGGGGAATTAACTGAAGCTTTTGAGACCCACGATTTTATTGAAGTTATCGATGCTTTAACGGATATATTATATGTTGTATATGGAGCCGCATCATCGTATGGATTTAATATTAATGAACTCTATTATAATACAGACAAAAATGCGAACGCATCTCAAACTATTTATGATAATATTTTAACGAATGTACCGGAATTTGCTCCATTGCATATTGGTCAAAAGGCAATTAAAGATGAATTCTACAATTTATCATTAGCAAATCATTATTTGGATAAACTACAGAATTTAGACGCGAATTTATTTACAATTATTCAGGAAAAAAATTACGAAGAAACTAAAACTAACCTCCTTAGTATTTTGGTAAATACATATCTTTTGGGTTGTTATTTGGGTATTGATTTGAATCGTTCATTTGACATTGTCCATAGTTCCAATATGTCTAAAGTATGTGCAACAGAAGATGAAGCTACAACGACCGTTCAATGGTATAAAGAAAACGAAAATCGATATGATAGTCCAGATTATAGACTATGTTATGATAATAATAGATATGTTGTTTACAATAAATCTACCGGGAAAATCCTTAAAAATACGAAATATGTTCCAGCTAATTTCGATTGTATGCTTTAAACGCGAGGTGAGGTTAAATTTCATTTTTTTTTTTAATTAAAAATATATAATAATGAGTCAATCAACAACAAATTCAGTAACTATACCTTCAAACAAAACATTAATACAAGCATTTAAATTATCTTTACAAATAGGAAAACCTGTAGAAACATATTTTTACTTGGATTCGTGTAAAGATAGTATCTATATTTGTGCTAATGAAACCGATAAAATTATATTTAAAAGTTTAGATGAACATACATCACCCGTAACTAATATATATAAAAGTGAAGGAGAATATTTAATAGTTACGGAAAATAGTATTTATATACTTAGTGCTAAAACGAAAGTTGCTAAAATGCCTAAGGATATTGAATTGTAAATAAAACATACTATAAAATTTTTATTTTTATTTTTATTTTTATTTTTATTTGTTCATTTAGAACTAGTATTATAGGTAATACTAATGCATATAATACTTTCATATTTAATAGTTTATTTTTTATCATTTTTAATAATTGGATTGAGTTATTATACTATATATAAAATAGTATTACCGAAATCTAAAATATTCAAATGGCTTTTTGAAGAACCTAAAGATAAAAAACGTAAAAAGAGAAATAAAATAAATGGAATCGCTGGTTAATTTATCGGTAGAAGAATTACAGTCATATTATTTACGCAAACCTTTCCTTAACAAACTGTACCAATATTATGTCGAACAAGGATACTATAATATAATTTCACAACAACTCGTTTATATATTAAACAATTCATTTATCTTATTTTATACATTATTTTTAGTAAAATGTGTAGATTGGCATAAATTAATAACTTTGGAAGAGGAAACCTTATTGAAAGATTGTGTAAATATGTCTAATATGTTTAAATTGAACTTTTATAATTTCATATTAGTTATTAGTTATTTATTATATTTAGTAATAAAAGTAGGAATACTGGTATCATCAATATATAATTATAAATACATTAAGCATTTCTATAATAATATTTTAGGAATAGGGGACCTAGACTTAGTTAATTATAAATGGGAAAAAATAATAGAGAAATTTCATAAAGTATATATGCATAACGATATTAATGTGTATTACATTAATAATAAAATAACCATACGTGATAATTATTTTATTTCATTAGTCGATAAGGAAATAATGGACTTATCCAATTTATCGCCATTAATGGAATGGAATATTAAATATTGTTTTATTAATCCTATTTTTATAAATGACTATAAATACAATCGTGACTTCCTATATTTGAATAAAAAATATATAACTATTATTAAAAATAAATTGCTAACAGTTTCTATATTGAATTTTATATTTATGCCTATATTATTACCCTTTATGTTGCTTAGAAGTTTATTTAAATATGGCGAAAAATTTTACAATAATCCAGGTTTAATATCTTCAAAACATTGGACACATTATGCCAAATGGAAATTTAGAAACTATAATGAATTATACCACGAATTTCACGAAAAACAATTGAAATCTTGTATAATAGCCAATGAATATAATAATCAATTCCCAATTAGAATAATAAGTATTGTTTGCGATTTATTTGTATTCATCTTGAGTTCCTTTTTTATAATGTTGATAATTGTATCAGTTTTAAATGAAAAGGCATTGACAAATTTATATATATTTAAATCGAAAAATACATTGTGGTTTCTAGGTTTAATGGCAACATTAATCGCAATAATGCGGAAATCAATGAAAGAAAAAAAGATTTACTATCCAGATGATAAATTAATTGAATTGAAAAAAGTGATTAATTGTATTAATGATGTTACGATTAAAGATAAAGCACATAAAGACTTCTTTTTTAGATTATATCAATTTCACGCATTAACATTCTTTTATGATATTTATAATACTCTATTAACACCATTTTATCTATATAAAATGCATTATAATTGTTATAATATAGTAAAATTTTTAAGCGATATAACAATAGATAATCCTAAAATTGGTCATACAAACATGTATTCCATATTTAATAGACACGAAAACGATATGAAAACATTATTTTCTAAGGAAACCTTTACTTTTAATAATCCAAATTACGATATATAATTGTATTTTTGATTATTATAATATATAATTATTTTAGATATGACACACAAATTATACATTAAAGAATTAATAGAACTGAACCCTGAAATAAATGATTTATTTAAATATACCGATTATACTGATAAGATGACTAATATTTATTCTGATCTATATAATGAAAAATTACAGAAATTTAACACTAAATATTTGAAAATGTTAAATAATAAATCACAATTAACGTTTGTCGAAAAAATAATAAAACACGAAATATTACTAGAATTAGAAAGCAATACATATAATTTCAAGTATATACCCATTACTTATCAAAACTGTATTTATGAAGACCTTATAGATAATATTAATGAAGATGGTATAATTATATATAAAAAAAAGAAAGACTTTATTAATATAACAAAGCGCTTAGACAATTTAGGAGAAATAACAGATAGTATCATTGACCGATTCCGAGAAGGAATAAAACGGAAATATACATTACCAATTATTTTAGTGAAAAAGATGATTAATGGATATAAAAAGTATCTATCTTCGCCTGATTCTTTTGATAATAAAAAGAATCAATATTTTGCCCAGAGTTGTAAAATAAAGATGATACCCCATTTAAAAAAAATTATAAAGTTTCTAGAAAAAGAATATATCGATCACGCACGGAGTACCATAGGCCATTGTTTTTTACCTAATGGTAAAAAAGAATATGAATTTATAGTTAAAAATAGTTATGGTTCTGTGTATTCTATAAAAGAAATAATGGAATTGGGTCGTTATCATACATCAATTACAAAAAAACTAATGGATAAAATAGGCCCTATAAAAATTCAACGCCCTAAATCAAAACAACAATTAATTAATTATTCTAAAAAAATGAATACTGAATTAATTGAAGAATTGCAGCACCATTTCCCCAAAAAATACGCGAATATTGGTAGTAATATGAAAATTAAAGTAATAAATAGAGAAAACTCCCCAGACATTTATTATAATTTTATACAAGAGACTATGTATATTAATTATAAAGTTAATCCAAAAATGAATGAATTGAAAACTTTATTGGCACACGAAGGATTTCCAGGTCATCATTTACATTTACAATATTTATTTAAACATTCCAATGTGCCAGATATATTAAAACTATATAATTATGATTGGTATTATGAAGGTTATGGGTTGTATGTAGAGGATCTTGTTAACCATAAAAATAAGGAGAATTTATATGGAAAATATAATTATCAAATATTAAGGTCAGTTCGGTTAATGATTGATACAGGAATTCATTATTATGGTTGGTCGTTTGATAAAGCATTAGAAACGATGAATAAATATATAAAAAATAGTATTACTGAAAATAAAAGTGAATTATATAGATATATTGCCGATCCAGGACAAGCATTAGGGTATTATTTAGGAAAACTACAAATAAAGAATAAAATTAATACTAATAATAATATTAAAGTGTTTCATAAGAAATATTTCGAATTAGGTCCAATGCCTATGGATTTTTTTTCAAATATAGATATATATGATTAATATGATTATAATAATGTTTGTTATTTTGATATTATTGTCGTTTTATATATGTGAAAAGTTTGATGAGCATGAAGATAATCGCGAAGAATTAGTAAAAAAAGAATTAATAACAGATAAAAGAGGTTCTCGGTTTTAATTATTTTCTAATATTATATTATTATGGTTAAGGTAAATATGAATAAGATGCTTAAAAAGGTAGATAGAAATATGGTAGAAAACGTTGTTATTTTTGTTCTATTAGTAGCAATTCTTGTTCTTTTGTCCAAACATTATCTTAATCGTAAAAACGAAAATTTCTCCGCTCATAGTGATGAAGAACCTAGACTTGTATTATACTATGCTCCTTGGTGTCCTCATTGTACTGGTTTCAGAGAAGAATGGAAAAAACTCGGTGATTCTCAAGAAGTAAATGGAGTCAATATCCGCGTCGAACAAATTGATTGCCAAGAAAATTCTGACGTTGCTGAAAAAGAAAATATTGAAGGATTCCCAACTGTCAAATTACATTCCGCAAATGGCGCGAAGGAATATCAAGGTGAGAGAACATCAGATGCCGTTATTTTATGGTTACAGAAAAATAATTAAATTATTCTTTTAAAAACAATTTAGGTGTATCTAATAAATAGTTATATTTTTTTATTATTTGTGATTTTGTTATTAAATATCCCTGATTAATAATGTCTTTTTTTATTTCAGTGCTTAAACTAAAATCGAATGAATTACATTCAATTTCTAGATCAATCGTAATGTCTTGATATTTCTTTATTTTTTCTTTATCTTGATGAACAAAGTTAGTATTTATGATACTAATTAAATAATTATCTATACTATTAATTTCTGTGTATGTATAAGTATTACTAGTTAATACAACACCCATTGTTTCTTTATTATTATTTACACAAATGTCTATTGGATAATTATTCGTGAGGGCACCATCTACATAATATTTATTTTCATATATAACAGGTGTAAAAAATAAAGGAATAGATATAGATATACGTAAAGCATCTATAACATCCATATTTGGATTATTCTTAAGATTGAAATAGTCTACGCTAGTTGTATTTAAGCAACTGCCAATAATGGTTATATTTTTTTGTGTTTTCTCATATAATTCGGAAAATGTAATCGAATTCACTTGTAATTTTTTTTTTAAAAAAACCTTAAGTATTTTTACTATTTTTTCACCATTATCAACACCGTATGTAGTACCAAAGTTTAATATGTTATCGACATTGATATTTCGGGCTTTATTTATATCTAGGTTTATGAAAACATCATATAATTCTTCGTACGTGAATCCAATCATTAAACAAAAACATACACAAGCACCTATAGATGTTCCTACAAAGTTATCTATTTTTTTAACTATATCGTATTCTTCTATACATTTAATCATACCTATATAGGCAAGACCTTTCATTGAACCCCCACTCAAAACTAAATTCTTTACCATTAACAGTATACCGTAAAAATTAATAAAAAAAATAACACATTATATATTATATGAGTTCTATGATAAATATAGACGAATTACATAAAGAAAAAACAGAGAAAATCAAACATAAGAATGAAGTATATGATATAGTATTAAAAAAATGTCATCAACGTATTAAAACAGTAGCTAAAGTTCCTGAAGGACCAGATTATTGTTTATATGAAGTTCCACCTTATATTTATGGGTCTCCTCTATATAATATGAATAATTGTATATTATATTTAGTAAAAACATTGACCGATAATGGGTTCTATATTAAATACTATAATCCAAATTTTATTTTTATTTCTTGGGAAGGAAAGAAGAATCCTAAGAATTTTAAATCATTACAGAAAAAAGAAAGACGCTTCAAATCTATAGAAGATTTCAAACCAACAAATAGTTTAGTCTACGATAATAAGACATTGGATATATTCAAGAAAAATCTGTTTTCGTAGATTACAAGAAAAATCTATTGTTTTCATTGAAAACACAAGAAAAATCTATTTCCTTGAAAACACAAGAAAAATCTATTTCCTTGAGATTTTCGAACAAATAATTTTGTAAAATAAGTCCATCAAAAGCATTATAAATAAGCCAAAAATCATAAATAATAATATATCATTCATATTTTTTGTTAAGAAGTCATTATTAGTAATAGCATTAACTTGTTTATTGTTACTTCTAATAAGTTTTTCTATTTTATTATTAAGCTTAACTATTTCATTTCTAAGCTCAGTGTTATTTTTTTCTATATTATTTTCTAAGTTATTAAATTTTTCATCATTATTAGCATTATTTTGGGTAATGGGTTCATTTACTCTAATAGTTTCCATTTTGGGGGAGTTATTTTCTACATTTGAATTATTTTGATTTAGTATGGGGTTATAATTGATATAGGGTTTAATATCTCCCCAAGCTTCGTCTAAAGTTGCAAAGGGCATTAATATTAATTTAGAAAAAAAGTTTCATATTTTGGTTACGTTTTTAATAATATTAACAATACCATATCTACCGTGAAACCCTTTATATGAAAACCAAATAAAAGGTAATACAGGTATCAGTATTATAAATACTAATAAAAATAATAGTGAGAATACTATTTTAATTACCTTTGATAAATAACACATAAATCCTGCTAAATTATTCATATCCATATTCATATTTATTTGTGTTGTCTCATTTGAATCCTTATCCATTTTTACTATAAACATAGATTATAATGTTCTAAATTTATAAAAGAACCATTTACACACTGATAAACTAATTGCCATCATTATAGCAAATGGAATTGCAGGTATAATACCACAAATCATTATAATAATAGCCATTAAATGAAATAACATTCCTAATGAATATGCACCAGCTTGTGAAGAAACTGTTGGACTTAAAGAGAAAAAATTTTTAGTTCCATCTAAAAAACTTCTAACTGTATCATTTAAATCATAAACACATTCCTTTTTTTCGGTTGCCATTAATATTAAAATATAGAATTAAAATAATCTCGTTTTATATTAATGTATATACACTATTTATTAACTATAATATTATCATTATTAATCGTGTTCTACCCAAATATAAATAAGTTCCAAATTAATATTATCAATAGTAATATATATTTGAAACTACTTAGTATTTTAGTAATATTACTAGTTACACTGGAGAACTATTTATTAGGTATATTATTAGTAATATTTTATACGCTTACACTAAATTCAAATTCCAATGAAATAAATGAAGGTTTTATTTCTTATTATAAAGAAAAAAAATCTAACTAAAATATAATGAATTTCAAACAAATTATTAGTTTTATTAACGGATTAAATGAAAGTAAATATATGGCAGGTATTGCTATGATAATTTTGAACATTGGTTCCAAGTATCTTATGATGGAATTGAGCGAAACACAAGAAGAATTTATGGCTAATACTGTTTTCAGAAGATTTATCATATTTACTATATGTTTCATTGCCACACGCGACATAATTGTATCGTTTATATTAACAGGCGCGTTTGTTATATTTGTTGGTAATATTTTCAATGAAAATTCTAAATTTGGTATTGTAAAAAAGAAAAAAAAACCTTTCAATCAAATATCAAAAAATGAATACCTAAAGGCACTTAAAATTCAAGAATTATACGAACTTCAACACGTGCCACCTAAAAATTAATAAAATATTTTTTTATTAAACCGGAAACATAAGAAGAAGTATATGTAAAATGAAAAGTAAAACATATAAATATCACGATATTTAATTGAATTGAAAGAGAAAAACTTATTTTTTTTTATTATCTCTATTAAAATTTTTAGGGTCTATAACTATATTATTCTTATGAGTTACTAAATCTGAAATAATTTTTGAAAATTCACCACCATTCCTTATATAAATACTACTTTGTGTCATAAAGCAAAAATCATTATCGGGATTTCCGCTTTGATTATCTAAAACGGTATATCCGTGTTTTTTTAAAATTGTTTTTATTTCATTTATATATTTAATACTATTTTCTATATTTTTTTTTTTATGACTACCATAAATTAATCTTATTTTTTTTTTAGCTGGATATTTTTTTTTTAAATATTGGCATATTAAGTTATAATTATCTTTTTTATAATAATATATTCTTCTATTTCGTGCGAATACTTGTGTATTATTAAAATTATCATTTGTAATTACATCGCCAATCCTTAAATTTAATATAATTAAATTTTTATCTATTTTTATATTATTATTTTCAATATAATCTTTTATAATTTTTGTAATTATTACTAGGTTTATAGGTTGTGGCTTATATTTAATAGCATTTAAATATTGGTTACCAATTGTGTTGTTATATTTAGATTTAACCTGCTTTATATAGTGGGGTTCGGTTTTCAAACAATATCCGCTTAAAATATCACCTAATCTATAATTTAACCATTTATCATCATTAACTATAAAAAAATCAATATTAAGAGAAAACAAATATAAAATTATAATTATACATAATATGTATACTAAATAAACCATATAATATAAATATAATATAATCTTTCTTTTATTTTATTTCTTTAAAGATGATAGTTTATAAGAATAAAGACGTATTGTGGTTGTTTATATGATCGCTGAATAAGAAATTATGATAGATATATGTTCATATATCATTGAAGCATTTAGCGTTAAAACTTCAGACACATACTACGATATATTATATCTAGTAACTATTATTGTTTTATTATTTATAGTTAAATATCTAATGTAACTTGTCTCTTATTATTTTTTGTTTTTCTCAACTGAATACCCTTCGTGTGTTCAAGGTCACTTTCACTAAAATTTGATACATCTTCTATATTAATACCACTTCCAGACGAAGAATTGACATCTCTTAGTATATCATCTAAATTAGGTGGTCCACGCATTTCAGGTCTTGCGTTTGAAGATTTTGTCTTAAAACTATCACCTACAATATCTTCCATTAAACCTCCCAATCCTGGTTCCTTTGTTTTCATACTAGATGCTGCGGCACTTGCGAAGTCTTTCATTAAATTAGGGTTCTGTTTCATGATATCACCCAATCCAGGCAAGGAAGACTTAAACAATGTCTGGGTTAAATGGAACATAAAACCACTACCACCTAACATCATTATTAATCTCAATTCAGCTGGCATTGATGCCTTTGATTTATATTTTTCGTGTAATTCTTCGAAAATATCGTCATAATCATCGATATTTTCGTGGACACTTTCCGACCAACCATCCAACTTAACATCCAAAGGGTCAAATTTATTATTCATAAACTCGACTGCCGTAACAAAAGCCACCATCATCTTTCGTTGAAACCGAACACTTCTATCAATTTCGCGTCCTTTGCTTATACGGTCTAATTCTCTCTTCATTTCATCGTAATCAGAATCCATGTTATAACTTTTTGAAAGTTTGACGCCACGTTTTTCTAATCTTTCGAGCTGACATAATATTTCGAATTTATCAGGTCTTGGTTCTGTGTCATATGACTTCGAGGAAACGTTATTATTATTAGATGGTGAATTAAAATAATCATTAACAGGTCTGCTCTTAGATTCAAAATTTGTACTATGGTCACGAACATTCATATTATCATTTGAACTAGGTATAGTATCTTCCAATTTAAATACATCATTATTCAAATCGAGAGTGTCATCCAATTTCACACTAACATTATGCTCAGACATATAAGAATTATTAGGTGGTTCACTAACTGAGTTTTTTGGAGACCTTTTATTAGGGTTAATAAGTAGGTCTAGACCGAAATCATCACCTCCGGTATCATTATTTATATTGAGATTAATATCATTATCTAAATTAATAGGTTCACTGTCTAAACTTATAGGTTGTAAGTCGCTATGAGGTTGTATATTTATTTCCTCCATTATGTAAAAAAAAGAAACTTATAATTTTATCTTAACGCAATTCTCTTAAATAGTTTTTAGTCTATACCTAATCATTAAATAGGCATCTGCCAAATCATCCTTTTTATTTTTATAATTTTCGAAATATTCTAACCAATCCGGAGTGTTTTTTAGAAACTCGCGTGTAAAATCAATGGCTAATTTCTTATTTTTCTTGTAATTATCAGTGATTTTTTTTGTTTCTTTTATATCTTCATTTTCCAGGTCGAATTTCAATTTATTTCTTGCCGAAACTAGATTTAAACTGTACTTTTTGTTTTTTAGATTAATTAAAAAATAAGTATACAAAATCATCTGGACACTTTTCATTGTAGGATTTTTTAAAGCCGGTTGATTTTCAATATCTATAGTAGTCGCTTGAAGTAGTTCTGGAATGTCATCTAACTTATCAATTAGATTATTACCCAGTTTACTTAATGATGTTTTAGTTACATTTTTATTATTTATAACTTCACTATATTCACATTGATCTTTCTCAGGAAGATGTTTAGCACAACAATATATATTCTGGATTTTATGAATATATTTACACTTGGTATTACACTCAAAACATACATACAAATCTTTACAAGTTTTATCTTTCATATGCTTCTTACAATAGAAATGTTTCGATTTATTATCAAAACCCATAGATTGCGATGAACAGTCTGAGCCATTTTTATTAATACCATCGCATTTAATAGTCCGTTGATTTGTTAAATTTATTATATCCCATTTTACAATATTGCCCTTTTTATCCGTTAAACAATATGCCAAGTTCTTTACACCAACATCCCAAGCTAAATACATCTAATTATTTAATAATTACTTAGTAATTAGAAGTTTAAATAACTTTTTAGCCGAAATAGGATACCTAATATTTGTGTCCTTTATTTCTAGTATTTCTTTAACTTGTTGAAATAATTTCCCGTCATAAATTAATAGTTTATCTATTATTGGATGAAACTTATTTACGTAAGCATATTTTATTATATTCCTAAAATCATTATACACTATATACATTTCAATTTCATCGAATATATGTTTAAAAGAATTGTCTTTCGAATATTTTAAAAAACTTATATAGAATTCTAATAGCAAAAATGATAGATTTATAAATTTATTATCTTTAGAACTATATATTTTATATTTATTACTGATTTTATCCCAACGTTTTATATTTGTATTGAGAATATTAATAGCATAATCATCTTTTATTCTCATTAAATCATTCGCATATAAGGAAATATAGTAAATAATGTATTCTTCTATTTTATTATAATCTTTATTTTTTTGGCAAGTATTAAGAAAATCAGACCATTTTTCAATGGGCCTATTTAGACCAGTACTTGCGTCATAAAAATTATTCATACTTTTTTTAAATCCATACCAATATTGTTCAATATCGTGGTCGATATTTTTTTCCATAATAAATAAAAATATAATAAAAACTATAAGTATTAAAACTTAATTATTAAAACAATAAGTATTTAACCTAAATTTAATTCAGCCAAGTTAGGAAGTGGCATAATTTGCGTCGAATAATATTTCTCCAACTCTTCGATTTTACTTTTGTCGTATTCAGTAACAAAATTAATTGATACTCCTTTACGCCCGAATCGCCCACTACGACCTATACGATGAATATAATTGTCTACAGATTGTGGGACATCATAATTAATTACAATTGATACTTGTTGAATATCAATACCACGTGAAAGTAAATCGGTAGAAATCAATACACGACTAACACCATTACGAAAGTCATCCATAATTTTATTTCTTTCAGTTTGTGGCATGTCTCCATGAATCATCGAAACCGAAAAATCGTCATTTGTTAATTTATTATTTAAAATCTCCACAATACGTCGAGAATTACAATAAATAATTGATTGTGAAACCGAAATCATACTATACAAATCACATAATGTATCATATTTAAAATCATTCTTTTCTAAGTCAATATAATATTGTCTAATTCCCTCCAATGTTAATTCATCGTTTTTAACAAGTATCTTAATTGGATCACGCATAAAATTATTGGACAGTTTAAAGAAATCTGGTGTCATTGTCGCACTATAAAGCCCTACCTGAATATCATTCGGTAGAAGTCTAAAAATATCGTGGATTTGACTCAAGAAAATATTTGATAGTAATTCATCTGCTTCATCTAATATAAGCATTCTTAGAGAATTTTTTGATATATGATTTTTATTTAACATATCCAATACACGCCCAGGTGTACCAATAACAATATGTGGACGTCTTTTAAGTTCATCTACATTATTTTTAATCATTGTTCCACCAACACTTAAATTGATTGTTATATTCATATAACCAGATAAATTTTTAATAACATTCTTTATTTGTAACGCAAGTTCTCGTGTATGAGATAATACGATAGCTTGTGTTTCATTCATATTTTCATCGATTTTCTGTAGGAGACTTATAGAAAATGTGGCCGTTTTTCCTGTTCCAGATTGTGCCTGGGCAATAACATCATTACCTTCAATAAATGGAACAATTGCCTTGGATTGAATATAACTTGGTTTCTCATAACCATAGGCAAATACGCCTCTTAGGAGCTTCTCTTTTATGTTCATATCTTCAAAGGATTCATAAACTATGTCTGTCATGTTTATGAATATTTAATAAATACTTGGGCTAATGTTTTAAATAGTTTATATTATGTTATATATTTCATACCATTTGAATAAATACTGAACTCATTTTTTTCATAAAAATCTATAATTGAAGTATCACAATTTAATATTACTTTATAACATCCCAATAGTTTAGCTTTATTCTTTGCAAAATTTAAAAGAGTACTACCTATACCTTTTTTTCTATGTTCTTTATGGATGACTAAATCTTCAATATGACATACGCAACCATTATTATGTATGAATTTTTGTTCTATAATAAGTGAAATACACCCGATGATAGTGTCATTCTCTTTATATACATATATATTTGTTGTTTTATTAACAATAGTATATATTTTTTCAAACTCTTCGATTGTCATTTCTTTGATATCACGAAATTGATTAAGTAAATTCAAATAAATCTTATAATCTTTTAGTTGTAATTCTTCCATATATTTTTCTAAGATTATTGTATAAAATGTTTGACGTCAAATATACTTTATTAACTATATTAGTAATTATACTAATTGTATTATCTTTTGTTGTATATTTCACATTACCAGAACGCGAAAGTTTCCAAAATAACACTGAAGAATCAACAAATGTAGCGAATAATGTTCCTACTGAAGCATCAACAAATGTAGCGAATAATGTTCCTACT
>ERZ1046568.1261-NODE-1261-length-18378-cov-5.714348_pt1 | contig 18378 bp, 10 predicted proteins | sample MGYA00383092_ERZ1046568 | MGnify/ENA primary metagenome ERZ1046568 (study PRJEB29581, sample SAMEA5548362) | metagenome | biome: marine; feature: coastal; material: water | depth 1 m | study: Short-term variability in the microbial, nano- and picoplankton... | reverse complement strand
TTGATGTTTTAGCGGTTGCCGCGATCTTTTCTTTCGCTGTTATTTTGTTATTAGCGGCTTTTAACGCTTTCTCTTTTGATGTTTTAGCGGTTGCCGCGATCTTTTCTTTCGCTGTTATTTTGTTATTAGCTGCGCTTAAAGCTTGGTCCCTCTCATTCAACAGGGATTGTTTTCTACTTTTAATAAGATCAGATGCGCTTAATCGAGGGTTTAATCCGCTTTCTTTTGCAGTTTTCGTATTAGTAATATTTTCACCCATTTTAGAACCTTCTTTTGGTTCAGAGGTATTATTTGCATTTACGTCTTCTCTGTCTGAATTAGTAACTTTGATTGAATCTTTTGAATTATTCATTCTGGGTGCGTCTGACGACTTAATAGGTTTAAATTGATTTGAGCTCGGTGCTGAGTTTGGTGTTGTTTTGTTTAGAACTGATTGAGCACTATTTGTCGCGTTACCTATGTCGGAAGAAGATCTTCTCTGTTCTTGTTTTTTCTTTAATGTTTGCATTGTTGATTTATCAGATCCAATAGACTCAATAGGTTTAGCAGCAAGTGGAGCTTTTGGTTGAGCTGATCCTTGATGAGCTGGAGAAAAACTCGACCCACTAGATACGTTTGATCCACTCATCCCTTGAGCGAGAGAGCTTTTACTTGCGATAGGACTGCCGCCAGTAGGAGGTGGAGTTGAACCACCATTGCCACCTATGTTGCCAGGAGAAAATTTATTTTTAAGTGCACTACCAATATTTCCGCCAACGCCCTTAGCAGCTTGCGCTCCCTTGCTTGCAGCATTCATTGACAGTAGTTTTGACCCAATACCAACAGTTGCCCCTACTGACAAAACATTCCCAAGCATCACAGAAGAAGTCATTAAAGTTGACTTCATTTGATCACCCAATTTAGTAAGAGCGCCTAACTGTAATTCAAAAAGACTTGATGTTAAAGTAGGAACAAACCATAGCATTCCAACCTCACCAACCAATAAGACAATTGCAAAAATTCCACCAATTACATATGACATAAAACCAGCATTAGGGTCAGATATTGTTGCGGCCACGGCAAGTGATGCGGCGGCAACGATGTATCTAATAATGGACATGGCGAAGTAAAAAGCAGTTGTTGACATCATATATTTATAAGACCTTATAACATCAGGTCTGGTTTTTTCTAGAACTAGAAAAATAGAAATAAGTTTAAGACCGAAAATTGCCAATATAACAGTAAAGGAATAAAGCATATAGATCAAAACAATAAAAAGAATCTTTATATAATTTAGGACTTCCATTGCTAAAACAGTTATGCCTTGAAAAGACAAATAGGTTTTTATTGTCATCTGAAAATCGGTTATATGACAACCTACAGATAGTGCAGTACATTCACTTTTTGGAAAAATAAGTTTTCGAAGTTCAGATTCCGAAGTATTTTTATGTTTAAGGTAGCAGTTTTTTTTATCCATTTGCTCATCACAATACTGAGAAATGAGAACCTGGGATTTTGCAAGAGCAATAACTTCCGAACTTCCACCCTTTGCGGAATCACTAAATTCCTCACCTAATGAATCGAAGAAGGCTGAACCTATTGAATAAGAATGCCTAAGAAGATCAGGCTTCCCTTTATATTGATACTTAGCGGGTAAAGAACTATACAAACTCATACCTGGAAAGTAATCGGGCTTGATGTTACCCCAAATCATAAGTACCGCCTGAAAACAAATTATAAATGTTACAACTCTCTTATAATCAACAACTCCACTAACAATATTTTTTTGAATAATATCGCCCATCTCCCAAATACATAAAAATGCAAATATTATTCCAATGGATGACCCTGAGTCCAGAGTGAGAGTTTCTGTATTTAACATTGATTCAACAACGGAAGATTGAAACATTTTAACCATATCGAGGACAATTCTTAGTATTTCATCAGCATCCATTATTTTTTATCCTTCGCTTTATTTTTATTTTTAAAAAGAACGGCTCTAGAGTCGTCATACATAACCACAAACATTCCAACTCCAATTAGGGAAATCGTATATGAAACTGTTGGATTTACTAAATATACTAATTGGGAAAAAAAATATAAAAACAAAAAGAAAAACCACAGGTAATATCTAATAAAAAATCTTAATATTTTCTTGTTTTCCTCGGAAATCTCGCTTAACTCGATAGCTAGCGATCCTTTTTCCTCGAGACTTATTGGAGAATTATTAAAGTGCTTGAGTATAATATTTTGAATATATAAATCGGAACCATCTTTTAATACATATTCAATCATTTTATTAATATTTATGTCTTTTGAAAATTCATAAGGAACATTATTATACTGAGAAAAAAGAATAAGATTCTCCTCTGTCATTCTACTCATTTCTTCAAAGTCTTCTCTAAATAGTTGATAATCCATCGTAGCCCTACTCTCTTTTTCTATTATTATAATATACCACGGCGAGTAATTAAGACGAGGTATTCAAGTCGGTGAATTCGACATTATTCAAATTTAGTATTTTGAAATTCCGTGATTACTTCAAACTTAACCGGAAAAAATAGATAATTAGGTGACACTGATCGATTTTGCTTTGCGAATATGGATTTTATTAAAAACCTCCCGCCTCGGGTTGGGGGATATCTATATATTTGTGGTATTCAACCGACTTCCTTCTCTCCATTTCTTCTTGAACTTCTTGCCTTTGTCTTAACTCTTTCTCTTCTTGGGCCTTACGAATTTCTTCTTGTTCTCTTAAGCTGTTCTGCTTAAACATTTGTTCAACTATCATTTGATTAAGTTCTGTATTGACTGCGTTTTGCTTTAGCGCCATTTTATTCATTATTGCTAAATTTTTAATAGGAGCACACTTAACTTCCTCTTGAGCATAATTTCCAACTGCATCACTTGTTTGAGTTTGATCTATTGTTCTAAAGTTACCCATATAAAAACTTTCAAAAGTCCAAATATTACCTTGGTAAGTTTTTATGAGCCTTGCTTTTGCCGCCAAGTCTTTTGCGTAAAATTGCATTAAACCGCCAGCTTTTGATATTTCTTTAGTGCTAGTGGCCTTGCATTCTGCCTGAGCGTCGTTTATTTTGTTATAGTAATTTGGAGTTGAACGGGGTATAGTTTGAGCTATTTTACCCCTATTACAAAGTATAGAGAAATCTTTGAATTCGTTTTCAAGTTTTACTTTATTGTACGAATTAAATCCCCCACCCTGTCCGTCAGTTCTGGCCAGACCTCTCGATTTTAAAGATTTGGAAGCAACCCACATTTTCCAAATTTTTGAGTATTTTTTAGTAAAGTTTTTCAAATATTTCGTGTTTTCTAGAGTCTTAAAGACTTGATATTTCTGATCTAACTGAGATTCCACTTCTTTTACTTTTTCCGCTGTAGGATCGGCGGGATCAATAGAATCATTAGCTTCAAGTTTGGTAGTGCTGCTCTTTTTTGTCTTAATTGTTATTAAATGAAAAGAGGATTTAGATTTGAGGTTATTCAGATCGTTAACATAGGTTTTATATTCTACAGGGTTGCAAATTTTTCTCCCCATCGATAACAAGGCTTTGAAGTAAAATTTTTCATATTCTCGATCCCTTTCGAGGAGTCTTTCCTGGGGTGCTACTTCTTTTTCGTATAATTTACCATAGTCTTTGTCCGATTTAGGTTTTGGGCAATCTGAAGCTTCTTTAATTAAAGCTCTTTTATAAGCAAGACGAGCTAATCTACCCATATCTGCTTCTGCTCGTGCCTTTGATTGAATTCCGATTGGATTATTAGGGTTATGTTTATCATGAACCTCTGACGATGTTTTGATTAGATTTGCTAATCTTCTGTGTGTTGAAGCTGATTCAAAAACGCCCTTTCTGCCAGAATTAGAATCGGGATCCCAAACGGTATTTCTAAAATCCCACAGGTCTCTCATTAATCCTATTTCTTGATTGTGTTGATTATCGCTCATCTGATTAGCGAAGTTCATAGCTGCAAATATTTGTCCCTGAGCATCTAGTGATGCCATTTGAGTCATAAATTGACAGAAATCCGTAACTATACTCGTATTTTGCATTAAGCCAGTTGTGACACCAACTGCACCCCCTGTTACTGGAAATTGAACATTTGAGTAGGCAGATATGATCCCACTCCATTTGTCAAAATCTCGACAAAATTGTAGATCTATTTCTAGGCCTCCTATATTTGCAGCTTGAGCACGAGGAGTGAAAGAGAAAAATAGTAATAAGGTTAACAAAGAGAGTCTTTTCATGTATTTTAATATACCACGATAGATCCACTGTTATCTGAATCCCTTTCAGTTTAGAGTTTTAGTTATACCTCTAATTAGAGCAGCTCTATCTTTTCCAAATATAGTCTCCAATTCATCTAATGTTTCATCTTTAGATTCGATTGGTTCTGGTTTTGATTCCTCTGGCATAACATCTTGAAAATTCATCTCTTCTGATTCCGTATTGATTGTATCAACTTTCATAGTAGACAAATTGTTTGTTTTTTTTGTTTCTACGATTTCCCCTTGCTCGTCTACTGGTGTCGAGGTGTTATATTGCTTAACTAGGCTTTTTAACTTTGCTCCATCGATAACGGTAACCTTGCAAAATTCAGCTTCTTTTAATGCCTGTTTGGTCATCTTTCCAGTTGTAACAAGAAGAAGAGAAACGAACTCTATACCTTTTGCTTTATATAATTCTCTTGTTTTAACCATCTTATCTATAGGATCAGTGTTTAATGCTTTGGACGAATAATTTTTTAATTGGATTGCTACTGCTTTTTTATTGGGCTTATCTATCCATCGACAAAGATCTAAACCCCCATCTGCCCTCTTGTTTGAAAATATATCAGGGAAAATTCCTTCATCAATAAGATCTCTCATATTTACGGTATCATAGCCAAGTCTTCTTTCGAACATCAAAAACCATTCCTCAAAAGCGTCACCTTTTTCTATATTTCCCTTGATATTTTGTATTCTATTGAGCTCTTTAATATTTATGAGCCTGTCTTCCTTTTTATCATTAACGACGAACACTGAATCTAAGTTATCCTCATTGGTAAAGCAAGAGTCTATAAGGCTCATGAAAACTCTTTTTTTATCTCTATTTTTGTTTAATTCCAATGCCTCTTTCAATTTTCTCGTGAAATCATATTCAAATAAAAATACAGCTCTTGGTAGCGCTTGGTCCATATCTTTTGGAAGTTTTCCGTTTTTACCAATAACGAAGAATATTGTTTGGTATTCGAAATAATCTTCCCTTTCGTTTTTAATTTTTTGAACGAAATTAGTATCTGCAACTTCTTCAACGGTAATAACCCCTACTGCGTATTCCTTATTGTCGGCTCTAAAAATAAGACTAATATAGTTGTATTCAGGATCGATAGACTCAATAACTTCGTAATCCTCTCTAATTACAAAGGCTTGCTTTATATGTTTATAAATTGTTCTAACGTCCATATTTTTACCGTTAAGATCAATTCCGGAGTTATAAATAAGATCGTAATCAAACTCTCTATGCTCTCTTCTTTCGAGATTTAATAGATCTAGAATTGGTCCTTCGTTATCTCCGATATAAGGTAGAGACATCTTAAATAGACTGTGACCTGTATCTGGACACCATAAACCAGGAATCTTCAAGATAAACTTACCCGAAGATTGCTTCTCAACATGACCCTCTACACCCAAGAAATTTGCATCTTTAGAATTTACTGAATGAATAAGCCAAGATGTAAGATTTGATCTGATTGCCGTTGGAAAATCTGTTGATTGAGCTCTTTGTGATGCCAATATTAATGTAAATCCCACGGAAGCTGATTCTCTAAGTAACCTATTTATATAATTAAAGATCGAACCTTCCACATTCATTAACTTCTCTACCGTAAGTGGAGACAAACTAACAAAAGCTGCAAACTCGTCAATTACTAAGAAAAATCTAGGCATTCTAACAAGACCCAATGATTCTATTTTTTCGATGTTATTTTCTAGCTCTTTAAATCTGTTTAATTTTACTTCTTCTTCTGGACTTAACTCCATTTTAATTCTTTCTGTTGATATAACTCCAAGAAATTCAAGTTCCGATTTTATTTCATGGAACTCAGTTTTATTAACCTCTAACTTGTCCATAATTTCTTTTAAAACGATATTATATTGAACGTATGAAGTGAATGATTTACCGCTTAGTTTTTGCAATTGCTCTAATTGTATTTTTCTTGTTTTATATTGTTTCCAGGCAATCATAATAATATTTGCCAGTTCAATTAATGCGTCATTATCTTCTGCTGGCTTTGCTACGGGATAATCACTCAGTATTGCCGCGAAAGGATCATAATCCACGGAGCCTTTACCATCTGCAAAAAGAAATGGTGAATCGGGATAAGCTCTACAGAGTGTAGAAACTATACTTAAGTTTGATCTGGTTTTACCTGAACGCGTTTGACCAACGACAAGTAAATGTGGAGACTGTGTTAATTTCCAATAAATCCTGGTTTTCCAATTTATATTTGGGTCCTCTAGCTCTCCAAGAAATATTTCTTCTACACCGGTTGAGCTATATTGATCTCTCATTGGTTTAATTATCTGTTCATTCCAGTCATTCCACTTACTGGGAATATCTTCTTTATTAAAAATTCTGTCCAGTTTTGTCTGATAAGAAAATTCAATAATATCATCTTCTTGCTTAAAGAAATCTTTGAGTTTTACCTTAAAGAAATTTTGAAAGCTTTCAAGTCCTCTGTCGATCGTCGCTTTAGTTAATTGAATCCCGTTGAGAACAATAATGACACTTTTTTCACCAATTTCTACAGTTGGATATATTTCTCGAGTATTGCCGTTAATTGTTTCTTCTTTAAACCAACGAATCTCTTTGAGGAAATTTAAAGTATTAATCTGTTTTTTATTATTTAATTCGATAACGTACTGACCAGGAAAACCAGTTGTATTAACTTTACCAGAAGAGGTTTCGATATATCCTTCATTGTTGAGCTTAGATAATAGTCCATTTAAATATATAAAGAGGTTTTTCTCTGCTCTTGGATGTATTTTTCTTATATAAAAACTCTTTGGCAGATTACTAAAATCAAAAGTTGGATAGTGTTCTTTAACTATAAACTCTTTTTTCCCGTTTTTAGATATCTTTTGAGATCCCTTATACATAATTGGTTCGTCAGTTTTCTCTTTGACCACTATATCTACTTGCTCACTAATTTTATTAAGTTTATTTTCTGTCGTCTTAGTTTTTAATTTTTTTCGAGTAAAGAATATCGTAAAGAGTATAATTGATAATAGGATAGTTTTCTCTTTTCTTCCCAAATTCAATATATTTTTATCATATGTCGTCGGAATTTTTTTATATTTGAATTTTAATACTTTATAGGTTTTATTGCTATTTAGTAAGTTATATAGAGTCGTATTATCTCTTCTGAAATTCTTAGTTTGGCTCCATATAAATATCCCTATGGCCACTGAAGATAAAACAATAAGAGATCTCAATATTCCTTTATATTTAATTCTCATCAATAAACACCTTCAACTGAAATGTGATTAATTATTAGTTCACTCTCTCCTGACTGTGGAGCTGGAGTATTTTGATAACCAATCTCTTGGGCTGGCTTGATTAGCAAATAAATATGACCTGATGGGTGAACATAATCCCTAGGGTTAGTTAAGTCTTGAGTTATGTTATATCCCGCTGTTTCAACAGAAGATTTTGTTGTAATAGTATTGCTTCCCATTAGTTCCCATTCATTAGTGTTATAGTTATGAACATATGCCTGAGCTCCGTATTCTACAGTAAAATAGGTTTTGTTTTCACTCCAGGCTGAAATGGATGGCTTTATCTGAAGAGCGTGATCTTTAGCATTTGGGCCAAGATCAACTCTGGCCATATACATCTGAGTTGTTCCTAGGTCGGAATCATAGTAAGAATATCTTGCTGTTAATGAACCATCTACTGTCACTTTTTGTTTGTAAAATCTATCTATAGTCGAATGGTACAAGGTGTCGTCTACTCCTGCTAGCTCAAGCATTAAATCGTGAGTTGTAATAGATGTACTGCCTGTGCTTATATCTAATTCCAAGACATTAGAACTTCTATACTTATTCATAATTATCTTCTTTAGAGAGTATAGGTACTGAGCCTTCCAAGGTTTAATATTGTCTAAATCTAGAATATCATCCTTATTAACTGTTCCCGTTACAACTAGATTTTGAATATCTATTGTTTTTTTAATATAATCGTCAGGTAATCCGCAAGAAGAACAAACTCTATCCCAATAAGGAGTAACTTCGTCTAAATCAACAAACCATATATCATCGACAATTAAATCAACGATATTGATACCGCCGATAATATAAACACGATTTTCTACTTTATCAAAATAGACACCGTTTTGGTATCTTCCAGAGGGTCTTCCAAATGGACCATTTGCAACCGAAACAGTTAGGAGGTCTCCGTCTTTGAACTCTTGCAATTCATTTCCCGTTGTGACAGTAGTTCCGTCCTCGCTCAATCCTCCGAAGAAATAAACAACCTCATCTTTGGTTGAATGAGACGCGAACATTGGAAAAAGCATATCGTCGGTAAAACTTCCACTTGAAATAGGCATATAAGCAAATAAAGATAGTTGAGAGTCGTTAACCACATCGATGTTCTTTTTTAAGAAATAAGTAATATCGTCATTTGTATAAACAGAACTTCCTCCAAATTGAAAGGACATATTTAATGTTTCATTATATAGAGAAATTGGATTAATTACATCTCCGCCAAAACCGGAGGCATGATTAGGGAATTGACCTATATTACCACCAATTGTTAATGGACTATTTATGTTGTCGAAAATCATAAGGTAAGGATAGAAGTAATTATAAATATATCCACCACCACTTATTCTTTTGTCTGCACACGCAGTAGATATAACATAATTCTTTACTGGCATCATACAATCCCAAACATAATGCCTAGCATTTACACCAATGTCTTTCCATAAACCAGATGCTCTTCGATAACCATAATATTCGTTATCTTGAGTTTGGATAGCATCAATATTGTCTCTATTTTGAATCCAACCATTCCAAAAGGGAAGATAGTCTGTATTCGTAAATCGAGAATCGGCGAATGAATAATTTAATTCTAATTTGTTTTGAAGGTCGTTTTGATGAAAACTAGATATATAGTCACCAACAGTTGCTATTTGTGCAACTTGGCCGAGGCCATTAACAATTGCAGTAATCTCCGCCTCTCCTCTTATTCCATCTCCTTTTATGGGAAAACTGGCCTGAGAGTTACTATCGGTAACAAGAGTAAAGCCAACACTATTAGTATTAGCGTGAACACCATTCGAGAGACTAACTTCTACATTATACCCTGAACCTATTGGAGTTCCGAATATATTCAATACTGGTCCGATTGTTATGGTTGTTTCATCTGTATATCCTGATCCGTTCTTTAGGAAATATATTTCATTATGAGAAGGAGTAATTGTGAAATTTCCTGCTTCGGGAACGGGAACAAAATTAACAACAAAACTACCCGTGGAATTATAACCGATTATAGCTCCTCCTCCATCAAAAATGGGGTCGGCATTGAGAGTAACTGTTACAGGACCAGAAATAGTTGTGCTAAACACTTCAATCTGAACTTGCCCTTGAAAACTATAAAGAACTGAAGATCCTATGGTTGCCGGACCGCTAACCGAAGCGTGAATTTCTTCTCCGTTGGATATAAGAACACCACTGGCGTTTGTTAGATTTACAGTCTTAACGGTTACAGCAGAGGTTCCATTTGCAAATAATGAATTATTAAAAGTTTGAAAATTAATCGCTCCAGATGGGGGGCCAGATGTTAAATCTATAGAAGCAAAACCACTTGCATTAACAGAATTTAGAACAATCGTCGAAGAAGCAATTGTATCAGTCGCTCTTACGTTAAAAGTTACCTGGCCGCCTATCGTTGGTTGGGTAGTGACTCCAACGGCAAATAGATTAATAACATTCATCGAAACCGTGTAACCATCCTCTACGACATTTCCAAAGTTATCCTGAATTGGAGCTGTTGTACACGATGTTGTGTCTGTATTATTCGCAATCAACTTAGTCTTTAAACACGTAATTGCTATATTACCAAATGGAGTCGAGGGTGTAACATTTCCTACAAAATTTATATCATAAAAACTTGCGCTTTCCGGTGCATAGATTTGAACCAACTCCGAATAAGATTGAGCAATCGATTTTTGAGCTGTTAAAATAAAAGAACAACTCTCACCTGGTTCAATTCTTTCTCCACAATTATGACTCTTGACTAAAAAACTATCGGTATTTGAGTATATTTCACTAAGGGGACTATCTCCAGTATTAGTAAATTCAAAAGTATGTTCTATAATAGCTCCGGCTTCAAAAGTGGAAGCATTCCAAGTATTATCAACAATAGAAATTTCTCCCGAAGCTAACCCTTTTCCAGAAAACGAGTAAGCCTGATTATTAACGCCTATAGATCGAGAGATTTGGTTTGTGTCAGTAGGTGTGAATTTAAAAATAATATTGCAAGAACCGTTCGCTTTAATTGAGAGTAAATCACAATCGCCCTCCACTCTATGAAAAAAGAAAGGATCACCCAGTCCAGAAAGTGTGATATCTATTGCTGATGATGATGAGTTAACTAACTTTAATCCTGCGAGCTTTGATTGGCCAATAACTACCTTTCCAAAATTCTGAAAACCAACCGCAGTTACGGCAAGTGCCCCCGAACTAGAACTCCCATCTTTCTTCTCTTCACTACAAGAAAACAAAAGAAAGGAGAATAATATAAGAAATAATTTTATTATTTTTGTCATTCCTGCCCTTATTTAAGTGTCTATTATAATATACCACATTTCGAAAGACTTTCGGTGTTAAACACTTGTTTTTTAACTACTGTCGTCAGTAATATAATGAAATCAATAAACTTCATTAATAGTGGTATATTCTATTGAGTATTAATAACTATAGGAATAAAAATGAAACTACCATTAATCTTATTGCTCCTTTCATTAGTATCATGCACCTCAAAGGAAGATGATAATTGCTCTTCTTCCAGTAGTTGTACTGATAACGCGGGTGTTCCTCAAGCCAGAAATGTATTACTTAAAATAAGATTTCTCGATACTTCATTTTATGACCGAGAAAAAGATGAATTTAGAGTAATTACCGCATCTCAATTTGCCTCTGGTAATTTAGGTGAAAGAATTCCTGTTTATGCTGATTTTTTAACAAAAACTAAGAATGAATCACTTGGAAGTATTTCTATATCTAATATTCAGATGCAATCTCCTGATGCTTTTACTGTTGAAAACCTAAATAGTATTCCTTATATTGCTGTTCAAGCTGAAAGTGATGTTACTTATATCTATAAATACACAAAATTAAATATAGATGGTTCTGAGGCTGATTCGGCAACTGGACAGTTTATAGTTGGTGGAAGCGTTGCTTACTTACCTTTAGTCAATGATATGTTTGACGATAAGTTCTTCTCTGCTTCAAGTGGAGGTAGTCAAACCAATTATACCCACAAAATACAAATTGCGGCTCAATCTGCAAATTCTGTAAAAAGTGAGACCTATGCAGTTACTTTTAATTCTGCACTAGTTATCGCCAATAAAGATTTCGAGTCTGAGTTCTCCGAGGATATGCAGAATATGACTCTCAAGACGAGATGGAATTATTTTTATGACGGCTCCGACGGAACTCCTAATCCCGAATTACTTCTAGGGAAAATGGTTGAAAAAGCAGATCTTAGCGCAGTTAGCAGTCTTGATTATAAAGATATTAGGGTTCTGTTTAAGACAAAACCCAAGATAGAAATGATATATACAGTTTTTGATGAAAATTCGATTACTAAGGATTCGAATGCTCCTGATGCGAACATAACTATTGTTCGTGGTTATGAGTTTTACGAGAAATCATATTCTTTAACAAGTGATAGAGACTTTGGTCTTATTTTTAAAATAAACGATACTTCTACTCCTCTAATTAATGCTGACAAAGAAGCAGTTATTAGAAATATTTCTGCGGGAGTAAATTGGTCATTAACTTTTGGTTATGATTTAAACCAACTCCCCACATACCCCTCTGGAAAAAGTTTATTGAAACCACTTAGACCTATTTGTAATTCAATAACAAAAACATCTTATACCCCTATAGCGACCTCGACAATGAGGGATTCCGTTAATTCTCTGGGAGGGTTTTCTTCTGTTTGTCATCCTGAGACTTATCAATCAGAGACCGTAAATGCAGCAAGTTTAGCGACGTTTCCACTGGAGCAAACGGATTCTTGGTATGACTCATTTTCTTATATGAGTTCAAAAGATATATCTAACGATGTTCATCACAAGAGAGTTAGAATAGGTCATCTGTATGGAATCAAGACAATTAAATTTAAAATCGAGGGTTGTTTAAAGCTTTTTACTCGAGATGCTTCTGTTTCTCCTGTTAACCCTAACCCTTGGTCTCAAAAAAATAATGAATCTGAATCATGCTCTTCTGGGCCTGGTGATGAAGGGTGGATGGCATATTCTCTAGATAGAGAAATTAGTATATTTGATAATGTTGATCAGTATTCAACAACGGTTGGCCTAAAAGAGTTAATAAATAATTACAATAGTAGCGTTCCCTTGAATACAGTAGACTTCTTGTTTAATAACGACATATTCTTTGAGCACATCTTTTAATTAAAAAAAACAAAATATAATCCAGAAAAGCTTCCTTAACGGGGAGCTTTTTTATTGAAACTAAAAACATTAAACTCCTTAATTTTGTCTTTAAATCTCACATAACTTCACTATATCGTATTTATTTTCTATAAAACTGCAATTTACATAACCTATTACCTAGTAATGACCAGCATATGTCTCACTCCTTACCACTCCCTCAACATATGCTGTTCCAGGCTGGGGGGGCCTAAGAGAGAGCTCCTGGGATTCAAGTGAAGCGAAGCGAGAGCGAAGATCCCAGGAGCTCTCTTTAATTATCTATTATGCTATCAATTAAATTTCTTCTTCTATTATCATAACTAAGGGTTGTTTCTAGGTTTTTATGATTAACCTCTAACTGAACCTCTCTCGCAGTAAATCGGTCCAGATAATAACAAATAAAGCTACTTCTTCCGGAGTGAGGACTTACTCTTTTATTGATCTGTGCTTTGGATGCATATTTCTTTACAATATAATCTACACTACTCGGGTGTATTGACTTATTTAACTCTTTTGTTGAATTGTTCTTTACTGGCCTAAACAAGAAATCATTTTCTTTTAACGAATAATTATTATCTTTACAATAATCGAGCCAATCAATAATTGATTCCGCTACTTTTAGAGATATCTTTTTTGGTTCTTTTAATCCGCCCTTTCTAGTGTAATCAAGAACGAATATGTCATCGATAGAATAAAAATCTTTTATCTTGAGATTAATAACCTCGTTCCTTCTCATTCCTCTAAAGAAGAGACAACTGCATATTGCAAAGTGCAACTTTCCCCCTCCAGATTTTGTATTTATTTCTCTGAAGAATTTCTCAACTTCTACCTCTGATAATTCAACAGTATGATTTATTGTTGATACCTTCGGCCGCTTTACATATTTTACTGGATTTGATTTGACGGCATTGTTTTGTTTTAAATAAGTATAAAAAGCAGATAGCGACGCGAGCTTTCTATTTATTGTCTTTGAAGTTGAGGGAGTTAAGTTTCTTCCTCCAAAGTTAGATAAATATTGTTTGTAAGCAGATATATGGTACTGACTAACTTCAGTTAACCAGACTCCCCTATGATTATCTCTCAAGAAGTCTCTAAATTTATTAATATCATTCATATACGATTTCATAGTATTAATAGAATTCATACTTTGGAAAAATGCCAAAAGTAGCTCTTTTTGCTTCTTTGGAATGGTTAAATTGTCACTCACATTAGTTAGATTCATTTATACAGACCTTGACGATAGAAATCTTAGATCTTTAAACTCTTCAGACTTGAAATATTCTTTTATTTCTTCGATATCTGTTATTTGAAAATGATTCAGATAACTCTGAATAGTATTCGTCGTCTTATCTAGGTCTATCGTTAATAAGCTTTTTTCTTTATCTGTTAAAGGTAGGTGGTTTTCAGAGAGTTTCTTATTGATGATTTTTAGCTCTTCCCTACCTTTGTTTACTAGTTTTTGAATTATACCTATTTGCTTTCTCTCGCGCTCTTTTAACTTAAAAAGATCGGAAATTGCTTTCCTAACACTGGGAGATAATTTATTAAAATTCTTATCTTTATAAAGGATCTTTATCTGTCTTTGTTCTGTTCTAGTAAGATAAACAATACATTTTCTTCTTTTATGCTCGTCTTCGAGTAGTGGTCTTCCAGACTTAGCATTAATTACATCTTCACTAATTTCGTCTTTTTTCGATACGCTATTTATTAAGATTTTTTTGGTTTTTTGAGGCTCAGTAATGGCTTCGCTGTTATTAAAGGAGAAGTTATCTCTTTTCTCTTTTGATTCTTTTATAAGATCCGATAATAAACCTATACGACTATTCCCACTCATTGCACGACCTTTTTAATTCTAAGTCCGACATAGACCAATTGATGTATTAAAAAAAAGTTACCAGATATAATTTAACATTATGACGTATAAATAGTCCACAAAAACAGGGTTTAAAATGCTACTTTTCAGTGCCCTGAAAATACCTTGTTCATATTTATAATAAATAATATTTTCCAATTACTCGAGAAATTGTGTATCTTTATAGAAATAATAAAAGAGAGACAAACAATGAAGACAATATATTTTATAGATTATGAAAGAGATATTTTAGACATCTATACTATGTTAATAAAAGACGAAGTTGCCGCTGAGATCAAATGTTTACTCAGCTTTCGAGATAAGGAATTTCTACCTAAAGCTGGAGATATTTGCATTCATGAACTCGACGGAGTTGGAAAAATAGTTAAGATTCCCGATGTAGTTTATATAGTCTGTACCGCTCTTCCCAACAGAGAAGAGAATTCTTATCGAAAACTAATTGACACTAAAAAAATGATAAAAGATGTTATTTCGTTCGTAAATAACGCTTAGGAAAAAGGGTGTGTTTGTCTTTTTTTTGTAAAAATACACCTCTACTCGGAATCTCCGAAGCTAAAAATCACACTAATATCACCCTCCTCTATTTGTTTGATTTCATCATTTTAATGTATATCTTTTCTCGCTGGCCAATACATCGTTAGTTTCGTGAATTTATTTTTTTTTATTAAGATTTTAATAAAATATCGATATTTTATTTTTAACACAAAAACACACTTATAATCGATTTTAAATTTATCTAGCCTCTACCCTTCAAAATAAATTTAAATCGTTTTTACAATTTTTAGCTATTTTATTAATTTTGATAATAATTAAATTGAAAATTAACAAATTATAAAAATACCGAAAGTTCTATACGCCCTAATATAAGCACCCTCGAGAAAGTGACAACATGACATATTGTCTATATATCAAAGTGTAAATTTAAAAACTTAGTAATATTACCTATTACTATAATCTAAACATCAAAAATTAATAACTTTATAATTTGGCTATAAATCAAGATGCTCTCCTGGTAACTTTGAATGTTTTATTTTTAATAGGTTTGCATATTGCCCCTATGATAACTTTGTATATTGCCCCTATGGTAAGTTTCTATATTACAAAGCTTTCAAGTTTTAATTAATATAAGATACAAAGTTTTTATGTTATTATTTTATTAACTTTTGAATATATAAATTTGTAAAGATTGCAAAATTTAAAAGTATCAACTTGCGAAGTTTTAATATTATTAATAGTCCAAGGAGTAGGGTTATGAGTGCAAGAATTATCAGTATTGTTTCCGAAAAGGGTGGCGTTTCGAAAACAAGTTCGGTCTGCCATATAGGAGCAAGATTATCACAAATGGGTTTTAAGGTTGCGATTATCGATTTCGATACGACACAAGCCAATGCAACAACTCAACTAGTGGGGCCTATTTGGACTAACGAAGATTACAAGAAGGGGATATGTTCAGTAGTCACTGAGGGAAACCTTATTGATGATGTTATAATAGAAACGGGTAGAGAAAATCTATTTCTTATTCCTTCTGAAAAATTTCAATCAAATGGAGCTCCTTTTAATATAGAAGCAACGCTAAAAGAACTTGGTCTTGAAGGCTATATGCTTTTAAAAGAGGCAATTGAATCTAGCTCAAAACTAAAAGATATGAATTTCATAATAATCGACAATGGACCGACTTTGGGAATTACTACTGTGGCGACTCTTATCGCTTCGGACTACTATGCCATTCCAGTTAGAACAGAGTCCTTCAGCATGGATTCTATTTCTCCTACAATCGATACAGCTAATAAGGTAAAGAAACAGGCTAATAAACTCCTAAAACCTCTGGGTGTTTATATTGCACTGGAAGACAAGAGAAATAAGAAAAATCTAAAAAGAGCTCTCGATGAATTAGAAAAGATAACTACCGATCACTCAATTCATTTATTTGAAAACAGAATCCCAGTTAATGCCAATTTCGCATATCTTCCAAGAGATCGTAAATTGATCTATGATTTAAAAACAGGAAATAGGGGAAGAGCTGAGTATGAAGCCCTTACTCAAGAAATTCTAGAAAGAATAATGATGATTGAGAAATCAGAAGAAGAAGTTAATTTAGAGTCAACTCAGATGGAGGCCAGATAATGAGCGATATAACAGATTTTTTCTCAGGAGATAGAAAAGCCAAAGTTAATAATCTTCCAAAAAAGGAAGTTGTTCAAACAAGGGTTGAGCCAGAATTAGTAGAAGAACCTAGTTTGAAAGCAAAATCAGAAGTACTAAAAGAAGAACTAGTCTCAAAAATTGAGACTTCCAGTAAGGAAACGAAAAGATATAGAGCTGTACCTAAAGAAAGAAATTACCTTGAAAAGAGATCTGATTTATTTTCTCTTAAAAGAATTCAGGTAAACGATGATGATTATAGATTTCTATCTGATATAGAAAGAAGTATTTCTGTAGCTAGAAGACATTTAGATCCCACTGAAAGAGTAAATTATAGAATAACTTCTAATACGATAATAAGATTGGCGATTGAAGAATTTGTTGAGAAAGCTAAACTAAGCATCGAAGACGATGATTCTATTTGTAACTCTCTTCAATCAGATGAACAAATAAGAAAATGGATTAAATCTCTTTAATTAATAATCTCTCTTGAGTGTCAGGTAGTAAGTAGTACTTACTACATACATACCTTGGCATTCAAGGCGAATATTACACAAAAACATATATTTACTTAATTAATATCCTTCTTGAATGTCATTAAATTCTCTTTGAATGTCGGCCTAATCCTTCTTGGGTGTCAGACATGTTCCTCTTGGGTGTCATGTCCTTCCTAAGTGTCAGCTTAATCCTTCTTGAGTGTCATATAGCTATATATCCTTTTTCATTTAGATCCTTTTTGGGTGTCATCTCCTTCTTGAGTGTCGCTAAAATTCGTCTTGAGTGTCATCATTTTTCTTATTTATTCGTAAATACAGTAAGATACGCTTCCTGATGACCTTAATCGTCAAATAGATGACATTTAAGAGGAATAAATCTGGTTAACTTGCCTTATTTAAGGAATGCAATTAGCAATAAGAACCTCGGTTTACCACACTTGACTCTAATCACTACCTAATGACTCCATTAAGAGCGAGATGACATCTTTGGCCATGATTCGACATAATAAGGAACATGGTGACCTTAAAGGCCATCTAATGACTTTATTGGGATACTGCTGCCTCTATTACTAGTGTCTTGTCTTTCATGAGAGCCTCCTGACATTTATGAGGAATGATTTGACAGTGTGAGTCCCAGAAGTAACAATTTATATAAATCAAATTAAGGGAATAATAATGAGTGATCAAATTGAAATTTTGCCAGAAGTTGAATTATACGAAAGCAAGGAACTAACGGACGAAAACAAACAGATCTATTTACCAGTTCACGCCGAGGAAAGCTTAAACATAAACACCGAAATTAACTTAGGAGCGATTGTCCCTATATCTCTTGGGAAAACTGGAAGCAAAGATCCTATTAAGAGAAAATATAAAGCAACCTTTGTTGATAGCAACGGAAATATTCATCATCAAGTGGCCGAGGTTCATGCCAAAAACGGACCTCTTACTGGTTTAACTCACAGAGTTTTGGGAGCGATAACGACCTTAGCTGTAAATGGTCTAAAGAACGGAACTATTGTCCCAAATACCGACGGCGATATGTTTGTAAGTTTTACGATCACTCATATTTGTCATTTGTTAGGGAAGAAAACAAACGGAGGGAATAGAAATAATATAGTTAAATCTATTGAGTCTCTTAGGAATTGTGACATTAACTATAAA